>ERZ860264.774-NODE-774-length-26822-cov-8.273060_pt1 | contig 26822 bp, 18 predicted proteins | sample MGYA00509980_ERZ860264 | MGnify/ENA primary metagenome ERZ860264 (study PRJEB30046, sample SAMN00715212) | human gut metagenome | study: EMG produced TPA metagenomics assembly of the A metagenome-wide association study of gut microbiota in type 2... | reverse complement strand
CGGCAGCCGTCATAGCCAGACGAGAGTCTGAGTCGATATTGATCTTGCAAACCGCACTCTTGGCAGCCTTACGCAATTCGTCTTCGGGGATACCGATAGCTGCTTCCAACTTGCCACCGTATTTGTTGATGGTATCTACTTCTTCCTGAGGAACAGATGAAGAACCGTGCAGAACAATGGGGAAGCCCGGAAGTTCCTTCATTACACCGTCCAATACATCGAATGCCAAAGGAGGAGGAACCAAACGGCCTGTAGCGGGGTCAACGTGGCACTGTTCGGGTTTGAACTTATATGCACCGTGAGAAGTACCGATAGAAATAGCCAAAGAATCGCAACCGGTCTTGGTTACGAAGTCAACCACTTCTTCAGGACGAGTGTAAGTGTGATGTTCAGCCACAACGTCGTCTTCTACTCCGGCCAACACGCCCAACTCACCTTCTACAGTTACGTCGAACTGATGGGCATATTCAACAACTTTCTTCGTCAAAGCCACGTTCTCGTCATACGGAAGGTGAGAACCGTCGATCATCACAGAAGAGAAACCTGAATCGATACAGCTCTTGCAAGTCTCGAAAGAATCACCGTGGTCAAGGTGCAACACGATTTGGGGATTGGAGCAACCCAATTCCTTTGCATATTCAACAGCACCCTGGGCCATATAGCGCAACAATGTAGCGTTGGCATACTGACGGGCACCCTTAGAAACCTGAAGAATCACCGGAGACTTGGTCTCTACGGCTGCTTGAATGATAGCCTGCATCTGCTCCATGTTGTTGAAGTTGAAAGCAGGAATGGCATAACCGCCATTAATGGCTTTTTTGAACATCTCTCTGGTGTTCACCAAGCCTAAGTCTTTGTAATTAACCATATCTTTATAATTTATAAAAAGAACAATTCATTTCACTCTTTTTGGTAGGGCAAAGATAGACATTTTTCTTCAAATCCATACCTACCGCCTGTATCTTTTAAGCAAAAAAAATCCCCCGAAGCGTATTTTACCGTTTCGAGGGAGTGCTTGCAGTGTCATTTCATCTCTTTCACCAAATATACCACAACCGGAAGGTGGTCGCTATAACCGTTCAACCACACTCCACCGGCATGCGTACGCTTGGTATTGCCTTTGTATCGCCCTTCGGTTTGGAACAGGTAATTACGCGAGAATATCTCATGCTTAAAGAACTTCAAGGTCGAATAATCCTTCTTGCCGTCCAAATTCAATAAATTGGGAGTCATTACGATTTGGTCGAAAAGATTCCACTTGCCGTCGTACATCAACGTGCCCCGTCCTTCTTTAGTTAGCACATTCCACCAAGGATTATACAAATCGGACTCGCCCACATCTTTCATTTCGCGTTTGGCTCCCAAAGCTTTCGCCATACTCGGACTGAAAGGATCGTCGTTCATATCCCCCATCACAATGATTTTCATTCCCGGGTTTGCCTTGCTGATACTGTCTTTCAACATACGGACCTGTTTCCCGGCACGCTCCCTATAATATGAAACCGCAGCACGGCTGGGCCAATGGCATACGATAAAGGCCACGTCATCTCCCGCCAGTTTTCCTTGCACGGTCAGGAAGCCACGCGTATGATAGGCACTGTCCTTTGCCTCATATATATAAGGTTGCAGGAACGACTTTTCCGGTGTAAAGAAACGGGGATTGTATATCAGCGCACAATCTACGCCACGTCGGTCCGGTCCCTCGATATGGACGAACTTCATTCCACGTGCCTTCAAAGGCGGTTGTTCCACCAAATCCTGCATCACACGGCTATTCTCAACCTCAGACACTCCGATGACAGATGCACCGACATTGGGCAACTTGTCCGTTCCCATCTCCGACAATACCGTAGCCATGTTCTTCAATTTCGCGAAATACTTCATTCCGTTCCATTTCATAGCCCCGTCCGGCAGATACTCGAAATCATTTTTCCCCTCGTCATGAATGGTGTCGAAAAGATTTTCCTGATTATAAAACCCAACCGCATACATGCCGAATTTCTTCTCTTGGGCACGAGCTGCCGTAAACAGCAGCACGAACAAGCCCATAACCATAAACATTCGTTTCATAAGATGTTTTTTTAACGTTTTGTTAATTCTCTATTACAAATATGGCTTTTTTCGGCAACCGAGCCAAAAAAAAATGGCAAAAAGTTAGTCCGGGATGGCTTTAATTTGAAAATTATGTGTTTCTTTGTAACAACAATACAATAAATCTACGAGATATGGGGAAAAAGACAACTTTGATTCTATCGGCATTCTTCGTGTCGGCCTTGCTCCACGCACAACAGGCAGATACTCTGGCCGTGCTCCAACAACGGGCACAGAACGAGAATGCGGACTTTTCGTTCACAGAATCGCAACTCAATGAAGATGACGATGCGGGCCAGACCGTCTCGGCCATCACAGGGGTCGGCAACGACCTGTATTTGTCTGAAGTGGGCTATCTATTCAGCCCCATGCGTTTCCGCCTGCGGGCCTATCAGAACTCCAACAACGACATGTTCATCAACGGCATCCAGTTCAATGATGCCGAGCGAGGCGTATTCAGTTACAGTTCTATCGGAGGACTGAACGACGCGACCCGTAACCGTGAAGGCTCCCCGTTTTTCCTAATGAACCAATTCGGCTATACGTCGGTGGGAGGAGCGGATAATATTAATGTACGGGCCGGACAATACGCCGCAGGCCACAAATTATCTTTGTCCGGAACCAATCGGAACTATCGTGCACGAGGCATGTACACCTACTCTTCGGGGCTGATGAGCAACGGATGGGCCTTCACGGGTTCTATCGGTTACCGTTGGGCCAATGAAGGATTCGTAGAAGGCACGTTCTACAATTCGTTCAGTTACTTGTTAGGGTTCGAGAAACGCTTCAACGACCGGCATAGTTTGAGTTTCACGACCTGGGGTTCTCCCACTGAACGCGCCCAACAGGGTTCTTCCACAGAAGAAGCTTACTGGTTGGCCAACGACCATTACTACAACCCGAACTGGGGTTACCAAAACGGTGAAAAGCGTAATGCACGTGTGGTAAATTCTTTCGAACCGACGGCGATTGTCACTTGGGATTTCGACATCAACGAACGAACCAAGCTGTCTACATCGTTCTCCGGAAAATACAGCATGTACGCCAGCAGCGCTTTGGGATGGAGCGGAAATGCCGCCGACCCGCGTCCGGATTACTACAAAAAGTTACCGAGCGGACAAATCAGCGGCAACGTGTTCAACCAACCGTTGAGCGACGAGGATGTGGAAACTTGGCAGAACGCATACAATTACTGGACGAGCGCAAAGTCCCACCGCCAACTTGACTGGGACGCCATGTACTTTGCCAATGCACAGCAAAACACGTTAGGGGGCGAAGCCTTATACTACGTAGAAAACCGTCATAACGACCAAATGGCCTTCAACTTCGGTTCCACCCTGAAACGCGACATGGAAAAGTACGGCAATATCACAGCCGGCGTAAATGTCAGTACCACCAAAGGCATGCACTACAAAACCATGAAAGATTTGTTGGGTGCCAACAAATACACGGACGTAGACAAATTCTCCGTGCGCGACTATGGCTACAACTCCAGCATGATTCAAAACGATTTGGACAATCCTAACCGCCTGATCGGTGAAGACGACAAGTTCGGCTACGACTATAATATATTCGTCAACAAAGCCAACGTCTGGGCCAACTACCAATTCGACAAGAGTTTCTACAGCTTGTTCTTTGCCGGACGTTTGGGCGGAACGACCATGGAACGTGAAGGTTTGATGCGCAACGGCCGTGCGGCCAACAACTCAAAAGGCAAGAGCGGCACAGCCAAATTCTTGGAAAGCGGAGCCAAGGCCGGGGCAACGTTCCGTATCGGAGGCAAACACGTGTTCAACGTCGGGCTTGGATATGAAGAAAATGCACCGTTGCCTTACAATGCATTCATCGCCCCCCGTTTGAAGAACGACTTCGCCACGGACCTCACCAACGAAGAAGTAATGACAGCCGAAGCCAGCTATGCGTTCAACGGTCCCATCTTCGCTTTCAAAGTCAGCGGCTACTACACGCGTTTCAACAATGTGACCGAACTCGACCAGTTCTACAACGACCAGGAGTCGCGCTACACTTACCTGTCGATGACCGGAGTCGAGAAAGAATATATGGGAGTAGAACTGGCTGCCAGCGTAAAACTCACGTCAAACCTGACCCTGAAAGCGTTGGGCACATTCAACAACGCCGAATATGCGAACAACCCGAACGCCAATCTGACTTACGAAAACGAAAGCGAGACTACGCAAGATGTCGTGTATATCGACGGAATGAAAGAAAGCGGAACTCCGCTCTCTGCCTACAGTCTCGGACTGGACTACAATGTGAAAGGCTGGTTCTTCAGCATCAACGGAAACTACTACCACCGCGGATTCATCGACTTCTCCACTTACCGCAGATTAGGTAAGGTTTTGGGTGTGTCAGCCGGTGAGAACGGGACCGTAGGTGAAGACGGCAACAAGGTAAGCGTAAACATCCCCGGACAGGAAGAGTTCGATGGCGGTTTCATGCTCGACCTTTCCATAGGCAAATACATCCGCCTGCAAAAGGGCCGCTCTCTGAGCATCAACCTGACGCTGAACAACGTGACCAACAATACGGACATGAAAACCGGAGGATACGAACAGAACCGCGATGATGCATACGACGACGGCCGCGAGCGTCCTTACCAGTTCTCACGCCACTCTAAATATTACTATGCACAAGGACTCAACGGTTTCCTCAACGTAGGATTCCGCTTCTAACCTCATTAAAACGAACTTGAATATGAAAAATATTAAATTATTGCTCGTCTCCATGTTGGCAGCCGTTTTCTCCGGCTGTATGGACCACCATGACGACCCGACTAATTATACATACGGAAATCCCGCCGTGGGAGAAGCCAATACGACTATCGCCGACTTAAAGACAAAATATGCCGGCATCGTCAGCAGCAACAAAGCGGAAGAAGTACAAGAGGACCTGGTCATCTCCGGAGTCATAGTAGGCGATGACGAATCCGGCAACATCTACAAAAACCTGTATGTCAATGACGGAAGCGGTACTTTAGTAGTGGGCATAAACGCCACCGGACTGTATGCGTTCTTGCCCGTAGGACAAAAAATAGCCATCAACTGCAAAGGGCTTTATGTAGGCGGCTACGGCTCCATGGCCCAGTTGGGTGCCTTGTACCAAGGCAAGATAGGCCGCATGCCGGAATACACATGGAAGGACCATGTCAAAGTCATCGGCCAACCAGACCTATCTTACCCCGAACTGGTTCCTATGGAAATCGACGAAGCCTGGCTTTCTTCGGCCAATAAAGCCGACGCTGCATTCTTTGTCAAGATCAACGATGCGGAATTTGTAGAAGCCGACGGACTGACCCAATATGCTCCGGAAGCAGAAGGCGACGGAGGAAACGGTGTAAACCGTACCCTCAAAGTCGGAAACACCAACATTCCTTTCCGCACTAGCACTTACGCCAACTTCGCCACGAATTACATGAAGATGGGAAAAGTGGACGTCACGGGATTACTCACCCAATATAACGGCGAATGGCAACTCACCGTACGCACTTCAAGAGACATTCAATAAAAAGCATTCACCAACAAAAACGAAACAATATGAAAACCAAAAGTTTTATCAGCTTATTATGCCTGACATTAGGCGTGTTCCTGTTCCAGGCATGTAACGACGTCCCTGCTCCTTACGACATACCGGGCAAGGGAGATGCCAACAGCATATATGGAACCGGTTCCAAAGAATCTCCCTACACCATCAAGGGAGCTGCATTGAACCAAAACGGCGGTTACGCGTGGGTAAAAGCCTATATCGTAGGTTACATCCCGACTGGCGACAATACTTCTTCCACGATTTCCGACATCGTATTCGGAACAGAAGGAGCCGGCACTACCAACATCGTGATTGCCACTTCGGCCGACAGCAAGGACATCAATAACTGTATGGCCGTACAGCTCCCGAGCGGCGACGTACGTAACGCACTCAACCTGCAAGCTCATCCGGAAAACTTAGGCAAGGAAGTCATGCTCTATGGCACCATGGAGAAGTACTTCGGCAGCGCCGGGGTGAAAACCGTTACTGCCGCCATCCTTGACGGACAGGAGATAGGTGACATGCCAGAAGAATCAGGCGAAGCCATCTTCAGCGCAGACTTTTCACAATCGCTTGGCGACTTCACTTCTATTTCAACATCTGGAACTCTTGAATGGTATAATGATTATTCCAGTGCAATGATTACGGGATATAAGGACTTTAATGGAGACGGTGAGAAAGAAAATCAAGCCGGAGTAACCTTCCTTGTCGGTCCGGAAATAGACCTGTCACATATTGAAGAAGCGTATGTCGCTACTAACATGGCCATCAACTATGAACGTGGTGACCTCAATGCTAACAATTCCATTCTTATCAGTAAGAATTACACAGGAGATGCAAACAATGCGACGTGGACACAATTAACGTATGATACAGAAGGACTCAATTCTGACTTTACATTCAAGAATAAGAAAACAGCTATTCCTGCTGAATTAATGGGTGGAAAAGTCCGCATTGCTTTGAGACATACTTGTAGCGATACTCAATCTTCGACATGGGAAGTAAAGAAAATAGAAGTAATTAAAGGAAAGATTGAAGACACAGCTCCCGAACCTCCCATAGAAGGAGAAAACCTCCTCAAAAACGGTGGCTTTGAAACTTGGGAAAACGGTGTGGCCACAGGTTGGAAGTCAAGCAACAGTGCAGGAAATGCCACCGTTACCCAATCTACCGACGCCCATGCAGGAAGTTATTCAGCCATGATAGAAGGATCAACAGATGCGAACAAGCGTCTGGGCAGCACGGAAATAACCTTGAAAGCCGGCACGTATGCTATCAAAGCCTACTTCAAAGCCGTAGATGCCAACGCCAGCATACGTTTAGGATACGCTGTAAACGAAGCTGACGGAAGCATTGCCGGAGGAGATAGTTACAAATATGGAGCATACGTTAATGACATTACCAAAGATACATGGGTAGAAGCCACCCACGAATTCACATTGGAGGCAAATACCACAGTAAACTTGGTGGTCATGGTCGGCAAGAATCCTGGACAAAGCGTCCTCATAGACGATTTCTCCTTGCAAACTAACGACGGGGGAATCATCGAAGGAGGCAATCCGGAACAACCGGAAGAACCGGGAGATGCCATTTTCTCCGAAAGTTTTGCTAACGGCATCGGTAGCTTTACCACAGCCGACATCACCGGAGAACAAGCCTGGAACGCAGACACCCAATACAAATGCATGAAAATGTCGGCTTATGCCAACGGAACGTCTGTAAAAAACGAAGACTGGCTGATTTCACCGGCTATCGACCTGGGTAAAGCAAGAACACTGACTTTCGAGCAAGCTTTCGGCCCTTATAACAAGAGTATGGACAACGCCAGCCAACTTTACACCGTATGGGTATCCAATAACTATTCCGGTGACGTGACAACTGCCACATGGACACAAGTGACCATCAACTATCCGGCAGAATCAGGATGGGCCTTCAGCGATGCGCAAGCTACGCTACCGGCCGTAGGCGCACAAGCATATTTGGCCTTCAAATACAAAAATGCCGACGGTGATGAGACCTTAACCTGGGAGATTAAAAACGTGACCGTCAAATAAAATAATTTATCATCCAATCTATCGTGGGGGATGTGCCCGGACGGCACATCCTCTTTTCATCTTTAAATAAGAACAATGAAAAAAAGAGCCATCTTACTCTATTTCTTAAGCTCAGCCTTCATCCTCACCGCCTGCAACGACGACTCTTCCGATGGAGCCTCAGGCGACACCACGAACCAAAACGCCAACCCTTCGGTCATCCCCAATGCAGCCAATCTCGAGATGCCGAGGTTGGACGACCAGACAGGCGACATTTATTTCCATTACGTGACCTACAATGGTACGCGAGTATTGAACTACACCGTAGATTGGCATAAAGAAAAAAAGCATTCACGTTGGGTGGCTTTCATTTTTACCAATACAACGGCGGGCACTTCCTGGAACCGCAACAACTGGAAAGGCACAGAATGGAACGGCACCGTATGGGAGGGGGATCCCTTCCAAGCCGACCCGGATATTCCGGCCGGAGAGCGCACGGAACTGGAAGACTACCGGGGAAGCGGCTACAACCGGGGGCACCTTTGCGCCTCGGCCGACCGGCTGTTCTCCAAAGATGCCAACGGGCAAACCTTTTACCTGTCCAACATGAGTCCGCAAATGGGACGGTTCAACCAGGACGACTGGGTGGACTTGGAAGGTCAGGTACAAAACTGGGGGCGCAACAGTTCCTTTCGTGACACGCTCTTCGTCGTGAAAGGCGGCACGATTCTCGACGGCCAGATTAAAGCATACACCCGAAGCGGAATGCCCGTCCCGAAGTATTATTTCATGGCCTTGCTTTGCAAGAAATACGCAGGTGGACAAAACACTTACAAGGCCATCGGATTTTGGGTGGAACACAAGTCGTATGGCGGTAACCCCGACCTGCGTAGTTGGGCCGTAAGCATCGACGAACTGGAAGAGAAAACGGGCATCGACTTCTTCTGCAACCTGCCCGACCGGATAGAGACACCTGTAGAACAAACTTATAATATAGAAAGTTGGAACGGATTATAGCCGAAAATATTCCGCAGAAAGTTTGGTGGTTCTGAATAAAAGGCTTAACTTTGCACCTCGTAAATCAGACCATTACACATATAGTTACCAACTATAAGTTGAACTGACAAAAAATTATAAGACAATGAAGAAAGATATCCATCCTGAGAATTATCGTCCCGTAGTGTTCAAGGACATGAGCAACGGCGACATGTTCCTTTCACGTTCTACTTGCAAAACGAGCGAGACCATAGAATTTGAAGGCGAAACCTATCCGGTAGTGAAAATTGAAATTTCCAGTAGCTCTCACCCTTTCTACACAGGCAAGAGCAAGTTGGTGGACACGGCAGGTCGCGTAGACAAGTTCATGAGCCGCTACGGAAAGAGCCGCAAATAAATCGGGATTCCATATTTTATCGAAAAGATAAAAAACGGTGTGGTGACAACAGTTTCCACACCGTTTTCTTTTGCACAAAAAGGAGACACACCGCAGAATGAAGTCGCATTTTTTCGCCATTTCCTACCCCTGAGGAATAGGCTTCAAAAGACCGTGATTTCATTCTGCGCCAAATGAAAAATCAATCACAGCAGAACGAAAAATCAATCTGCGCCAAACAATTTTCCGTTTGGCGCAGATTTTTCTAAAAGATATAATCAGCTAAAATACAATATTTTAATCTTCAACTCGTACAAACCGCTTACCTTGCCACCCATACACGACAGGACGTAAAACTTTCTTCATACGCTCCGCCTCATCCTTATCCACCTCGCCGGGCTGCAAAACAAAAGTCAGCCGCATATCGTCCGGTTGCAGGGAAGCCGTCACAAAGCGCATGTCCTGCAAATGCTGCAGACGTGCCACTTCCTCCTTGTCCACCGAATCGTTCGTTTCCCAAAAATCGGCATACACCGGACGGGACATCCATTTCTCTTCGGGCAATGTTTCCCAATCCGGTGTGTAAAGGGCTACCTTCGTCTCTGCCATCGGTCCGGAATAAGTACGTGCCACACAAATATAATACAACGTGTCCTCCGACGGCAAAAGCTTCATCTCCACCCGGCAATTCTTTGTCAGCTGCAATTCGAGATAGTCCACCGTGAGAGCTTTCAGTTCCGTGTCGCCATCGAACCGGTTGTGCACTTTGGCGGCCATGGTGTTCTCGATGAAGTCGATACAATCCAAACGGTTATTTTTCGTCATGATGCCCAACACGCTGTCGGGCATGGCGGCAAACACGTCGCGCATCTTCTGCGCCTGAAGAGCCTGTCCCAATGCCAACGTTATGACAAGAGGTAAAAAACGTTTCATACATCCATTTTATTTTACGGGCACAAACTTAGTCATTTTTATCGACATTCCGCACCTCACACCTTATTAATAACATCTCTTCACGTTAACGGGAACCCAAATAAAGGAACACCATCCCGAGCAAGACCAACACCAAGTCCACGGCCTTGCTCTGCAAGTTCTTCTCGCGGAAAACCATGGCTCCGAAAAGGAACGAAACGATTACACTGCCGCGGCGTACCATGGAGACAATGGAAATCATGGCACCGTCCAGGCTGAGTGCATAAAAGTAAACGAAGTCTGCCGCCGACAGGAAGAGCGAAATCGGAAGGATGCACCAATCCCACCGGAAAGGCGTGGTCTGCTTCCTGCGCGGCCACCATAACAGAAGCATCATGACGCCCATCATCGCCAACTGGTAGAGATTATAATAACTCTGCACCACCATGCGGTCCAACCCCACTCCCCCATTCTCCGGCGAGGCCATCAGATATTTGTCGTACAAGCCGCTCACGGCTCCGAGCACACTGGCCAAGACGATGAAATAAATCCACTTGTCATGCCGGAAGTCGATACCTTCTTTCTTGCCGCTCCGGCTCAACATGAAGAACGACAGCACAGCCAGGGCCACACCCGCCCACTGATAAAGGTTCAACCGCTCGCTGAAGACCAACAGCGCACCGACGAGCACCATGACGGGGCGTGTGGCATTGATGGGCCCCACTATCGTCAACGGCAAATGCTTCATGCCGAAATAACCGAATATCCATGAAGAAAGCACGATGCAGGACTTCAACAGGATGTACTTCTGCGCCCCCCAGTCGGTCGGGGGGATATAAAACAAGCTGCCGGTGTCCGTCATTCCCCATGCCGAACCGAGAATGAACGGCAGGAAGATAAGGCTGCAAAACAATGTATTGAGAAACAAGACGGGAATCACAGCATTGCCTCTCAACGACTTTTTCTTGAACACATCGTAAAAGCCCAACAGGGCGGCGGAAGTAAACGCCAGAATCAACCACATATATCTCTTTCTTTTCCGTTTCTACTCTATACCATGAAACATTTGTCCGGATAGGCCACATCCACCAAGAAGAGGGCGTTCCCCGGCATGGACTCTCCCGCACGGCAACGGTCTTTTCCTTCTATCACCGCCCGAAAGCCTTCCGGCGTAAGCTTGCCCCGCCCCACTTCGACGAGCGTACCGACGATGGCACGCACCATGTTGCGCAAAAAACGATCCGCCTGGATTTCAAAACGCCATTCGCCTGGCGCAAGCTCCGTCCAACGGGCTTGCATGATACGGCAGTTGTTGGTCTTCGTATCGGTATTCACTTTGCTGAAACTGGTGAAATCGGTATAATCGAACAATGCAGCAGCAGCTTCGTTCATCTTCCCAAAATCGAGCATCTGGTACAGACGGCAGGAATAAGCCCGCAAGAACGGGGACTTGCCGAAATGCAGGTAATAATGGTAGGGGCGCGACAAGGCATCGAAACGGGCATGTGGCTGCCACAGGCACCGTCTTGTAAATGGAGATATCCGGCGGCAACAGGCGGTTGAGCTTGTCCGTCAGCCACCTTCCGTCAATCCGTCGCACAGGGTCATCGGCATACTCGAAATCGAAATGAGCCACCATCATCCGGGCGTGTACTCCGGTATCCGTCCGTCCCGCTCCTGTAATGGACACGGGCTGCCGCAAGAGAGTGGCCAAGGCTTTCTGCAACACCTCTTGCACACTGATACCGTTGGGCTGAATCTGCCAACCATGGTAACTCGTGCCGTCATAAGCCAAATATAGAAAATATCTTTGCATCCGTCTGATTTGTAAACGGATGCAAAGATACTTCTTTTTTAGCTTACGGCTCTTATTTTACTATATAATAATCCGGCTTCAGTCCGCGTAACGCATCTTTACGCTTAGCCTTACGTAGCCAAATGCCGCCCAAAGTGTACACATCCACCCACTCGTCGGGATTCTCCACCCGGATTTGCCGCACACCGTCGCCCGTACCGTAATCGCTCATCTGTATGTCGTCCACGTTGATTCGCTTCGAAGAGGTTCCCGTCACGCTGAACTTCAACCGCACAAGCCCGTCTACGTCCAATTTGTAACCGTAACGCTTCCACTCTCCTTTGTTGAAAGCCAGATTCTTTACCACAGGCAGCCATGTCATCCCCCCATCCAAGGAATAGTCCACACTGAGTTTCACGCCCGTATCCTTTTCGCCATACAGCCCGGCATAGAACCACAAAGAGTCGCAACCCTCCGTCTTGTCTTCCATCATCTCCAGTTCTGTCGTGACACCGGATTTGGCCTGCATACGCACGCTCCAATCACCGTTTTTCCTGTCGTCCGCCAAGTTGCCTATCAAGGTCTGCGCCATCCGCCACTGCGCGGCTACACACGTCACCTGGCCTTCCTTATAACTGTTTTTAAAACCGGTCTCGAAGGTCTCGAAAAATGCCTTTTTCTGATCCACCTCTCCCGAAAGGCTCACGATGATGTCTTCCGCCCCAGGAGTGGACAGCACCATTTCGCCTTCTGTCATCCCTTCCTCAGGCATTGCCCCCATGCGCACCATGAGACGTTGTTCCGTGCCTTCCACAGATGCCTTTGTACTCCATTCCTTACCGTCTTCACTCACTTCAAACGGAGCCTCTACCGTGGCTGTGGTCACATACTGGTCTACGCCTAAAGCCGTGACCGTCACTGTCTGCGGGGAAGAAACCCGTCCGGGCACAGACGTGAAATGCAATTCAGAAGCATCGGCCGTAAACACAGGCGTGACCTCCGGCATACGGACTTCCACCTCGTTGGAAACCATCGCCTCTCCGCCCTCTCCGTCCGGAAGGCTTACCGTATAATAATAAGTCGTAGCGGGAAATAGCCCTTCCACTGTGGCGGAAACGCCAGTCAACGTTTTGGGATAGCCTTCAAGCATCTGCTGTTGTCCACTCTCATCCTTCGTATAGACAGCCAACGTGTAATCCAATCCCTCTCCCATATCCATCCACGAAGCTGTAAATCGTTGGGCATTCACCGTACAAACCACATCACGGGCCGGATAGGCAGGAATACCGTCCACATACTCTACTCTCAGGGGATTCCGGTGCTCGAAACCGTCGCCTTTCAACAGGAGTACAGCCTCGTGCACCCCGGCTTCGGCAGTACGGCAACGTACCGTCAAGGTCACTCCCCGAACGATTTCGTCTTCCGCCAGTTGCGTCTTGTCCGCCTCAAAACCGGACTGCCCGAAATCCAAAGCCAGTCCTCCGGGCAAGTTACGCCCCCGAATGGTCAAACGGCCCTCCAATCCCTTGGACAAGGCTTGCAGACCGAAATCCACCGTCTCCCCTTCTCCGGGCACAAACAACTCGGGGCTCGTGGATGTGCGGTCGATATAAAAAGCATAATCCGTACTGTCTCCCCAAATATAAGAGGCCAACTGCGGATAATCCACAAAGGGATTACGGTTTCCCTGAATACCGGACACGGCTTCGTTACGCTCACGTTCCACGTCGTCCACAGGGTCGGCTTCGCTCCACGCTAACAATAGGTTGCTCACCCAAGGCCGCAAAGTCGGATAACGGTTTTTCTCAACCATCAACAAACCTTCTGTCGTCTGCCACAAATCAGCGTAATCCTCATAACAAGTAGCCATATAGAAGTAAGTACGTGCAAAATCTCCTTTCCACTCATCTGCCGGTTCCCATACCGTAATCAACGAATCCGCACGATAAGACGCGGATTTCCCGACACGGGTCACCCCATTGTCGAAAGCGGGCGTTTCCGTGACCACTCCAATCGGGTTGTTGCTTTTCCTCCCGTTGGCCGTTCCGTCACTGGGAAACAGGTTAAACAAATCGCAATAGGCGTTGTTCACCGTATGCCCCCACCAACTGTTGGCAAAAGAATGCTCGATGTTCATGCCTTCCACGGCATTCAATCCGTTGAACCCGCGAACGACGTCACTGTAGCGGTCGCGCACCGTTCCGTCCGGCATACGGTCGGTCACGACAAAGCCCGACCAGGTATAACCTTCGCCCTTCCCGCCATAGTCCAACACGCCCTCCGGCTGTATCAACTCATGAAGCGCGGTTTTCAACTCCGACTTCTTCAGCCCTTCCACCGGCCTGTAATAATCCTCCTGTCCGTAAGCCATCAGCCCACAGCACGCAAGGCACCAGAATTCAAGTAGTAACTTCTTCATAACTATCAGATTTGCTCAACAACAAATATACAATAAAAAATAATCGGCAAGCATAATCCATGCATAAAAAATCATATAAAATCTGTATCTGGCACAGTCCTCCACAAAAAAACAACCAAACCCGAACTTTCCATATAAAAGTTCAGGCTTGGCTGTTTTTACGCTTGTTTACGACAAAGCTTATTCAGCCACAGGTTCCGTTGACTCCGGTGCCTGATCAATAAGTTCCATGAACTGATCCAACTTCGGCGTAATGATGATTTGCGTCCGGCGGTTACGCATCTTACCTTCCGGAGTGTCATTGGAAGCCACAGGGTTATACTCACCCCGTCCTGCAGCCGTCAAACGCTTTGGATCCACCCCGTATGTATTTTGCAAAGCCTGAACCACCGAGGATGCACGCAATGTACTCAAGTCCCAGTTGTTGCGGATATTAGGACGTGAAATAGGATCGGTATCCGTATTACCCTCAATCAGCACCTCATACTCCTTGTAATCCATGATGATTTTGGCAATCTTGCTCAATGTCTCACCGGCGCGCTCGCTAATTTCATAACTACCCGACTTATACAGCATATTGTCCGCCAAAGATATATAAACTACGCCTTTCAACACCTGTACATCCACATCTTTCATTTCCTCACGGCTCAGCGAACGTGTCAAGTTGTTGGTCAGCACCATATTCAAAGAGTCTGACTTATCCTTTGCCTCCACCAACTGTTTGATAAACTTATTGGAAGCATTGATTTCGTCTACCAACTTCGAGATATTCACATTGCCTTGAGAATTCTGTTGGATACTCTTGTCCAACGAACCTTGCAAGGCTGCGTATGAAGCTTTCAGCTCGTCGTTCGCCTTCTGCGCCTCGGCCAAACGCTCCTCTAAACTCTTGGATTTCGTACCGCAAGCCACCAGTTTCATTTTCGTATCCTGATAGGACTTGTCCAATTTGTTATAGTCCGTCTGTAACTGCGCATACTGTTTCTTCGTCACACAACTCGAAAACACCAAAGTTCCCGAGAGGAAAGAAAACATAAGAATCGATTTGTTCATAACCATATATTTTTTTAAAGTTTATCCGTATTTATAATAAAAACGACCGCAATTTACGCAAATTCAGACGAATCCATTTTCCTTATTATATAAGTATAAGATTTCCCACTATTTTTTAAGAAAATACAACTTGCAATTATTCGCGCAGATACTCAGACATGGTATTCCGGAATATGTTCCCATAAAGGGCTTCATTGTAGACCGACACATGGGAACCCACAGTGTTGCGAGCCAACTTGTAATACAAATCACGCAAGGAAATCGAAGGATTGGCATCAATCGTCTCCTGAAAAGCACGGGTAAAACCATTGGAAAGCCAGATGTTCATTTCATAATCCTGCACGTCGGCTTTCGAGGTCTCACCGGCATTGGCCGCTGTCATGAACACGACACCGGGAATCCCTTTGCAAGCTTCGGCCATACTCCCCCCGTAACAAGCCTCCAAAGCCACGAACATTTTCCGATAGTTCCCACGCTCATAAGCCTTCCGTATCATCTTACCCAACTGCTGTCCCCGCAACATCTCATATCCTTCTCCCCAATTCAACCCATTATACACACCATGCCCGCTCCAAAACAGGAAAACATTGGTATGTTCGTCTCCCGTCACCACATAAGGCGTACGGCCTCCGGCCTCCCCCGCAAGGATAGCCTCCAAATCTTCCGGTTTCAAATCATCCAAACGGTAATCAATGCGTATCCCGTCATACACATTCCCACCATCCCGGTGCACGCGGACTACTCCCGGATACAAATTCTTGGGATTCCAGGCAATGTCATCCTCCGCCACCAAAATGATATGGTCGTCATCATAACCGTGACGTTTCATCAACTGGTACATGGCATACACATCCGCCTGATGACGGTAATTCGCCCAACCTTCGGAAGCCGCCACCAAAACGCACCAATTATGCCGTAAGGAAGGATATGCGGGATCTATCGCGTTTTCGTCAAAACTCTCCATCCGGGATGCCGCCCAGTTCCATCCGGCCAGTGTGGAAGAAGTCCGCCTGCTGCCGTCCGTAGACAAATAATCCCACGTATGGAAACCGTCTTCCGGCGTATAACTCCAATGTGCATAAGTGGAATGAAGGACGGAAGTATATTTCTCCTCATCGAAATCCCAACTGCCGGTCACGCCCACCAGATTCGGATAAACACCTGATTGCAACAAAGCAAAAGCCTGCCGCATGTCATCTGCCATCCAACCGCCATCATAGGCCGCACGCCCGTCTACCACACGCTTCAGAGCCTCATTCAGGCCAGACTCCGGCTCCCATTGCAGGGCCGTCAGACCATAAGCCAAGAAGACCAGTGCGTCATACAGATGGGACTCGCCATTCAAGGGTTCATCCCCATATTTCACCTGATAAACTGTGGGAAAACCGGAAACAGGATCAGCCGCCAAAGCCATTCCTCCCCAATTCAGCCCCGAAGTCAAACGTCCTGACAAGGTCGGAGCATAAACCATGTCTGAGCAAATCAAATTGATACCCCTCAGTTTCCATTCAGGATGAATCCGCACCAAACTGTCCAACCACACGGCATCTTCCGTACGGGACGGTGCGAAAAGCAAAGTCTGGAATACATCGTCATGCCTTAAATCCTCGAAACGCGCATTAATCTTATCCAAAGCCACGACCATGTCCTCCGGTGTGGAATAGGTATAATTACCTTGTGACATCAATCCCAATTCTACAGCCTGGAAAGTAAACCAATCTATAAAACTTTGCCCATAGTCATCTTCACGGGAAAGGAGATACACATTTTCAGCCCCGTCCATCAACGCCTGGGTCAGCATCACCTCACACTGGCCTATGTCCGATTCGGACAAAGCCCACAGGAAATCCTTTCCTGCACAACTACGTTGCAATTCCACGGACGAGGCTGTTGGGAGTATCAAAGTCTTACGTCGTGCCCCGCAACAGGCGGAAGCCATACGGGCTGACGATGAATGATAAGGTCCTATCACGGCTGCCACGTCCGAATCGGCAGCCACAGCCTTCAGATAGTCCTCCAAATCAGGAGCATTTTCATCTTTCCACTCCACTTTGAGCTTCACTTTCCGGGACAATCCCCTTTGAGCCTTTTCCAAATCCTCCATGGCCCAAGATACGACTCTCTCCCAACGGCTTTGGTTCTCACCGGGCATGACCACGGCCACGCGGTATTCTTTCACCTCTGCCCCGCTGCCTTGTACGGCAGGTTCGTCCTCGCAAGCACCGCACAGCCCGCATGCCAGTGCAAGGATGCCATATTTAATGCTTTGAAGTTTCATATTCCTTATCTTTTTCAACGGCCTCCGTGCGGCAAGCCTCTACCATCGTGGCCATATTATTATCCGACAATCTGGGACTGACCACGATGTCCACCCAACCGGAAGACAGACCTAACGTCTGGCTCACAGGCCATTCTTTGCCTGCCACCCAATCCCCCAAATACATCTCCATCACCCCGTCCATCTTACGGATGACCGAAAAGAACACGGCCGTAGTGATGGAAGAGCAATCCACATCCATCCCGATGGTCGGTGTCCAAAGCACCTCACGGGAATACCGGTACACCCCGGCAGCCGACCCGCCCAACAAAGGATATACCATCCAATAACCCTCGCCTATCCGGTCCAACATACGGTAAGCACTGTCGGGCATGGCAAAACCTTCATAACCGTCAGCCAAATAACAAGTACGGCAAAAACGACCGCCTTGGGCATAAAATCCATCCGAATAGCCCCTGATGGCTTCTTCCAACACCGGTTCATCAGGCATGGCGGCCAACACCAATGTGGAATCCAACAGTTCGGAATCCCCGGAAGACAGTCCAACCACACTTCCAGCCCAATAGCTTACACCATACATGGAAAGATTGAACGTATATACCCCTACAGGATAGTCCCCCCCTTTCGTCTCGAACAGCAAGACTTTTCGATGGCCAAGCGGCCCTCCTTTCAGGGAGGGAAAATCACGGTATTCGCTTCCGGCCAACACCAACAGGTCGTTCTTCCCCTCTTTCTCCGGCTCCGCCAACCAGTCCTCGTAATCCTGCAAAGCCGCGTCAATGGACAAGGGGGTCTTCAAATGGAACTCCACCTCATCGCCATATACATCGAGGAAACGGCACACGCCTTCGAATATCTTGTCATTATATCCGTTGTCTCCCAATCCATTGGGACTGCAAATCAAGGTAAGCCTCCACTTTTCCAACCCTAAAGAAACATCGTCCGGTCGCCAGGTTTCATCTCCCGAACAGGCCACCAAAAAGCATCCGCCCCAAACAAGCCACAATAGCCTATGCAGATTCTTTCTCATACATCACCTGCGTTTAAGCTCATAACGGTTATTGTCAAACGCCCCATAACTAAAGTGCCTCATGGAACACAACAACAAATATACTCCTGGGACGTTGTATTCTTGTGTATCTATATATTGCAACTGGTATTTTTCTCCAAACTGTCCTCCTACATTCTTTAACCTGTAACCATAGAACCAATACTCATGCCAATATTCAAACCACGCCCAATATTCCTTCACTGTCGTGGTCATATGAAACCCTTTTTCGCGCATTTTGTTGTCAAAATCATCCCTCTGCCAATCCGAACCGGACAACACATCTTTGTAAGCTTCATCCATTTTATGTGGACGTGTGGAAGTTTTTTCTGTGCTTTTCCTATTATGGAAACACCCTGCTTCCGTATAGTCAGGAAAAGCCAACAGCAGGCGAGCCAACAAATCATCATGCTTGGTAGTATAATAATCATACAATGAATTAAAATCCGCCTCAGAAGGGACATTGTAATAATTAACAACCTTACCACCATCAGTAGCCATTTCATCCTTATCATCATTACTATCATAAGACCAACCTCCGTCCAAGGTAAACAAGACTCCATCCCTCCCAGTGTCATAACTGGCAATACAGACATAATAACGGTTATCTATTTTGTCATACAAAATATTACCTTTGGCATAAGGCGAACTGGCATTGTCGGGCCACAGCGTGGCAGGTATGAAATACAACTTGGTCATTACAGGCAAATCCACCAAATTGATGGTTAATGTAGCCAACGCCCCATTATCGCCACCTGGAGCAAAAACAAGGCTTCCCTGTTCTTGTAAATCCACTTCCAACACCCCGTTGAGGTCTACAGGCTCATTCGTAGTCCCCAATATGGAAGAACGGAAAAACTCCGTGGCTTCTTCCAAGTCGTCCATGCCCACGCTGAATTCCGTAGGCCTCGTCACATCAAGCACCTCTCCTATCTTAAAATCATAAGTGGCACTCCCATTCACGCTGTCCACCTCGCATAGGTTTTTGATGATTTGTTGCGCCTTCATAAAGCGTTCCCCCTCGGGGGTGGGTACCAATGGGTCTTTACCTTCCTGTGAAGTTTCATCCCCTTTCCCCACTTCTTCCTCTTCATTACAGGAAACAAACAGTCCAAGTCCGATTACCACATAACAAACTATCTCAAAATAATGCCAGATTCTCATATTTCCTCCATATTAATAATTAACTTCGCTCGTATTCCAAAAGAATTCATAATCGTCTTCCATGACCATGCGGTTCTTCAAATTGTCCGTACAGTCACGTCCCAAATCAACCCCGGAAAGACGGAATGCCTCTTCGCTACCATTTATCTCTTCGCGGTAGTTATCCACCTCTTCCGGCACAGACGTTTGCCAACGCCAGTTCGGCAAATCGGAAAACTCCTTATCCGTCGCCAAATAAAAATGTCCCAAGAACTTACGCGTCTGGTAATAGTATTTCCCTGTCAAAGTCCCGTCAATGCCGATACTTCCGGGCCATTCATAACCCAATACAGGATAGGCTTTCTGATATACCGTATTTTCGGTGGACTGCACCTCCAAGCGACCTGCGGTGAGGTAAAATTTCCCCGAAGGAAGATCCGGCACCGGTGTCACGACAAAACGACCGTGATGCCATGCCACACGGTAGGCGCGTCCCTGATACACACAAAGCCCTCCCGTCCAATCCATCGTACGGCCATATATCGGATAAGCCACGCTCACAGCTTCGTCCTTGCTAATCTCCGGCACCCACTCCCGGCACACCGTAGCCACATAACGGCCTGCCGAAATGATGTTTACCACGTATGGCATCTCCACGCTCGTTTCCTTTCCCCCCATCTTGCACTGCACGGTATCGAATGACATGGGAAAAGACGCATTGGCAAAATGGTTGAACCCGAACACTTCGCTCAAACGGGAAGCCGTCCCCACGGCACGGGTCTCCACAGATTTCGCCACTTCGGGGTCGGGTATCAAATCCCATATCGGGCAGACTGCCATATCGACCATCTCCACATTGTTGCCTGCATAGTTATCTTCGTCATACTGTATGCTGCTTTCCCATTGTGCCAACAATTCCGGTTGCACCCGTGCATTGTTGAAGTCGGGATTGATTACGGCCTCGTTCAAAATGGAAATCCTGCCTCCTGACACATCCATACGGCTCTCCGCCGCATTGAAGACATCCTTGAAATTATAATTACTGCCTTCCGACTTCATTTTCTTGAAAAACAGGGCTATCGTGTTTTCACTAAACAACCCTTCTTCCTCGTAGGTGTCGAAGCTTTGTTGGGAGACCGACACATGTAAATCCAACTTTCCTCCCAAGGTAGCCGACTGCACGACATGGGTTCCGAACCGTACGAGGAAAGAATCCAACGCCATAATGTCCGATGGATGGCGGGACAAATCCTCGATGGCCTTACGGAAACTGTGCGTCAGAAGCTCCGGGTATTCTTTCACATAATATTTCAACTTTTCCGTTTCCAATGAACGTATGCCTTTAGGGGATATGTAAGACGTGCTCACATAAAAGTTCTTCTTGTTGACCACTTCAAATACGTCCATTGTCTTTTTCAAGGTCCCTTTGTAAAGGATTAAATCGGCACCCGCTTCTGCCTCAAGCTCCACGCTGTGCACATAATCCGACAAACTATACCCCGACGAGGTTACATAGTAGATGGCATGCTCATAATCAGAGTTAAGCAACCGGTCATTCTCCTTTTCTTCCACTTCTTTCAACATCTGGAGGTTGATTACCTGGCTCATTACGCTGTTAAAAGAACATTTCTCGCCATTATACCCTTCAAAGGAATAACCCACGCCATAATTCCGGATTAAACCTTTGTCAATGGCATCACGCGAAGTTTGGTCACGGCTTTCCTGCACCACGGTATAACATTCCGTCCGCCCGTCTGCCAACCTCAATTTAAGGTTTCCGCAACGGTGTGTTTTCTCATCATTCTGCTCCAAATACAAATAAGATTTTCCTTCCTTTGGGACAAAAGTCAGGAATCCTCCTTCCGTTTCTCCTGCCACGACATCGCGTACATCCACCTGTAACTCACGGTAACCTTCCGTTCCATCAAAGATAAAGTCTGCCATGGGAACATGGTCTTCACTTCCGGAAAACATCGGAACTTCTGGCAAGATGTCCTCAGAACAAGCTGCCAACATCCCACCCATACATATGCACAACAATATTTTTCGTATCATTTCTTTTCCGTATATTTAAAGTTGGACGAACGGAACAAACGTACCGGATAGAAATTATCATTTGCCGACTTCAAGGTTGTCGTGCGCAACTGGTAATCCGGTGTCAACACCAATGCCGCACCGGTCTGTCCTTCGCCCTTGCATGCGATAACACTATATTCATTTACATAATGAAAATCAAAAGAACCCAAATACTTGTCATCGTTCATGATGTCATACACTCCATAAAAACCGTCAAACTGCGCATCGAAACCGCTCAATTGCCCTTTGAACAGTACCTTTGGATTTTTATACACATAATTGCGCAAATTCATAATGTCATCAGTCTGGGGCAGATACCACTTGTCTACTCCAATAAATTCCTCGTTCATGCTCCTATAAGTAGGATCTATTACACCGAAAGTATTGGTATAATACCTATTCCCATCGAATATTTCATTCACCGTAACATTGCTGTATTCGTCATCCGGGTCGTCCGGCTCCCCCAAATAAATGCTGTGCTCCAAATTAGCACGCAACCAGTAACCCACACCGATCTTCACGAAGGGCAAGCGGTCCGTCACGTTGTCTATCAACACGCAATAGGCATCTTCCACCGTGATGCCCCCATAAGACACTCCCGCATTCATGTCATTTAAATAGAGGTTACCATTAACATAATACAATTTCGTGATTTTATCCGTCAGCCCCATACCGTCTATGGGGTTCACATAAACTAACCCTCCTTCAAAAGCGATGTAGGAAGGAGGATTACCCTCTCCATCCCCAAGGAATATTCCACGGTTCAGGTTCGGCGCCCCTTTCACCAAAGGATACATCACCGTAACCCTACGGTCTGCCCGGATATCCGGCACGTATTCATGGCAAATCTCTGCCACCGGTACTTTCCCGTGATACACCACCTTCACCAAGGTTGCATCATCCCCTGTGTCGAAACGGAGCATCCCGTCATTCAACTCAATCATGCAGTTATCGCCCTGCATGATATCCTTGTCATAATCATAATTGCTCTGCTTGGAGATTTCTTCCACCCGTTCGCGGATAAGACGAGCCAGTTCCGGCTCAAAAAACACCCATATCGGTAAAGTCGTACATCCTACAATGGTCAACCGTTTACGCAACTCCGCATCATTACGGTAATCCCCCTCCAAACTGTTCATCCAATCAGAGAGCAAATGTTGGTCTATTTGGCTCTCATTGCTAAAATTCTCGATGGATTTCCGTATTTTCTCCACGCATTCATTTTCTCCTGCCCGGATGGTAAAAGACTTCGAAGCACTGCAATCCGTGGAAATACTGGCATCTATCCGCGAAGTCTCTGCCGAAGGCTGTATCTTGCCATACACATATTTCGTCCGCATTTCCGTATAGGTTTGCACGTCCGCCACTTCTTTCTTCTGAAAGTCTACCATATACTCTATCATCCCTCCTAAATCGGCAGAAATAACAAGATGCGTCCCGAAACCCTTTAGCAACCGGTCTACATTTTCAATGGTGGGGTCATTCATGATTTTCTCGCGTAGTCGGTTAAAAGCCTCAGAATAAATGTCCTTCCCCCCGTTGGCCAAATACAGTAGCCCCGCCTCGTCCAAATAACGTGAAGCCACAACCTTGGACAAACGGGAATACCCATAGCACCGTTCTTCCACAGTCGAATAATTATTGGTCTGCACAAATTTGCCTACGGTCTTTTTCGACCCTGACAGGTTGCTTTTCTCTCTTTCCTGGGCTTCCGTAAAGGTCTGGGACAACTCGTCAAGCGAATACCCCGAATATATTTCTATTTTCTCATAGCTCCGGTTATCCTCTTGAATGAAATTGTCTCCCAATTCTGCCTCATACTTCAACAACTTGTTATAATCCAGAATCGGAGCCACCAGGCTATTCTCACTCATAAAATCCTGCAATATATTGTATCCCCATCCCACACGGAAGTCTTGTGTCAATTCTCCTCCCGACAAGGCATTATCCTCCACGTCCAACCACCCGCACTGGTATATGGAAATCCCCACAAACTGTTCCGGCGAATCGGCATAACTCACCCTGATTTCAGCCCTGCGCCCATTATCACCGTCATTGGTTTCGACATAAAACTCTAAAATACCGTCTTCTGCCAAAGTATCAGAAGTGAGAGCCACCCAGTCAGCCATACATTCCACCACACATTTTTTGGGCGAGCGTATGCTCACATCATAGTACCGCCCCACGCGCCCCAAACTTATCTCAGCCTCGCTGACCTCTATTTGGACATCGGGTAAAACCAAAGCATCTTCATGCTCCGAACAAGAAAACAAAACCATGTTTGCCAAAATCATGGCAAACATGGAAATCATGGATAAGCTCCTCACTTCACTTAATATTCTAATTAGTAATTACTAAAATCCACAATTGCCTTAGGATTATCCTTGTATTTCTTTACGATATAGTCCTGTACGATTACGGCAACCTCGTCGTCAAAGAAGCTCCATATCGGTGTCAAAGTCATTTCCACGACTTCGGCCGTATTATTCTTTTTATTGGCTCCGTCCATCACAATGCTATTCGCCCAGTCTGTGGCCAATTGATTCACTTCCGCACGTTTGACAGCCATCGTACTCGTCAAATATTTGGCCATCTCTTGCCCCTTAGCTACCTGCCCGCCTAACATGGTCAGCTCCAAATTGGAATGGGACAACAACATCTCACCTTTCCGGATATAATCCGCATGTGCTTCTCCCGTAATGGAAATGGCAGCTTGTATGGACAGGCTGGCATCACCTTTTATTCCCATATTGTCCGCTACATCAAAACTATCTGCGTCCAACTTCATTGTCATTTCACCTCCTAAAGTAGTTCCTGTCACTACCACAGGTCCATAAGTCGCATCCAACTTAACTAAAGCCGCATCCAATTGTGCCTTATTGGCTGACGGATTCTCCGCCAATTCATTAATTTTGTCTCTCAAATTAAGGAAACCGATACTCAACATTTGCCGCTTTATTTTTGTATCCTCTTCTTCAGCAACATAACCTAACAAATCCGCATATCCCAAAGACGCTTCATACACCGGATAACGGCATCCCATCCTGTAAGTCACATTCGCATCGGCCACTTTCTCCCCACTGATATAAGCACCGGAAATATCCAGTTTAAACAAACCGAAAGATACGCCAATCTTCAAACTTACATTGATTGAGTCTAACTTATTGTCTATGGAATCATAACTTATAATCTTCACATCAGATGCTGCAATGGGGGCTTCCGTATATAAGCCAAGATCCGCATAAGGGGCATCTTCCCCATTAATAAGTTTTTTCAAGCCCGTCATTTGCACAACAGACTGCTTGACTTTTCGGTTTATGATGTCATACCCTTTACCGATGCCCTTATTATTAAATACATCATAAAATTCCACATCGTCATTTTCCGGCATGCTTTCACCATTCAACAAGTTAGTCTGACTCACCGGTATCTGGACTTTCGTGCCATTTTCAGTAACCAAGACCAAATTATCCGTACGGCTCTCTTTTGTCCCATTGTCTTCTATATAAAGCTCAACGGAAGCATCCCCCTTACCGGTTGGTGTCAACACGGTAATCCATTCATTAGTTTCAGGAACGGAAAGCGTCCATGCCTGCCCTTCCTCCACGTGAACGTTTAGTCTATAATAGCCGCCCAAACGATCTACATCCAATCTCTCCTCTCCAAAACCGACATGACTACCATGATTTTCATTTTCGTCATCACAAGAGGAAAGCGCATAACACAAACTTCCACACAATAAAGTAAAAAACAACTTTTTTAATAAACCTTTCATCTCTAATATTTATTTATTAATACAATCCTATAAAGCCAGACATCTATAAACAGCTGTCTAAAAAACTTTTATGAGATGTAAAGATACAACATACTTTCAATAAGTCAACAATTACCCCCCCCCTATTTTAACTCTTATTTTATTAATTTATAAAATAAGAAAAAACCATCCTCACACAAATGAAAAATTCCCCGCGCAAGGCGAAAACCTTGCGCGGGGAAAACAAATTAAAAAGGCGGCTACCTACTCTCCCACCTTGCGGGCAGTACCATCGGCGTGAGCGGGCTTAACTTCTCTGTTCGGGATGGGAAGAGGTGGAACACCGCTGCTATAGCCACCAAAATATGGCAGACATATCACACTGTATTGACTTTACTTGTTTACTGATACAAAACACACGCATCATAAAGGATATACCCCCGTAACCTGAGGCATGAAAGCTTTCGGGCTATTAGTAGTGCTCGGCTTTGGCGTCGCCGCCTTTACACCTGCACCCTATCCACGTCATCGTCTTTGACGGCCCTCTAAAAGGAAATCTAATCTTGTGGAAGGCTTCGCGCTTAGATGCTTTCAGCGCTTATCCATACCCGACGCGGATACCCGGCGGTGCGCCTGGCGGCACAACCGGCAAACCGGAGGTCGGTCCGGCACGGTCCTCTCGTACTAGTGCCCGAACCACGCAAATTTCCAACGCCCACGATAGATAGAGACCGAACTGTCTCACGACGTTCTGAACCCAGCTCGCGTGCCACTTTAATGGGCGAACAGCCCAACCCTTGGGACCTTCTCCAGCCCCAGGATGTGACGAGCCGACATCGAGGTGCCAAACCACTCCGTCGATATGAGCTCTTGGGAGGGATCAGCCTGTTATCCCCGGAGTACCTTTTATCCTTTGAGCGACGGCCCTTCCATGCGGAACCGCCGGATCACTATGCTCCAGTTTCCTGCCTGTGCGGCCTGTCGGCCTCCCAGTCAAGCGCCCTTCTGCCATTACACTCTGCGGCCGGTTACCAATCGGCCTGAGGGCACCTTGAGGAGCCTCCGTTACGCTTTTGGAGGCGACCACCCCAGTCAAACTACCCGCCAAACGCGGTCCTTGTATCCAACAAGTTAGTACCCAGACGGCCAAAGGGCCGTATTTCAACGACGGCTCCAAAGGCACTGGCGTGCCTCATTCTACGCCTCCGGCCTATCCTACACATCGACGGCCCGGGTACAACGTTAAGCTGTAGTAAAGGTTCACGGGGTCTTTTCGTCCCATCGCGGGTAATCGGCATCTTCACC
>ERZ860264.771-NODE-771-length-26858-cov-3.896206_pt1 | contig 26858 bp, 29 predicted proteins | sample MGYA00509980_ERZ860264 | MGnify/ENA primary metagenome ERZ860264 (study PRJEB30046, sample SAMN00715212) | human gut metagenome | study: EMG produced TPA metagenomics assembly of the A metagenome-wide association study of gut microbiota in type 2... | reverse complement strand
TTCCCGCCGTATTTATTGGAGCGTATGGAACGACTTTACATGCACTTGCCTGTATTTTAACGGGGCAGGTGCTTTTATTTGCGGCAGAGTATGATTTTGCAACCCATACCGTGCCGGACTATGTACCGGTCCTTATACTGATGACCGGATTACTGGAGGTAGAATTTGCCCCAGCACTTCTGGGGCTTGTTCTTGTGCCGCTGCCCTTTGTGGTGGCGGCACTGGTGAAAGAGGGAAGCATTGGCGGCGGGGACATCAAACTGATGGGTGCCTGCGGCTTTGTGCTGGGCGTAAAGCAGGGATATATCGCACTGATGCTGGGGCTGTTTCTGGCAGTCCTGTTTCAGACGGCGTATGCAAAGAAAGAGGACAAAGGATTTGCAATGGCGCCGTATCTGGCATTGGGATGCCTGCTTGCCATGCTGCCTGCATAAAAGCGTGAGAAGAAGTTCTAATGCTCACAGCAAAGGCTGTTTCACAAAGAACTTCTACGGTTTGCAGGCAAACCTTTCTCACGCTGAAGAACGCAAAACCAGCGTTCTTCCCAAATAGATAGAATTGGAGGAAAGAAAAGTGAAAAATTTATTGAAGAACCGTATTGTGATTGGACTGATCTGTATCATCCTTTCGCTGATTATCTGCTTCGGTCTTACCCCGATGTTCAACAATGCACTGAAATCGAAGGTATCCCTGATCCGCGTAAATACGGAAATTCACAAAGGCGACCAGATTACGGAGAAGATGTTTACTACCGTGGAAGTAGGCGGCTATAACCTGCCCGGTAACGTGGTTTACAAAGCAGAGGATGTGGTTGGCAAATACGCTAATACCGACCTTTACAAAGGAGATTATATTCTGGAGAGTAAGCTGTCAGATACTCCTATGTTAAAGAATGCCTATCTCAGTAAATTAAATGGGGAGAACCGTGCAATCTCCGTCAGTATTAAATCTTTTGCAGCCGGTCTGTCCGGGAAACTGGAGGCCGGTGATATTGTAACCCTGATCGCCTCGGATGTGGGGGAAAAGAGGGAAACACTTGTACTGCCTGAGCTTCAGTATGTAGAGATCATAGCAACTACGGCAAGCAGCGGAACGGACAATGATGTGCAGGCTGATGTGGAGGACGGAGAGGAACAGGAACTGGCGTCTACTATTACCGTGCTTGCAACGCCGGAGCAGGCAAGGCTTCTTGCAGAACTGGAACAGACCGGAAAACTTCATGCAGCCTTGGTATTCCGTGGGGACAGCACACAGGCCGAAAAGTTTTTGGATGAACAGCAGAAAGTCTTAGAAGAACTGTATACAGAAGAATTGGAAGGGGAAGCGGAAACAGCAGAAACAGACACAGAGGAGGAAAAGGAAGAACCTATTGTGGATGATGTAGAAGTGAATGCAGGAGGACAGTAGGATGGAACATGGAAATATGCTTGCTATTGTAGGAAGCCCCGGCAGCGGAAAGACTACTCTGGCGGTAAAGCTGGCGGCAGAAATAGCGAAGAAAAAGAAAAATGTGGTTGTGGTATGCAGTGACCCCTTTGTGCCTTCTGTGCCGTTCCTGCTTCCTATGGATACGGAGCAGGAGGTTTCATTGGGTGCGCTTCTGACGGCTCCGTCATTGACACAAAACAAGATACTGGAAGCCTGTGTGCCTGTCACTGCAAATGAATATATCAGTCTGCTGGGGTACAGGATGGGGGAAAACCTGATGTCCTATCCCAAGGTTACAAGAGAGAGGGCAGTGGAATTTCTTGTGTGCCTGCGGCATCTGGCTGATTATGTGATTTTGGACTGTACTTCTGTCTTTGAAGCGGATGTGTTTTCCATTCTTGCCATGGAGATGGCAGACCGGGTACTGCGTGTGGGAACTTCCAATCTGCGGGGAATATCCTACTTCAAATCCCATGCGGGTATGCTGGAAGGACGGGCAGACAATGGAAAATATATAAGTGCCATCGGGAACTTTAAGACCGGGCAGGAATGGGAAGCAGCCGCAGGACAGTATGGCGGAGTAGGCTTTGTATTCCCGTATGTGGCGGAACTGGAGAAACAGTATGATGAGGCAAGTCTGTGGAATGGGTTGACTTCCAAGGAAGCTGGTCCTTTTCAGACGGAGGTCAAAAAAGTTCTGGTTGAGGTCTTTGGACTGTATGAGACAAAACAGGGTGAAAACAAGCCGGGGGCAGAGAAAAAGAAACTGGTAGTGCGCAGCCCCTTTGTCTGGAAAAACAAGGGAGAATTTTAAGCAGGAGGAAAAGAATTGCAGGAAATATTAAACATACATGAAACTGCCGGGATGTTAAACAAAAGTGTGGTATACCGCACTTTTCCGGAAGTATTGAAGGATGTGCAGGAGTACATATCCAAGAACTTTGCTTCCGTGCTTCGTGACAACCCGGACGAGAACCGGGAACTGATTGAATCCTATATCGGGAAATATCTGGAACAGAGCAACGTGGGTGTAGAGGGAATGGAGCAGGCAGAACTCTGCGATCTTCTTTATGGGGAGATGACAGGCTTTTCTTTCCTGACACGTTATCTGTACCGGGATGATGTGGAGGAAATCAATATCAACCAGTGGCGGGATGTCAAGATTACTTATTCTACCGGCGAGATTATCCCGGCAAAGGAGCATTTTAACAGTGCCGGTCATGCGGTCGATGTTATCCGAAGGCTCCTGCATAAGTCAGGCATGATTTTTGACAATGCACAGACTATTGTGGTGGGACATTTGAATAACAAGATCCGTATCACGGTTATGGGCGATGGTGTCATTGATAAGGAAAAAGGGCTGGCAGTGTCTATCCGTATTGTAAATCCGAGGAAGCTGACAAAAGGGCAGTTTGTAGGTTTTGGAACTGCCACAGGGGAAATGCTGGATCTGCTTTCCATGTGCTTTACCCATGGTGTATCCATGTGCATAACAGGGGCGACTTCTTCGGGAAAGACTACGCTGATGAGCTGGATATTGGGTGAAGTGCCGTACAGCAAGCGTATTGTTACCATAGAGCAGGGATGCCGTGAGTTTGATCTGACTGCCGTTGACGAGGAAGGAAATGTGCTGAATAACGTGGTGCATCTGGTGACAAGGTTTTCTGATGATCCGAGACAGAATATTGACATGGTAAAGCTGCTGGAAACCACCCTTACCATCAATCCGGATTGTATCGCAGTAGCGGAGATGAAGGGCGGGGAGAGTATGCAGGCTATCAATGCCGCCAATACCGGGCATTCCGTGATTACCACTATTCACGCCAATTCCTGCGAAGATACCTATTACCGTATGGTTACGCTGTGCAAGCAGGAACAGCCGGGGATGGATGATGCCACGCTGCAGAACCTTGCCACAAAAGCATTTCCGATTGTGGCATTTGCAAAAAGGCTGGAGGACAATTCCCGAAGGATTATGGAGATAACGGAATGTGAGACATTGCAGGACGGAAGGAAGAAGATGCGTACCCTGTACAGGTTCAATATTACAGACAATATCATTGTAGAGGGAAAGCCCAAGATTATAGGACATTATGAGAAGGTGGAGAATCTTTCGGAAGGCTTGCAAAAGCGGCTCCGTGAGAACGGACTGCCTTTAAAGATGCAGGAGCAACTTTTGGCGAAGCGTTAGGAAGTGCCGGATATGCGGCGTATGGAATGTGAAGATTATGAAGAATTACTGGAAGAAATGGAGGTATGACCTATGACATTACTTGTGACCATTGCCTTTATCATGGCAGTGGCGGGATGTTTTATCATGCTGGAGCTGTCACCGTTTGCGTTTTTGGAGGGCTTATCGGGGTATTTAAGACCCAAAAATCACAGCATGAAGAACCGGATCAAAGAGAGTAAAAAGAAGAAAGAGCCGAAAGGACTGAAACTGTTGTTTGAAGAAATAAAGGAAATCTTGCGGCTGACCGGGAAAAGCGAACAGTTTATCATGCTGTGCGTGCTTGCCATGATTTTATTCGTGTTGGGCGTGATGATTGCCCTTACCATGAATAACGTGCTGATGGTGCCGGTGCTGGCAGTGGGCTTTGCACTTTTACCGTTTTATTATGTGAAATTTACGGCATCCAAGCATAAGAAGCAGATCAATACGGAGCTGGAAACGGCTTTATCCATGATTACCACCAGTTACCTGCGGAACAAGAATACCATTATTCGGGCAATCGAGGAAAATCTGCCCTACTTAAATCCGCCGGTATCGGAAGTGTTCCGGAACTTTCTCATGGAGGCGAAACTAATCAATTCCAACACAGCGGAAGCTTTGGAAGGATTGAAAAAGGGGATGGATAATGCGGCATTCCATGAGTGGGTGGATGCAGTGGTTGCCTGTCAGGATGATTACAACCTGAAGAACACCCTGCCGCCCATTGTGTCGAAGCTGTCGGATATGCGTGTGGTGTCATCGGAACTTGATCTGCTGATTTATGAACCGGTAAAGGAGTACATCACTATGATCATCCTGCTTTTAGGAAGCATCCCCCTGCTTTACTTTCTGAATAAGGACTGGTATGAGACACTGATGTTTACCGGCTTTGGAAAGGTGCTGCTTGCCATCAGCGGAACAGTGGTATTTATATCCGTGGCGGCAGTATCAAAACATATCAGACCCATTGAGTATAAGAGGTAGGAGGAAAACAATATATGCAGAACATGATTTTACTGCTCTTTGCCGTGTTTTTTACGGCAGGGAGCTATTTTATTCTTGCGGAAGTCTTTAAAGTACCCACTTACCGCACCAGCCGGGCAATCCTGACCGTGGGGAAAAAGCAGAAGAAGCAGGCGAGAAGTTCGGATGCCTTTATCATGGAATTATCCAGCAAAATCGCCCGCTTCCTGCCCATAGATGAGTATAAAAAGCGTAAGCTGGCGGCAACGCTTCGTTCCGCAGAAATTCCAATGACTCCGGAACTGTATATGGCGCAAGCCTATGTAAAGGCAGGGCTAATATTCGTTTGTATCATACCCTGTCTGCTAACGGTTCCGCTTTTATTTCCCGTCTTTCTGATTTTGGGGATAGGGACATTCTTTTCCGAGAGCGGAAAAGCGGAAAAAATGGTAAAAAAGCGGAGAGAAGAAATCGAGTTTGAACTGCCGAGGTTTGTAGCGACCATTACGCAGGAGCTGATGGCAAGCCGTGACATCCTTTCCATGCTGGAGACTTACCAGAAGAATGCAGGCCCGGCACTAAGGAATGAACTTGCCATTACTACGGCTGATATGCGGACGGGTAACTACGAAGCGGCACTTACCAGACTGGAAGCAAGGGTATCAAGTGCTATGCTTTCCGATGTGGTAAGGGGATTAATCGGGTGCATCCGGGGAGATGACGGCGTAACCTTCTTCCGTATGCTGTCCCATGACATGAAGCAGCTTGAAGTACAGAGACTGAAACGGCTTGCCATGGAGCGGCCGCCGAAAATCAGGAGATATTCTTTCTTACTGCTGGCCTGTATGCTTCTGATTTATATGGGAGTTATGGGTTATCAGATACTCGGAACAATGTCGGGAATGTTTTAGGAGGAGCAGCCATGAAAAGAAGAATAAGAGATGTGTGCCGAAACCGCAGGGGAGAGGGGTACATTGATGTTGCAATCGGGATCTTTTGTCTGATGCTGGTAGTGGCTCTTGCCATGACATTGTTTCCGGTCTTTATGAAGAAACAGCAGCTTGATTCCTTTGCGGAGAGAATAGTCAGGCAGGCAGAAATCGTGGGGAGTACGGATGTGTCCGGCAGGATTGCACAGTTAAAGCAGGAAACGGGACTTGATCCGCAGATACAGTGGGACTGTGATTATTACAGCGGGAATAAGGTGCAGTTAAACGGAGACATCCAAGTGACACTGACGCAGAGGGTGGATATCGGTTTCTTTGTGTTTGGTTCCTTTCCCATTGAACTGAAAGCGAGGGCAAGCGGTAAGAGTGAAGTCTATTATAAGTGACCAAGAAATGAAGTTTCTCTAAGGCATCAAAGAACGCTGCCTAAGAGAAACTAAATCATTTCTGGAAGAATGGCAGAGCCATTCTTCGCAGATGAGAGGCAAGAGAATGAGAAAAATAAGAAAACTGGTAATGGATAAAAAAGGTATGTCCTATCCGCTTACGGTGGCGTTGGTGCTGGCATTGCTGATTGCGTTATGTGTGCTGGCAGAGTTCTTCCGGCTTTCCATTATCGCCTATGGGGTACGGAATGCCTTGCAGGAATCCGTTATATCCGTGGCGACCACCAACTATAATGAGGTCTATGACGGACTCAGGGAGGGGTACAGTGGCGGCTACTTTATGACAGGGGACTGCTGGGAGGAAACACTGGATTACGGAGATGTGTATACCCGGCTTGACCGCCTGCTTGGTACGAACCCTGATGGAGCGTATCATGTGAAATGGCAGGGAAATGGATATGAATACCGGGTAACGGATTTGAATGTATCAATCAGCAATACACCCTTTGCACCGGGTAACGCCAGCCAGAATTTTGAAGCGGATGTTTCGGTGCAGTTGGAGATACCTTTATCTTTCGGATGGGAGGCTCTGCCGCCTGTCCGTATGACGATCAGAGCAAAAGCTGCCTATATGCCCAAGTTTTGAAAAACAATAGACAGGAGTGCAGGCATTATGGTAGATTGAAGAAAAAGTTTCTGATCTGCCGGGAAATGTCTGGACGCATTCAAAAGTCTATTGTATGATGGAGTTGGATAAAAGTAGGACAGCATTTGCCGTAAAAGTGATTTTATGGAAAGTGAGGTCTTTTAGATGAAAAAAGAATATGATAAGAAAAAGAAACTGGTGATTTTTATACTTACAGCAGTGGCGGTATGCCTTGCTGGAGGGTTGTGTTTCTATCTGGTAAAGATTGGAACGCCGAAAGAGCCGGAAAAGGAGCCTGTGCAACAGGTCACGGAGCAGATGGAAGTGACTGTTCCTGAAATTGATATTACCAAGAAGCCAGAGGCTTTGGAAGAAACCAAGTCGGAAGCAGCCGAAAGCAGCGGACAGGAAACAGAGCAGCCGGAAAGCAGTGAGTCGGAAACAGTAGACATCCATACAGGAAGTGAACAGGGCGGGGATGACAGTGGGAAGTCCCGGACCAAGGAGGATGCCCAGCCCCCGGCAGAGAAACCGGAGGTCAAGGATACGGATGCAGCCGAGAATCCGGAGCAGCCGCCCCAGTATGAGCCGGAGGTGACGGAACCGGAACAGAAGCCGGAAGAACCGGCAGGGGGTAGCACCAACGACAGCGGGCAGGTATTTGTTCCGGGCTATGGATATGTAGACCAGCCGGGCGCACCGCAGGGAGAGTCCGCAGGTTCTGACGGAGACTGGAACAAGCAGATTGGTGACATGAATTAAACAGAGTAAGGATTATATTTGGGAGTATGGTGCAGGTCATGATCTTTTTCTGTTTATTCGTCGGGAAAGTGCCTTGACACGTTGTGACGTAACATGGTATAACGAAATAACTAAGTATACTTTTACGTCATAATAAACAAGAGGATGAATAAATGGGAGATATAGTTAAGAAAAACAATACCATGCCGATAGTACCAACAACCAAACCAGATAAAGTGGAAACGTATGGGGGAAAGCAAACAGCGCGTGTTACCAAGATTTTTAAACAGTCAGACGGTTCTACAGTCAAAGCAACAAAAAAAATTAACAAAGACGGTTCTATTACCGACAAAATCGAGCATAGACATATGTAAATTTATAATCTTATATCTATTTTTATAAATTGTTTTAAACGCTTATTACAAGTTCCCAGTGAGGTTATCTCGCTGGGAATTTTTGCAGTTAAAAAACTTTGGAGGAAAAAATTTGAAAAAAACATTTATGGTAGTATTCCTGACACTTATCATGCTGCTGTCAGGTACGTTGACCGCCTATGCAGAGGGAAGCGGAAACGTGGATGGTGGTGGAGGGGGACTGAATCAGGGAACGAAAGCCTATAACTGGCCGGGCAACTCTTATCAGGGGGTGCGTGTAACGGTGGTAGATGCAGAGTCCGGCGGGACTGTGGCGGGACCCATGGATTTTTCCAATAAGAATCTGTCGTCTGTTGCAGGCAATATGTTCAGTTTTGGAAAAGTCAGCAAGATGCAGTACCGCAATGGAGCAGCGTTGACATTACAGACATCGGGCTATACTTACTATACACCTGATAACCCCATGCCCCAGATTATATCCAGCAATAGTAGTAAGGCGAGTATCGCACAGATCAAGAGGTACTTCTGTTCGGAAGGGGCGGCATCCATGGTAGCAGGAAAGGCGGGCATAGATGTGGTAACACTTACAAATGGTTCCTATAAACTGGTGATCGAACCGGTTATCTATCTAATCTATAACAATCTTTATTTTGCCATGACGACCACCGAGGCCGGGCTTTATAACCGGATGGTGGGCGGCGATTTAGGCGCACATTTTCCCACAGTAGTCATGAAGAACCTGGCTCTTGCGTTGTTTTTGGAGAAGGCAGATTTAGGTTTTCCGGCTTATACCGGCTCAAAGACTACGGCAAGGTCAACGGATGAAATGATACAGACGCTGGGTATCGGTATCATCAGCTACAAGGGCGCACCGCCCACGGAAGCGGAGTACGATGCAGTATATCGGATTGATACGGATGTGATTACTTCCACAACGCTGTCAACCACGGGTGAGATCAACAACGATGCTAAGGCAACAGTGACCTTTTCCATAGGCGGCAGGAGCTATCAGATGTCCGGTGTGGTTATCCCGGAAAACGGGAGTCAGCTTGTGTGGGTAAAATGGCATACACCGTCCGAACCTTGTGAGATTACCATAAACATATCCACAAATAAGGGAAGACTTGCGACTACCACCATCCGGGCAAACGTGGTGGACTTAAATGAGAACCCGCCACCGGATCCCATGGCAGATGACCGTTACAATGGTTACAGCAGACCGTCCTTACCAGCAGGGCAGAATGTGACGAGCCTAAGCTGGGGTATCTGGCGGTGCTGGTGGCACGCTAACTGGGTATGGGTATCTGACTGGGACTGGGAGAGTGGAAGCCATAGCTCCAGTTGTCCGGCGGGCTGTACTTCCAGTCACGGGCATTGGGTAGACAATGGAGAGTGGGAGGATCAGGGCTGGTATGATTATGCCTTAGACACCTATTCGGCATCCTTGTCCACAGCCATGCGTATCACTCCGGATGAAAAGAACCCCACTGCATCAGGAAGCACGTTGAAATCAGGCTATGGCATCAACATGACAGCCACGGCGGATATGCGTTCCGGTGCACCTGCAAGCCATATCACGCAGGTACAGACCTGTGTAGCCTATTTCCCGGAATTTCACTATACCGATTACTGGAGACTGCTGAAGCCGACAAGTCCGGGATATTCTGCACAGTTTGAGTTTCAGAGGAATGAATACAGTACCTATAACAGAAGAACACATTTTACACCGGTCTGGTTCCCGGACGGGAACTATACCGTATATGCACAGGTCATTGACGCATGGACACCAGCGGGGATGCTGCAGATGCACTTGAACGACACCCTGACGATCCATGACAATCTGTTTTCAGACTGGCATGTGCGGCCATTAAATTAAATAGAAATCGGAGGAAGAAATGGAAAGTCTTTTATTTCCCATTATCATGCTTGCCGTCACCTTGATAGGTGGCGGCATTTTGCTTTTATTTTTGAAAACCAGTAAAAAACCCCCGCAGACGGACGCAGGCAGTACGGCCATGCAGACAGCACAGCAGTTCATCAATGTCAAGGACATTCGGGATAAGTACCTGTATACCCGTGGCGGGATGGTATTTATCTATCTGCGGATCCATGCTATCAGTATCGACTTATACAGCAAGTCGGAAAAGAATGTGCTGATTAAGACACTGACAGCAGAGCTTTCCGACATCCAGTACCAGTTCAAGTTCATGGCGTTATCCCGTCCGGTGGATATTTCCCCGCTGATAACGGAGATGAGCGAGATGTTAAAGGAAGCGGAGGACAAAAGAAAAGAGTTGCTTCGTCAGGAAATCTTGCAGATGGGCGGTTTTGCCTTGTCTGGAGAGATTGTGGAAAGACAGTTTTATATCGCATTGTGGGAGAAGCAGGAGGAGGGTATTGAGCGTGACCTGCTAAAACGGGCATCTTTGCTTTGCGAGAAATTCGCAACTGGCGGCGTGACCTGCGACATATTGACGGAAAAAGAGATCGTCAGGCTGATTAACCTTGTAAACAATCCGTCCTATACCCATCTGGAGGATGCGGAAACGGCGGCAAGTATACCAGTGCTGAAGGGAGTGATGTAATGAGACATGCAGCGCAGACGGTGGAACAGGCACCGGTAAATAGTGCCCTGTTGAACGTAGTGACGCCTATGGGGCTGTCCTTTGAAAAGAACCGTCTTTCCATTGGGGAGAATATCGGAAAGGCATACGGAATTATCCGTTACCCGCAGAAAGTGGATGTGGAATGGCTTTCTAAGCTGACGAACATTCCAAGCACCTTAGTATCTATCGGCTTTAAACCGGTAGATAACGGAACGCTTATCAATGCCATATCAAGAAGTGTAGTACAGCAGAGAGGTCTTGCGGACGGAGCGAAGGATCCCCTGTCAAGACAGCGGGCAGAAAAAGCCGCAGAGGACGGGGAGAAGATTATCATGCAGATTGACAGGGAGGGCGAGACAGTCGGGCTGATGAGTGTGGAGGTTATGCCGGTGGCAAGGGATGAAAAAGAGTTCAAAAAAGCCTGCCGTCGTGCAGAGAGCGTAGCCAGCGTAATGAAATGCAAGATGCGGGCGATTCCTAATTTACAGAAAGAGGCTTTTATGCACCTGTCACCTACCTTTCCCAATCATGCCAAGATGGAGAGTATCCTGCAAAGAGTCGTTCCCTTTTCTACCTTTGTGGGAGGCTTTCCTTTCGCCAGCAGCGGTTTTAATGATGGGGAGGGATACTATTTTGCAAAGGACAGAAACGGCGGACTAGTGATTGTGGATACATGGAAGCGCGGTGGAGACAGAACCAACAGCAATTTTTGCGTCATGGGTAATTCCGGTGTGGGAAAGTCCACTGCTATCAAGCATATTCTGTTGTCAGAATATATGAAAGGCACGAGAATTATTGTAATTGATCCCGAATCGGAATATAAAGAGCTGTGCCAGAACTTAAACGGAGACTGGATTAATGCGGCAGGCGGTTCCAAGGGAATGATCAATCCCCTTCAGGTCAGACCGTCACCAAGGGATGATGAAGATGAGAAGGAAGAACTTCGGTTGTACCGGGATGAAGGCTATGGCATGAATGACCTTGCATTACATATGAAGAATCTGGAGATTTTTTTCAGTCTCTACATCCCATCTCTGACGGATATGCAGAAAGCAGTCTTAAAACGATGTCTGGTGGAGCTGTACCAGAAGTTTCACATTACATGGGATACAGATGTTACAAAGCTGGAATCGCAGGACTTCCCGATTTTTTCAGACCTCTATGCACTGGTGCAGGAAAAGACAAAGACAGAAAAGGGAAATCAGGTCTATGCCGAACTTGTCATGCTTTTATATGACATCGCAGAGGGTGCAGACAGCTTTATCTGGAATGGACACACCAGCATTTCCGGCAATTCCCGTTTTACCGTCATGGACACTCACGCCTTGCAGGAAACCGGAGATAATATTAAGCGTACCCAGTATTTCAACATTCTGACCTATGACTGGGAGCAGATGAGCCGTGACAGGGAGGAACGTGTGCTGTTAATCTGTGATGAGGCATATCTTATGATTGATCAGAAAGTGCCGCAGTCCCTTGTGTATCTTAGAAACGTAATGAAACGTGCCAGAAAGTACGAGGCGGCACTGGGTATTATTTCCCACAGCCTTGTGGACTTCCTGCATGAGAGCATCAAACAGTACGGGCAGGCATTGCTTGACATTCCGTGCTATAAGATTTTGATGGGTACAGATGGGAAAAACCTGAAAGAAACCGCAGACCTTTATGATTTGACAGAAGCGGAGCAGGAGCTTCTCTTATCGAGAAAGAGGGGACATGCTTTATTTATGGCAGGAGCGAAGCGGCTTCATATCCAGTTCGATATACCGGAGTACAAATTCAACTATATGGGAAAAGGCGGCGGACGATAAAAAGTCCGCCTTTTGAAAGAAGGTGCAAAGATGGCTGATCCAATTCTGGTGAAGCTGCTGGCAGAGGCAGCTTTACAGGCTGCGAAAGACAGTGAAGGCAAGAACAGACTGCTTGCGATTATCTTAGGTCCTGTCATTTTCCTGCTGCTATTAGTGGCGTTGGTAATGTATCTTGCCACAAGTCCCTTTACCGCTTTGTCTGAATGGCTGGTGGGAGATGAAATTGCCGCGGTGGATGAATTTCAGAAGGACTATGGATATAACAATGATTCCGGTATCTTTGAGAGGGATTTCAGGGAGGCAGACGGGCAGGAATATGACGAGGATATTTTGCTTGGCAGGGAGGGAGAAACACAGGTTGTTTATTATAATCAGTTAGACGAGCGTTGGTCAGATGAACCATACGGGCAGGACAAAATCGGCACATATGGCTGTGGTCCTACCAGCATGAGTATTGTGGTATCTACCCTGACGGGCACAAATGTAAATCCGGTGGAGATGGCTCAGTGGTCCTATGAAAATGGCTATTACTGTCCGGGTGGTGGCTCGTATCACAGTTTGATACCCAAGGCGGCAGAACACTGGGGACTTTCCGTAGATATGAACCTTGAGGGGGAGAATGTGGCAGATGCCCTTGCAGAAGGCAAACTGGTAGTTGCCATTATGTCAAAGGGGCATTTTACAAAAAGCGGACATTTCATCGTGCTGAGGGGAATCAATACAGATGGAAAGGTTTTGGTGGCGGATCCTGCCAGCCTGAAGCGGAGTAATCAGGAGTGGGAGTTGTCACTTATTTTAGAGGAAGCAAGAAAACGGGTAGGAGCAGGCGGTCCGTTTTGGGCTATATCAAACTGAAAAGAGGAGTCGGAAGAAAATGATTTTATATCTATCATCCCAGCAGCACACCAATCTGCTGGATTTTTTGGCAGAGCAGGAAGATGCTTTGCCGGTCAAGAAAATGACAGGGAATTTCATGCTGAAGCAGTTTGTTGTATACGATATGCGGAATTTTTCACATTGCACGGAGCTAGTGTTAGACCGCATTGCCTTTGGTGATGAGGATAGGGATTTTGCCCAGGCCATTGAGGAATTTCTGACGATGTATAATACCAGAATCACAGTTATCTGCGAGGGCTTAAAGGAGAACAATCCATTATTTGGGGCATTGCTTTCCGCAGGCGTGGGAAATATTGTCACCAATGTGGAAATCAGAGGGATGCAGGAGGAAATCCGGCAGTCTCTAAGCAGTCAGGGCATGACAAAATATCATCCCAAGGAACGGAAACAACCAAAAGCACAGGGTGAACATTATCGCTTTATGGCAGATGGAGTCAGAATTGCCTTAGTAAGTTCTCAGAGCCGCATCGGTACGACCACTACTGCTCTTGGCTTCACGTCATGGTTAGGAAGCGTTGGGGCAAGTGTGGCTTATGTGGAGAGGAATGACAGCGGTATTATTTCTTATCTTTCGGATGCTTATGAAATGGACGAGGAAGCAGGCGGGTATCGCTTGGAAAAAATGTGGTATGGAACACAGCCACCTGATGCAGGATTTCACTTTCTGATTGAGGACTATGGAACAGACAGACCGGAGGTGGATACAGATATCCTATTACTTGTCTGTGGCACAAAGCCCTATGAGATTGTACATACCATGAAACTTTTGGAAAAATATGATACGAAGCCAGCTTTTGTACTGTGTCCTTTTGTGGAAGCATCATTGCAGGACACTTATGTGGAAGCATTCCAGACAGATTATCATAAGGTATTCTTCTTGGAATACCAGCCGGACTGCATGAATGGCAGCCCAAACGCAAAGATTTTTAAAATAATTATTAAAAACTATATTGCCGGGGAGTAAGTACCCCGGCATTGAAGCGATTATGACGAAAAAAGTGAGGTAGCAGATATGAACCAGTTTGAGATGAAGCAGTTGGCATATCAATCGAATTTAAAGAACAGAGCATTACAGGTACTGTTATATTTGATTGATCGGACGAATAAAGAGCAGACCTGTTTCCCGGCGGTGCCGACCATTGGCCGTGAATTACACATCAGCATATCTACGGTAAAACGTGCCATGCGTGAACTGGTGGAAGCAGGATATGTGAAGAAGGAGAGTCGGTTTCGTGAAAACAATGGCGGTCAGACATCGAATCTATATACGTTGTATTTTATTCAAGATGAAAGAACAGTAGATTCAAAAGGGGCGGAACAGGAAGACGCAGAAACGGAAATGAAATCTGAAATGGAAGCAACCGGTATTAAACAAGAGTGTGTCTGTCAAAAATGTGCAGAAAATACTGTGAATTATAAGGAACAACTTGAAGCAAAATGGGGCGTAGAAGAAAGAAGCGAACAAGGGAATGATTTTATTTATAATTGTATTTGGACGGGGGAGGAGGTCAGTTTGATACCACCTTGAACATTCAGATTAATATTAAAATTAAAAGCGAAAAAGAAAATTATAGAGTAACTTGAATGGTTTAAAGAGCAAGAAAAACCACCGGCATTGAAATAACCGGTGGTTAGGAAGAATATCTCTTAAAATTTCTTTAACTGCTGAAGTTCTGCCGGCTTTTTCGGATCATGGTAAATATAAGCACAGCGGGAATTAGCAGCCACCGTTGCGACAGTAAGCGCTAAACAGCTTAATGTTTGAAGAGCAAATGATTTTGTTTGAAAGAATTTTCTGATGGTGTTCATGTGGATTTCCTCCCTCTTGTAAAATTAAAATTATGGTTGCATTTTTAATACGCTAAGGTATTAAATTATGAAAATCATATAAAATATAGAGGTCTTTTTTGCAACCATGTAGAAATTAGGAATAATCGTGTAAGTTTTCCTGCGGATACAGAAGGACAGTCGCCCGAAACATTCCGTTTCCGTACTCCGTCAATAGTTCCCCATTGTATCTTCCTACAGCCCTGCGTACGGAATCCAGACCTATCCCATGGTTCTTTTTGTCCGGTTTATTTGTCAATAGCTGTCCGTTCCTGTCTTCCAGTATCTTCCCTTCATAGGGATTCTTTACCACAATGCTGAGACTTCCCTTTACCTGAGACATTGACAGCTCTATTCTGCCTTTCTCTGCCGGGAGATTCTTAACGGCTTCCAGCGCATTGTCAAGCAGATTCCCCAGTATGATACACAGATCAGCGCCGTCAAAGTCCAGCGTCTCCGGAACAAATACATAACATTTCATTTCAATCCCCTCTTTTTGGGCAAGGGAATATTTGTAATTGATAAGGGAATCTATGACAAGATTTCCGCTGCGCGATACCTCATCACCGTACAGACTGTTATGGCTCAGTATGTTATCAATCTTGGCTTCGGCATCTTCAAACCTGCCCGACTGGATGGATGCCTTCAAATCAACAAGATAGCCGTTCAGGTCATGTCTTACCCTCCGCGTTTCCTGATAGGCATTTTCCCTTTCTGCAGCCTGCTTGTTGCACAGAGCTATCTGCTGTTCATAGACAAGATTCTTCTTTTCCGTATCCAACTGGCTGCCCAGTTTGTCATATACGTCAAATACGATATAGTTTACTAAGATCATGAATACTGCTGTCAGCAGGAAGAAAATATTCCGCTGATTCCGGGCAGTCAGGAAAAACGTGTTATGTATGATGTAAATTGTAACCACGGGAACAAAGCAGAGCCGTATCCAGTATTTTAGGGAAATACCAGTGCTGAAATCCTTTTTATGCAAACGCTTAAAAATATGAACCGCTATGTACATAATCAGTTTTGAAATTATACTGCCTACGAGAAAGCTGGAAGGAACGGTCGTATTGCCCAGCTTTCCCAGCATATAGTTTGTTGCTATTTCTACCAGCATCCACAAAACATAAAAAAAACCCGCACGAAACAGTGCTGTTTTAAAGTCCACCTGATAGGAAACTTCGTAGATGAGGAATATCAGCAGGATATTTACGATAAGAACCAGCAATGGATGGCTGGCATGTGATGCCATTACCCAGCACTGGAAGATGATATACAGTCCCCATGCCGAAGCACAGACTGTGGTACGGGACTTCTTATCATTATGAAATGCTTTCAGATACACACTGACAATCAGTGCGGAAAAAAATACCATCAGGATATTCAGAATGCCATACTCATTCATCACCGCTTCCCTCCATACCGGCCATTCGGCAGAAGCGGATGCGGACCTCTTTCTGCCGGTCTTCACTTATCTGTAGCTGTGTGCCGTCAGACATGGTTACACCGGAAAAATTCATCTGTCTGATATAGTCAAAGTTCACAAGATAGGACTGGTGTATTCTGATAAATCTTCCGTTACTTTCTGAAAGCTGTCTTTCCACATCGCTCATTTTCCCATAAAACCTGTTTAAGGTTTCATCTGTATTATCATCCTTTGCATCATCCGCCATATGAATATGTATGATTCTGTTGCTGCTTTCAAAGAAGTATATCCTGTCCAGCAGAACCTTGACGTATTCCTTATTATAGGTGAAAGTAAAATATTCCGGCTTGCGTCTGATACGTTTATATGCTGCCATGAATGCCGCCTGAAAATCTTCCGGTATTATCGGTTTTGAAAGAAATCGGAAAGGTTCTGTACTGAACAGCTCTTTCAGATATTTTTCATAACTGGAAACATAAATGATCAGTGCCGGAATCTCCATGTTTCTTATCAGTTCAGCCGCATTGATGCCGTTGACATTGTGCATTTCAATATCAAGGTATATCAGGTCGTAGCATACACCTTGTCGGATATTGGCAACAAGCGTAGAGCCGTCAAAAAAGACGGCACTGCTTATCTTAATGTTCTGTTCTTTCGCTATTACGTAAAGCATTTTTTCTATGGTGGCGGTCATCGCCACATCATCATCGCATATGGCTATATTAATCATCTGTGTATTTCCCTGCATTCTGCAAATCAACATTTCCGTCATATTCATCCAGTGCATACTGACAGCAGCGCAGAACAAGCTCATTAAAAGAAATCTGTTCTCCTTTTGCAACTTTAGTCAGTTTTGCATCAAGGTCATCCGTGAAACGGATTGTCTTTGGAATGTTAGCGCGTGAAAATGCTTTTTCTATTTTAAACATGACCTGTACCTCTGGTTATTATTTTATAGTTTAAATATAACCATTAAAGGCAATAAATAATACAACCGTAAATACAACTATTTATACAACCATCAGAATTCAACAAGGCAAAACTATATAGAAATAAAAGGCGATAGGTTCATAATAATAATATGGTCTTTACTGAAAGAGCAATACTTAGTCATTTACATCTCCTTTCCGAGAGACTTTGATACCATGACGTTCCCTCATAGGTAATCAGCCATCGTTATCTATATGTAATGAATTTACACATTTTTATGTGTATAGATTCATTATTATAGAGGTATGCACTCCGGAGCGGAAACAGAAACACCTGCTCTGAATTTACGAAAAGAGTGCACTATTTAAACGGAATATCCACCATGGTAGCTGTTTACCTTAATCATGTATTTTAGGTCACGCAAAAATAAAAAAGGAACTACACATAACAGTTTAAATTAGCTATGTGTAGTCCCTTCTCTCAAATACTGTTTAATAGAAACTTATCATTATCATCTACTAATAAACTTCCCTGGTGCAAGCACCCAAACACCACAAGGGTATTTTCATCCTTCTACGCAGGATTGGGGAATATTCCCTTTCATGATTCAACTATTTGTTATCCGAAAAAAATATGCGCCATCAGTTACACATGTAACACTACTTTTGACTCCATCCATTCGATAACAAAATCTTTAGTTCTTGCTCATTTAATTGTTTTACTCCTGTCAAATCTCCTAATTCATCCCTTACTGCAATAATACCAATATTACCATGCTCGGATTTTACCTCCATTCCCTCAAATGTACCATCAGTTGCCCTGTTATCTGCAAAATAACAAACTTCTAAACCACTAAAATACATTTGATTTTGTTCAACATCATAACTCAAACCATATTCTTCGTACTGTTTCAAATTATCTGCTTTTTCTTCATTAAGCTGTTTATTAATTGCATCATTCATTTTTTTTTGCTCCACTGTAAGCGTTTTAGCATAAGCCGGATCTGCAATATCCTTCACATATTTCCTTTCTTCCGTTGGTGTATTAATGGCTGATGCCTTTATAGCATATACACCAATCCCTGTACCTATTGCTGCTATTACCAAAATACACATTAAAACTCTGTTTTTCATATTCTTACCTTCCTCTCTCAATTTACACCACATATTTTTTTCGTTCATATATTAGAATATGTCACAAGAAAAATGTTACAACATTTTCTTCTTTACCTCCGAATGTAAACGCTCCATAGCAAGTGCCTTTTGCTATTACCTTTCATCTGCAATAATAGTCTCACACTATACACAGTCAAAAAAGTTTAGCGCTTAACTTTTTTGACCAAGGTCAGGAGGTCAGACTATGAACACTCAAACCAGTTTAGTTGCAGAACAGATCAGGCTACAGCAGTGGGCCGACCAGATCAGGGACTGCCAGAATCGTCCCTCTGATATGAAAGTCGATGCCTGGTGTCGGGAACACGGCATAACAAAGGCGAATTATTACTATCGCCTGCGCCGGGTCCGGGAGGCCTGTCTGGAACTTTATGATCCGTCCCCTTCCTTCGTGGAACTCACAGCACCTGCGGAAAGTATACCGGCTAAAGCCTCCCAGACACATCCCTCTGTGGCTGCAGCATTTCATACAGAAAGCGGAGTCACTATAGATCTCTATAATGACGCTTCACCGGAATTCCTCCGTAACCTGATAGGAGCAGCCAGCCATGCTTAATGATGCTTCCGGGTTCCAGAAAATATATCTTGTCACTGGATACACGGATCTACGCAGAGGCATGGAAGGACTGGCAAACATCATTCGCTTCCGTTTTCATCTGGACCCCTATGACAGAAATACGCTGTTTCTGTTCTGTGGCAAACGAACAGACCGTATCAAGGGACTCCTGTGGGAGGGAGATGGATTCCTGTTATTATACAAACGGCTGGACAACGGTGCTTTTAACTGGCCGCGAAACAACGAAGAAGCACTGTCGATCACTCCAGATCAGTACGCAATGCTTATGCAGGGACTGGAGATCGTTGCCAGACACCCTATAGAGCAGACAGAGGACCCGAAGAAACTTTTTTAAGTTTTGTGCATTTCGCAGAAATTTTTTGTGGACAGTTTTATCTCTCGGGGCTTACTGTCCGCTGTTTATCCACAACGGTTCTGCCTGCCACCCATACGACCGGGAAGGCAGGGCAATTGTGGACAACAGTACTGAAAATCTGAAAGGAAACAGTGATTTTTCAGGTTTTCAGTACTTTTATCCACCGTCATAATGACGAAAGGAAAACAGCCGCCGACTGGCGGAAATGTACCATATCTGCTATAATGAACCCAGTAAGAAAAGGAGCTCCACTATGGCAGTCAGATACACAGAAGAACAACTGAATACTGTTGACAAGTCCCTGCTGATCCAGATGTTTCTGAACCAGCAGGAACAGCTTCAGACCCTGACCGCCGAGGTCTGTTCTCTCAATGAAAAGATGCAGCTTATGATGGAGCAGATGGTTCTGGCAAACAGAAACCGTTTTGGACGTTCCTCTGAAAAAATGGCGGATGCCAGTCAGATCAGCTTCAGGGAAGTGGATGGAACTATTGTTTTCTTCAATGAGGCAGAGGCAGTCTGTGACCTGGATGCCCCGGAGCCGGAGCACCTGGAGGAGTCTGCTCCCCGTCCGGTAAAGAAAAAGGGCAAAAAAGAACAGGATCTTTCCGGTCTTCCGACGCACCGGATCGATCACTATTCAGTACTCTCACTGTTACAATTTGCACTGCAAGCCCACCAGCTTCACTGATGGGCTTGCGAATGAATCATGTTCTTACGTACTTTTGTAGCCAAAAAGCTAAACATTACCCTGAATGGTTACAATTATTCAAAAATATCTGGTTCTGCCTTCGGCAAAACATCACCTTGTTTCCACAGCAATTTGCAATTACCTGGTACACCATAATATACTGCCACACAATTTTTATCAGTTAGGTTGAAGCCGTAATCCATCACCTCTTCACCATTAGTTAGTTTTTCTTTTACCAATGTCCTTTGAATAGAAATATACAAATTCCTTTCCTCATCAATATATGTTTTCATTGTTCCACCACAATATCCATCATCTACTTGTAAATGAAAGGTAATATGTTCATCTGTCAACATATATGCAGAAACTAAAACATCTTCAAAGGCAACCATACTGTTTTGTTGTACAAATAAAGTATAATATCCTCCAGCAACTAGTGACAGTATAATTGCAGCAATAATTGCTCCTTTAAAAAAGGCTTTCAAAATAGAACGCTTCCATGAATGGGCAATTTTACCAATTATAACTTCTTCTGCACTTTTTTCTTCCCTCGCTTTTGTATTAATAATACATTTACTCTTTAATTGCTGAAATAATTTAGCGCATGCTTCGCATTCCTGCAAATGAGTTTCTACTATATTCTTACTATCCGCAGAACATACATCATCACAATATAGTGGCAACAAATCCTGAATCAAATCACATGATATTTTAGCCATCATTATACTCCTCCTTTAATTGTTCAATTAGTTTCAATTTTGCCCGATGAAATGTTACACGCGACCAGCTTTCGGTTTTACCAAATAATCTTGCAATATCTGCAAATGATAATTCACCTAAAACACGCAATGAAAATACTTCTTTGTAAGGCTCCTGCAAAACATGCAATAATTTGTGCACCTCAAAAGCCTGATCATTTCGAGCCAACATAATCTCCACAGTATCCACATCCGCTATTTCATTTTCAACTGCTTCTAAATTTACATATCTTTTTCTTTGCTTTTCATATAAATATAGTGAGTGTTTCGCTATTTGAAAAAGCCAACTCGTTATTTTGCACTCTCCACGAAATTGATCGTAACTCTTCAAAGCACGAAAAAAAGTTTCCTGTGTTAATTCCTCAGCAATCTTTTCATCATGACAAAGTGCCACTAAAAACTTAAAAACATCATGAAAATATAATGTATATACTTCCTTAAAATTTTCTCGTTTCAGTTCATCACCCCCTTGTATAAGTATAAGAGCATTCACTTTGTTTTTTGTTACATAAAAGCGCTTATTTTTTAGAGTTTGAATTAAATACCTTTGAATCAAATAACTTATTGTAATGCTCTCTCCGCCCTAACGCTAAAGTATAGTTTGGCTCCTATACATATCATAATATGTTCCTTTTTTTTCCATTAAATTACAAAAAGAATCATTTTCAACTATCTCCCCATTATCCATAACGATTATCCTATCACAAAATTTGCATAATTCCAAATTATGTGTTGTGAAAATTAAAGTTTTTTCTTCCAAATTACGAAACAAAAAATTAATAACTCTTTTTTCAGAAACACAATCCATATTAGCTGTTGGTTCGTCAAAAATAAATATTTCTGCTTTACTTTTTACACAAGCTCTTGCAAAAGCTATTTTTTGCCATTGACCACCTGATAATTCCTCCCCATCTTTATCTAACTGTCCTAATACAGTTTCCAGTCCATTCGGCAAATCTTTAATAAAATCTACTATTTCATTTAAATTAGTATATTCTATTTTTTCATTGTCTAAAAAAATATTTTCTTTGATACTCAACTGAAATTTTATATAATCTTGAAACATACAGCTTAAATATTGCTTATATTCCTCCGGTTTGCAAATACAAACATCCTTACCTCCTACTAAGATTTTCCCTTCTTTTACTTTGTAAAATCCCAACAATAAATTTATTAATGTGCTTTTTCCACTTCCATTTTTGCCAACAATAGCTACTTTTTCTCCATAATCAATTTTTAAATTCAAATCATGAATAGTGTCTTTATTTTGCCCCGGATACGAAAAAGTCACATTGTTAAAACATATTCGCATTTTTTGCTCTACATTGTTGTCTTCTGGAAAAATATTATCACACTCTTCTTCTAACTTCATAAATTTTTTCCAGTCATTAAGATACAGAGATAAATTTTCTATTTCCGCTAATTGTGATATAGTCACTGATAAACTATTAACTATTTCATGTACAATACTATAAACCAGAACAAAAGTTCCCATCGTCACATTTTCATCAATTTCTATTAAATAAAATACTAGTCCTAAACATACTCCTACCGACAAGTTTCTTACAATACTTACTAGTATATTTAAAATATTTTTTTTCTTATCAAATAGATATTCAATATTAAATATTTCACATTGCAATTTTTTTATTTTTTTTTCCAAATATTCTACCAAATTAAAAACTCGAATATCTTTTGCATATTTTCTGTTTAGCAAGGCATCTATCCAATATTTTAAGTATCTATCTAAGGTATTAATTGATTTGTATTGGCTATAATATTTTTTATTTTGTGAAAGTAAAATAAAAAAATATGGTATGTTACTGATTATCAATACAAACGGAAAATACCACTCTACTGAAAAAAGGATAATTGCACTAGTAAATATAGATATAATAGGCGATGCTATAACAAAAAAAATATCCATTGTGTTAATAATCTCATCAATCAACTTATTTGATATCCTCTCAATTAAATTATATTTTTCTACATCCTCGAATAAGTCGATTTTTATCTTACCTAATTTTTCATTGACTTGATGTGCCACATTATCCTTTAAATTTAGTTCTCCTAACATTTGAATATGATTCTGAATATTCTCTATGATTTCTACAATTATTTGTACTAATAAATATACTAATACAATAACTAACATTCTTGAATATGAAAAAGACTTTCTAGACATTTCATCAACTAGTATTTTATATATATATGAAACCACAGGTGAACAGATAGAAATGAGCAAAAGTAACATTGCAGAAATATATATGTATTTGGTTCCTTTTAGTATTTTTTTAATAACTATCAAATTACATATTTTCTCTGTCATATTAGTTAGTCTCCTTAATTCTATTGTTTATATAGCAATAATATTTTTCATTATGTTCCATTAATTCCTCATGTGTACCAGTTTCCAATATTTTTCCATTTTCCAAATACACAACTCTATCCATTTTGGATAATATCCCTATCCTGTGTGTTACAGCCACTACAGTTTTCTCCTCAAATAACGAATCTAAAAGTTTGTATGCATTTTCCTCTGCGACTGGATCCAATGCTGAAACAAACTCATCCAAAAAAATAATATCTGCGTCACAAGCAATGCATCTACAGAGAGCCATTCGTTGCCATGCACCACCCGATAATTCTATACCATTTTCAAAGTACTCTTTCCCAACTTTTAATTCTAAATCATATCCATATCTTTTTATAAAATTATCACCTGCTCCTTTTTCCAAAGTATATAATATAAAGTTATCTTCATATAGCTTTTTCAAATTACCAAATCCAACATTTTCCCTTATTGATGTATAAAATTTAGCATGGTCTTGAAACACCGCACTATATTTTTTTGTCCTTCTATATATTTTTCCTTCCTTAGGATATACTAATCCCATCATCAATTTAATTAATGTACTCTTCCCAGAACCATTCTCACCAACAATTGCAACTTTCTCACCTTTACTTATTTTTAAATTTATTCCCTTTAATACTTCTCTTTCCTTGTAAGCAAACTTTACATTCACAAATTCTATTTCATATTTTAAGTCACCCAGATTGCTAATTTGTGTCCTTGCGTTGCAATTAATGATTGCGCTGTCCTTTTCAATACTTATAAAGGCATCAATATAATAAAAATTTTTTTTAATCTCTGGATATATGTTCAAAAGGCTTCCTAGACTCGAAATGAATGTACCATGACATTGAATCAAAAAAACCACACCACCTATTTCAATTTTATTTGCAATAAGAGCCCCGACAAGTAATCCATAAAAAATGCCTTCTAATATATACATAAATAAAGACCAACCTATATTTATCTTAGTCCATTTTGCACTAAATTTTTTATTAATATTTTCAATCTCTCTAAATACTTTTCTTCTTTTATTTTCTATCCATTCTGCGAGATTAAAGAATCTTATTTCCTTAACACACTCCTTTTTCCATAGAATTTCATTGTAATATTCTATATTACGCTTCCTTGCTTCTGTTTCCTTCATTACTTTAATAGTATCCTGCATGCTACTATTAATAAAAACATTTTGAAGAATACCCATTAATAGAAATATAAAAAAGAAAACTATACTTTCATTTATTATCATCTTTACAATGAGTATGAATGCTATTGTTCTCCCTAACACTTCAGATGTTGAAAAAAAAACAGCAGAAAAACTATTTTTAACAGCCTCTTGAGCACGTTTTAATTTAATATAAAGTTGTTCATTATCTAGATAATTTATTTCTACTTTAGAAACATAATCAAATAACGTTGAATATAATGCTAATGAAATTTCGTTTTGAATTCTTTTTTTTAACATTTGAATTGCATTCGATATAATAACACTTAATACCCCATTTCCCACAATTAACCCAAGCATGAACACACTGCTACATCCCCCGCCTCCCCCAATACTTTCCACTAATTTCTTATAACATATTAGGTTAAACGGCTGTATTACATACAATAATAAATTTATTACACAAAATTTTATGCATTGCCCTCTACCTGCTTTATATACTTTCTTTAAAGCATAAATATAATCTTTTATCATTAATATTTCTCCTCGTATAAACAAATGTGGCCTTTCTAAATAGAAGGGCCACATCTCTTATAATATCAGCCTTTCGCTCCTAACACGAACACTACTACATCTCACAAATCAGTAGCTGATATCTAGGTATTACTTAATTATAATTCTTACATGAAAAATTTCTTCCACTGCACGAATGTTTGCTATCACAACTAAATGAATCAAACCATCCACCACATGAAAAGCTGTTTGAGCATGTACCTCTTGGATTCAACTTTTCAGTATTTGCCACTGTAACACTTGGTTTTGAATACTTCATCACAATATCCCTCCTGACTAATTATAATTTTGGCAATTTACTTTTTTAGTGCATGTAAATTTGCTGCACGAAAAGTGATTACCATCTGTTCCACATGTGTATCCATTATTACATGTAGCACCGCGTGGATCGATTGCTTCAATATTTGTTACTCCTACTGTTGGTTTTGAGTATTTCATCTTTTTGTCTCCTTTCAACTCATTTAGACTTTCATTTATGTTAAGATATAGTAGTGTCATTTAATTTCGATTTAGACAATTCTATTATCTTTTTTGCATAATCTATCTTACGAAATGAACAATCACCATCTGTTTCTTGTATCCCACCTCTTTGTATACAATCTGCAACACATCCCCGGCTACATACACCTTTCCAAACACAACTTGTACATTCCTTCATATAAAAAGTTCCTGTGTATAAAAAATTAATTAAATTTTCAAACTTTTTAGACTTTATAATTTCACATAGATTTTGATCATTGATATTTCCAACTGAATATATTACATCACTAAAACTTTGGCATAAATACACATTTCCAGCAGAATCTATCCTCGGATTAATTTCTACCCAATCTTTTTCTTTCTCAGGTAATATTAATGGGCATCCTCCGGTATATAATGTTGGTAATTGGAACTTAGGTAAATACTTTTCTTTCAGTTTCTGTAATCTTGAGTCATTCTCAAGACTCTCGCCTATCTGAGCTCGCTCCTCCGATGTTAGTGCCAATTTTTCTGTATTGCTTTTGGCTCTTCCAATTTCAATCACAGCCCCCAGTAATACGTTAAACAGTCCTTTGTCTGCCAAAGATTCCACTGTATTTACAAAATCATCTTTATTGATTTGAGTCATCGTATATCTAACTAATATTTTTTCAACATTAGCCTCTCTCAAATTTTCCAAACCAATCATTGTTTTTTGTAAACTTCCCTCACCACACATCGCATTATGTAATTCCGGTTTTGTGCTATTTATACTAATCTGCATACTGATATTTCTGTCTTTTATTTTTTTTGCAATTTCCTTAGTAATCAATGTTGCATTTGATATCATTAAAATATTTCTAACACCTGATTCAATAGCCATATCTGCGAAATCCCAAATTTGGGGATGTAATAAAGGTTCTCCTCCAGAGAATGAAATATAAGGTTCTATATCACGATCATAACAGTTCAATATATTTTGAAAAGCCTGTTCACTTATTTCCTCTTTCAGTTCTCCTGAATCGTTATAACAATGTTTACATCTCAAATTGCATCGTGATGTCAGTTCGATATAACATCCGTCCAATCTATATTTATTCCCATTCAAAAATTTTATATCTTCCATTTTCACTCCTCCACTTCCTTTATTAAACCTGCTTTCACCATATCACTTAAGGCATCATTGCAATCCGATACAACATCCTCCAATACTAACTCATCTTTGTTGGCACATAAACCAAAAAGAGCTGCACTTATTTCATCCGAGCTTTGTCCATTACAAAGTTCAAATAATTTTTGCGCTGTTTGATTTAATACAATTAACAAATTTCCTTTTGAATTTAAAACAACAAGATTATCTCCTTCCTTCTGCATAATAACTTGTTCGGTAGTCTTCTGTAACACTTTTTTCATTTTCTATGCCTCTCTTTCTCTCCGTTTTTATCATTATACTCTTTCAACACCACTTCTATATAACTCGTTGTTTTTAGGTCTCTATATGTAATTTTTTCTTTTATAGCTCCTTTGCGGTTGTATAAATAGTTGTATTTACGGTTGTATT
>ERZ860264.770-NODE-770-length-26865-cov-3.368109_pt1 | contig 26865 bp, 21 predicted proteins | sample MGYA00509980_ERZ860264 | MGnify/ENA primary metagenome ERZ860264 (study PRJEB30046, sample SAMN00715212) | human gut metagenome | study: EMG produced TPA metagenomics assembly of the A metagenome-wide association study of gut microbiota in type 2... | reverse complement strand
ACCAGCCGATGCGGCGCGGACGGCCGGTAACTGTGCCGTATTCATGGCCGCGTTCGCGTATGCCGTCACCTATCTCGTCATGCAGCTCGGTCGGGAAAGGACCGGACCCCACCCGTGTACAATATGCCTTGGCGACTCCTACGGCATTGTGGATCCACTGCGGGGCGATGCCGGCGCCGACGGGGACGGACGATGCCGACGGGCTGGAAGATGTGACGAAGGGATATGTGCCGTGCTCGATGCAGAGCATCATGCCCTGTGCTCCTTCGAAAAGCACACGCTTGTCCTCGCTGCGGAGTGCGTCGTTGACCAGACGGGATGTATCCACAATCATCGGAGCGAGACGCTCGGCAAGTTTCATGTATTGCCCATAGACCTCGTTGACATCAAGAGTTTCCAGTCCGAGCATCTTGAGTTCCATGTTCTTCACATCAAGCGCAGCCTCAAGGCGCTCGCGGAAGTAATCCGGCTCGAGAAGGTCACCCATGCGCAGGCCTATACGGCTGTATTTGTCGGAATACGCAGGTCCGATACCTTTTTTTGTGGTGCCGATAAGATCCTTGCCTTTCTTCTCCTCATAGGCTCCGTCGAGCATGGCATGCCAAGGCATGACCATAGCCGCACGCGTGGAGATGAACAGCTGATAGTCCGTGATACCGCGGTCGTGAAGTTTATCAAGCTCGGCGCAGACCGAAACGGGATTCACGACCATGCCGTTACCCATAACATTGACCGTCGCCGGATTGAAGATACCCGACGGAATGCTCTGCAGGGAATATTTGTTGCCGCCGAACACGACCGTATGACCGGCATTGTTGCCTCCCTGATAGCGGACAACCATGTCTGCACGGGTCGCGAAGTAGTCGGTGATTTTACCTTTGCCTTCGTCTCCCCATTGGGAGCCGACCACTACAAGTGTTTCTGACATATGAAGATATTTTTTATTCTATTGTTTACTTAATGCCGTTGCGCTCGAATATGTAATCCACATTCTTCATGTAATAATCAAGCGTAAAGCAGCTTTCAAGTTCCTCGTCAGTGAGGTTCTCCTTTATCACTTCATTCTCCCGGAGCAAATCTATATAAGGCATTCCGGAAGCCATCGCAGCCATTGCTACAGGCTGGACCGTATCGTAAGCTTTTTCCCTCGCAAATCCTTTGGAAATAAGGGCATTCATGACACGCTGCGCGAATATGACGCCATTGGTGATGTAGATATTGCTCTTCATCTTTTCCTCAAACACCGTGAGATTGCCGAGAATGTTGCACATGCGGTTGAGCATATAGTCGAGAAGCATGGTGGCATCAGGCAGTATGATACGCTCGGTGGCTGAATGTGATATGTCGCGTTCGTGCCACAGTGCCACATTCTCGTATGCAGTGGCCATATAGCCGCGAAGCACGCGGGCACATCCGCACATGTTTTCCGAACCGATGGGATTACGCTTGTGGGGCATGGCACTCGAACCTTTCTGACCTTTGCCGAAAGCCTCCTCAACTTCATGGACCTCGGTGCGCTGAAGACCGCGCACCTCCATGGCCATCTGCTCGATCGAGGCACCTATCAGCGCGATAGTCGCCAGATAATACGCATGACGGTCGCGCTGGATGACCTGAGTCGAAACATCAGCGCTTTCGATGCCGAGTTTGTCGCACACATAGTCCTGCACAAAAGGCGGGATATTGGCGAAATTACCTACCGCACCGGAGATCTTGCCGACTTCCACACCGCGGGCAGCAGCCTCGAAACGCTTTATATTGCGCTGCATCTCGGCATACCACAACACCCATTTCAGACCAAACGACGTGATGTCGGCATGAATGCCGTGCGTACGTCCGATGCAGGGCGTATATTTGTATTTCAGAGCCTGACTGCGAAGCATTTCCGCAAACTTCTGAAGGTCCTCACGGAGAATATCATTGGCCTGCTTGAGAAGATAACCGTTGGCCGTATCGACCACGTCGGTCGATGTCAGTCCGTAATGCACCCATTTGCGCTCCTCGCCGAGAGTCTCGCTGACAGCACGGGTAAAAGCCACGATATCATGACGCGTCTGCTCTTCGATCTCCTTGATGCGGTCTATATTGAAAGAGGCCTTGGACCACAGTTTGTCTATATCTTCGGCCGGTACCACACCGAGTTCGCGCCACGCCTCGGCAGAGAGTATCTCTACCTTGAGATAGGCGTTAAATTTATTTTCTTCTGTCCAGATGGCGCGCATGGCCGGACGTGAATATCTTGGAATCATATGCTGGTTATTGCTTGTTTTTGTTTACTGCGTTCAGATAACATTCAAGAGTGTTTTCCATCAGACACGCGCGGGTCATCGGGCCTACTCCTCCCGGCACAGGCGTTATTACGGAAGCCTTCTCGCAGACCGCGTCATAATCGACGTCTCCGGCAAGCTTGCCGGTCTCGGGATCACGGTTCACACCCACATCGATCACGACAGCTCCGGGAGCGACCATGTCGGCAGTGACCATGCGCAGACGGCCTACCGCAGCGACAAGGATATCCGCCTCTCGTGTTATCTCGGCAAGATTTCTGGTGCGGCTATGGGCTATTGTGACAGTGGCGTTACGGTCAAGAAGCATTTTGGCCATCGGAAGGCCGACGATATTGCTTCGTCCTATGACGACAGCACGTTTGCCTTCGATCTCCACCCCCGCTTCCTCAAGCATACGGATCACTCCCTTGGGCGTACACGGATACACACACTGGCGTTTCTGCCAGAGAGAGGCCACATTCGACGGATGGAAACCGTCGACATCTTTCTCATGGGCGATAGCCTCGATGACACGATCCTCATCTATATGGGCAGGCACGGGAAGCTGCACAAGCACCCCGTCTACAGTATCGTCCGCATTAAGATCGCCGATTATTCTGAGAAGTTCTTCTTCCGGAGTATCTTCAGGAAGGCGGATCGTGGTGCTCTTATATCCTACCTGCTCGGCATCTTTTCCTTTTGACTTTACATATGACTGGCTGGCAGGATCCTCTCCCACCAGAATCACGGCAAGATGAGGCGCGCGTCCATATTTCTCGACCAGAGCCGGAACTTTCTCGGCTATGCCCTGCTTGATCTTTTTCGCAAGGTCTTTTCCGCTAATTATCATTGTCTGTTACTCGAATGTTATGATATGGTTGTTTTATCTTGTCTCAGGCCTCCTTGGCTCCGATATCGCTGCGGTTGAAAAGTCCATTACAGTCCGCCTTGCGGGCCGCGGCAAGATCCTGACCCTCGCCCAGGACCATCAGTACACGGCCGCCGACCGTGAGAATATGACCGTCGCGCAGAGCCGTTCCCATATGATATACGGGTGTGGTGATCTTGTCCAGTCCACGCACGGGATAACCCTTGTCGTACTTGCCCGGATAACCTTTCGCCGCCATTACGACGCCAAGCACCGATTCCTCTTTCCATTCGGTCTCGAAATCCCGGCCTTCGACAGCAGCGTCTATAAGATCGTAGAAATCACTCTTGAGGCGTGGCAGAACCACCTCGGTCTCAGGATCACCGAAACGGGCGTTGAACTCGATGACTTTCGGAGTACCATTGTGAAGGATAAGGCCGCCGTAAAGCACTCCTGTGAAAGGAACGCCCTCCTCTACCATGGCATCGGCTACAGGCTGAAGTATGGTCTCTATTGCTGTCTGCCTGATTTCCGCCGTTACAAACGGCACAGGAGAATAAGCGCCCATTCCGCCGGTGTTGGGTCCTTCGTCGCGATCATACGCGCGCTTGTGGTCGCGCGCGATGTCAAGAGGATAAAGCTTATTGCCGTTGACAAGACACATGAATGAGAATTCAGGGCCGTCAAGAAACTCCTCGACAACCACACGGCCTTTTCCGAACGCCTCGTCAAGAAGCATGTCGCGCAACGCGTCTTCCGCTTCCTTCAGAGTAAGTGCGACGACAACACCCTTGCCCGCAGCAAGCCCGTCATATTTTATCACTACGGGGATCGGACCGGCTTTCACATATGCCAACGCCTCGTCAAAGTCGCTGAATGTACGGTATGCCGCCGTCGGGACATTATGACGCGCCATGAGATCTTTCGCATATTCCTTGGAACTCTCGATACGTGCCGCGGCCTTTGTCGGACCGAATATCTTCAGTCCGACTTCTCTGAAAGCATCGACAATGCCTGCGGCAAGAGAGGCCTCGGGACCTACCACAGTCAGATCAATATCGTTGGCTTTTGCAAAATCGAGAAGAGCGGGAATATCGGATACCTGTACCGGGATACATTCGGCCTGGGTTCCGATACCGGCATTGCCGGGAGCGCAATATATCTTTGACACCTTCGCCGAACGCGACAGGCTGTCTACGATGGCATGGCAACGGCCGCCGCCGCCGACCACGAGAACTTTTTTAGACATGTTGTGGGTTTGAGGTGTTGATTGTTGTTTATGGAGGTAAGATTAATTATACAGTCCGGACCCTATCCCAGTCCGGACTGTATAATTTTTATAAATCAATGTTTGAAATGACGCATGCCTGTAAAAAGCATGGCTATGCCTTTCTCGTCAGCTTTCTTTACAGAATCCTCGTCACGGATGCTGCCGCCGGGCTGTACAATGGCTGTGACGCCATATCGCGACGCCTGCTCCACAGTATCGTCAAAGGGAAGGAATCCGTCGGAAGCGAGCACAAGGCCCTCGGTCGCTCCGGCGGCCTTGGCCTCTTCAAGCGCTATTGTAGCGGAACCGACACGATTCATCTGACCGGCACCTACACCGAGAGTAGCGCCGTTCTTCACGACTACAATGGCATTTGACTTGACATGCTTGACGATCTTCCATCCGAAATCCATGTCAGCGAGCTCACGCGCGTCCGGATGACGTTCGGTCACGGTCATGGCATCGGTGATCTCGAGACATTCCGTATCAGCGTCCTGAACCAGAAGACCTCCGGTCACTCCCACATAACGCGGACGTTTCTCACCCTTGGCTTCCATCTTGACTTCAAGAAGGCGCAGGTTCTTCTTCTTGGAGAATATCTCAAGAGCCTCCTCTGTAAATGAAGGAGCCATCACGATCTCCAGGAATATGGGCTTCATCTGTAATGCCACCTCGCCCGTGACAGGACGGTTGAACGCTACGATTCCGCCATATATGCTGACCTTGTCGGCCTCATAAGCGCGGGTCCACGCATCAAGCACATCCGCACCGACAGCTGCCCCGCACGGATTCATATGTTTCAGTCCCACACAGAAAGGCTCACTGAATTCACTTACGATCTCAAGAGCTGCGTTGGCATCCTGGATATTGTTGTATGACAACTCCTTGCCCTGAATCTGACGGGCTGTAGCCACACTGTAGGAATATTCTTGGGGAGTGCGATAGAATTTCGCATTCTGATGGGGATTTTCTCCGTAACGAAGACTCTGCACTTCATCGAAAGCGAGGAAAAGCTTTTCGGGCAGACCTGCCTGACGACGCATATATTCGGCGATATGGCTGTCATAGAGCGCCGTATGGGTATATGCTTTGGCCGACAGACGAAGACGAGTATCTTCGGTAGTATTGCCGTTGGCACGGATTTCCGCAAGTACAGTCTCGTAATCGTCAGGTTCGCAGACCACTGTGACACTCTTGCAGTTCTTGGCTGCGGAACGGAGCATGGAAGGACCACCTATGTCGATATTCTCGATTGCATCGGCGAGTGTCACATCCGGTTTGGCGACAGTAGCCTCAAACGGATAAAGGTTCACACACACGAGATCTATAAGACCGATTCCGTTTTCGGCAAGCTGCTGCATGTCGCTCTCGAGATCACGACGGCCGAGCAGCGCGCCATGCACTTTCGGATGAAGTGTCTTCACACGTCCTCCGCATATTTCAGGGAAACCTGTGACCTCACTGATACCTGTCACTTCAAGACCGCTGTCAAGCAGCATCTTCATCGTACCGCCGGTGGCGATGATCTCCCAACCCATTTCCTTGAGAGAGCGGGCGAAATCGACCACTCCCCTTTTATCGCTTACGCTTATTAAAGCTTTCATTATAATATAAACAGCAGTTAAGTAGCTATTAAAAATTAAACGATACAAGCAGTATCAGACCAATGTCACGCCTGATCCTTTCACGACTTTACCGATCACTGCGGCATCGATACCGGAAGACTTGAGCGAGGCGACTGCCTTTTCGGCATCCGACGCACTCACTGCCACAACCATACCGATACCCATATTGAATATATTGAACATCTCGCGGCGAGGAAGATCGCCATACTTGCGCAGCAGGTCGAATACCGGAAGTATCTTCCAGCTTCCATCCTTTATCTCCACACCGAGACCGTCGCCCAATATACGGGGAATGTTCTCGTCAAAACCGCCTCCGGTGATATGAGCCACTCCGTGCACGTCAACCTGTTTCATGAGTTCGAGGACGGGCTTGACATAAATCGCGGTCGGAGTCAGAAGTACTTCTCCGAGCGTACGGTCTCCGGTTTCCTCATATCTGGCATTGAGGTCAAGTCCTGCATCCGATACAATCTTGCGGACAAGGGAGAACCCATTGGAATGCACGCCTGTCGAAGGCAGCCCGACAAGCACATCGCCTTCGGCTACTTTCGAACCGTCGATAAGCTCATCTTTCTCTACCGCTCCGACTGTAAATCCGGCTATATCATAGTCTTCGGGGGCATACATACCGGGCATTTCGGCTGTCTCGCCGCCGACAAGAGCACATCCCGCCTGACGGCAACCTTCGGCGACGCCCGACACTATAGCCTCCACGACTTCCGGACGATTGTGACCTACCGCCACATAATCAAGGAACAGGAGCGGCTGGGCACCCTGCGCCAGCACATCGTTGACACACATGGCCACAGCGTCTATGCCGATCGTATCGTGACGGTCAAGCTCGAAAGCGATCTTGAGTTTGGTTCCCACACCGTCGGTACCGCTCACGAGTACCGGATGACGATATCCGAGTGAACCGAGATCGAACATGCCTCCGAAAGCTCCTATGCCTCCCATACAACCGGGCCGCACGGTAGAGGCCACATGCTTCTTGATGCGGCTTACCACCTCATAACCCGCTTCGAGATTGACACCCGAAGCCTCATAACTTTTTGCCATCTCCGATCGCGGTTATCTGATTGAGTTAAGACGGCTGTCGATCTCCTCGTAAGCACCGATCACATTGCCGAGATCACGGCGGAAACGGTCCTTGTCAAGTTTCTCGTTGGTGGTGGCATCCCAGAGACGGCATGTATCGGGGCTGATCTCGTCAGCAAGCACGATCTTGCCGTCGGCTGTCTTGCCGAACTCGATCTTGAAGTCTACAAGACGGATGTTGATTTTCGAGAAAATGTCTTTAAGAAGTTCATTGATGCGCGCTGTCATGTCATAGATCTCGGCAAGCTCGGCATAAGTTGCCGCACCGAGCGCCACAGCGTGATGGTCATTGATCAGAGGATCGCCGAGAGCGTCATCCTTGTAGCAGATCTCCATGATGGTGTTGGGAGCGGGAGTTCCCTCCTCTATGCCGAGACGCTTGGCCATAGAACCGGCGATAATGTTGCGCACGATTACCTCGAGAGGCACGATGCTGACTTTATGGCAGAGCTGGTCGCGGTCGTTAAGAGTCTCGATGTAGTGTGTCGGGATTCCGGCTTCATTGAGTTTCTTGAAGATGATGGTTGTGATCTCGTTATTGAGCACGCCCTTGTTGTCGATAGTCGCTTTCTTGAGATTGTTGAAAGCTGTGGCTGCGTCTTTGTAGTGGATAATCACAAGATTTTCGTCATCTGTTGCGAACACCTGTTTTGCTTTGCCCTCGTAGAGCATCTCTTTCTTTTCCATTGTGAATAGATATATGAAATGTTTTTATTTTTTATTTTTTTCGGAAATAACGCACTGCATTGCGGAATATATTCTGAGACTTGTCCCCGGCAACATTCTTCATCAATCCTTCGCGATAACGCTCGGAATGCCCCATCTTGCCGAGTATGTGACCGTCGGGCGATATTATACCTTCTATAGCCCATGTCGAACCATTGGGATTTTCAGGAGAAAGCATTGTCGCATGTCCTGTGGCCGGATCTGCATACTGGAACGCAATCTGACCGTTCTTAAGCAGCGTCTCGCGCATTTTTTCATCTGCGACAAATTTACCCTCGCCGTGAGACATTGCCACGGAATGAAGCTGTCCCACCTCGAAAGAATCCAGCCAGGGAGACGCTGTCGTGCCAACACGCGTCACCGCGATCTGGGAGATATGGCGGTTGATGTCGTTGCGGAACAGAGTCGGAGAATCCGGTGTAAGCTCACCAATCTTGCCGAAAGGAAGAAGACCGGATTTGACAAGCGCCTGGAAACCGTTGCAGATACCGAGAATAAGACCGCCGCGTGCCATCAGACGCTCTACCGCAGCCCGGACTTCCTCATTGAGAAGCACGGTAGCAATAAATTTGCCCGAACCGTCAGGCTCGTCGGCTGCCGAGAATCCGCCGCTGATGGCAAGAATATTGCAGGCATCGATATTTTCTGCCATCTCGCGGCAGGAGTCGGATATATCCTGTGCTGAAAGATTACGGAATACACCTATGCGCACTTCAGCGCCTTCGTTGGCGAAAGCCGCCTGCATGTCATAGTCGCAGTTCGTGCCGGGGAAGACAGGGAGATACACCACCGGTGTCTCTATGGGCACACCCTCGTATGCCGGGCTTTTACGGTCGCATGAAGCATCGGGCGCGTCGCCTGTCGTCGGAGCCGTATCCGGATAGACGGAGTTGAATCTCTCACGTACCTTAAGCGCCAGGTCATCAATCGGGAATTTATGATGTTCGATCATAACGACCGGCTCTTCTGTCGTGGAACCGATGAATTCCGCACCCGGGATATCTATGGGTTCCACAGCCTCCACTACGATCGAGCCGTAGGCGGCATCGAATATCTTGTTTTTGTCGTATGACACATCGGCTCCGATCCTGTTGCCCAGAGACATCTTTACAAGAGCCTCCGCAAGACCGCCGAATCCTATGGCATAGGCACTGATCACATGTCCCGCCTTGATTTCACTATGCAGTGCATCATATTCGGCCGCGATCTCCGCCGTGTTCGGCATACCGGATGAAAGCGGCGTGTGTCTGATAAGATAGAGTCCGCTGCCCGATTTCTTAAACTCAGGGCTTATGACATCGCGGGCATCCACAGGAGCCACACCGAATGCGATCAGTGTCGGAGGAACGCTTATTTCTCCGAAAGTCCCGCTCATGGAATCCTTACCGCCGATCGAAGGCAGTCCGAGTTCCTTCTGCATGCGAAGTGTGCCGAGAAGCGCCGCAAGGGGTTTGCCCCATGCCTTCTCGGAATTCATACGTTCGAAATATTCCTGATAGGAGAATCTCATCCGACGGAAATCCGCGCCTGCAGCAACTGATTTGGCCACCGCCTCGACAACCGAATATGCGGCTCCGTGATACGGGCTCCACGATGTGATGAAGGGATTGAATCCCCATGCCATCATGCTGGCGGTATTGGTGAAATGAGGTCCTACAGGCAATTTCTGTACGCTTACCTGCGCCTCCGTACCGTTCGTCCGGCCTCCGAAAGGCATGAGCACTGTAGAAGCGCCGATCGAAGAGTCGAACATCTCGATGAGTCCCCGTTGCGAGGTGACATTCGGATCAAGAAGATTGTTGATAAATTTCTCATCGAAGTCGTCACCTTCGATATTGCGTTCGAACGGATTGCAGGGAGAGACGGCCTCTATACGCGCTTTGGCGAAATGAGGTGCGCCGGCCGAATCTATAAATTCACGGCTGAGATCGGCGACAAGCTGCCCGTCACGGAAAAGACGCATGCGTCCCGAGTCAGTGACATCGGCCACATGGCGGACTTCTATATTCTCTTCGTGACAATAGCGCATGAATTCCTCCATGTCTTTTGCCTCTACGACAGCCGACATGCGTTCCTGACTTTCCGATATCGCGAGTTCGGTCGCGTTGAGGCCATCGTATTTGGTCGTGACACGATCAAGGTAGATGTCAAGACCGTCTGTCAGCTCGCCGATCGCAACACTGACGCCTCCCGCACCGAAGTCGTTTGATTTCTTTATCAGTCTCGTCACTTCCGGACGACGGAACAGACGTGAAAGTTTACGCTCCTCGGGAGCATTACCTTTCTGCACCTCGCTGCCGCACATTTCGAGCGACGACTCGGTGTGCTCTTTTGACGATCCTGTGGCGCCGCCTATGCCGTCACGACCTGTACGGCCGCCGAACATAAGCACGACATCGCCTGCGGCGGGACGCTCGCGGCGCACATCCCTGGCACGCACCGCACCTGCGACAGCTCCGACTTCAAGACGTTTGGCCACATATCCCGGATGATATATCTCGCGGACATGTGTGGTCGCAAGACCTATCTGGTTGCCATATGAGGAGTAACCGGCGGCAGCTCCGCGCGATATGACACGCTGAGGCAATTTACCCGCCATCGTGTTCTCCACGGGCTGATATATGTCGCCCGCACCTGTAAGGCGCATGGCCTGATATACATAACTGCGTCCGCTCAACGGGTCGCGTATCGCGCCGCCGAGACATGTTGACGCACCGCCGAACGGTTCGATCTCCGTAGGATGGTTGTGAGTCTCGTTCTTGAACTGAAGAAGCCATTTCTCGGGCTTTCCGTCCACATCGACATCGACATATATGCTGCATGCGTTGTTTTCCTCGCTCTGTTCCAGATCGTCGAGCATTCCGTTCGCACGAAGCCAGCGTGCGCCTATCGTGGCGAGATCCATAAGACAGAGAGGTTTCTCCCCGCGTCCGAGATCCGCACGCATCTTGTTCCACAATCCGAGACTTTCACGGATCTCGGGAGCTATAAAAGAGTCCTCCACCTCTATGTCTGTCAGACGTGAAGTAAAGGTTGTATGACGGCAATGGTCGCTCCAGTAAGTATCAAGTATGCGAAGTTCGGTTTCATTGGGATCGCGGCCTTCGGCTGTAAAATATCTCACCACCTCCATGAGATCGTCACCGTTCATGGCGAGTCCCGCCTCCTTGCAGTATGCGGCGGCGTCTCCGGCCGTGATTTCGCGGAATTCCGCAAGAGTCTTCACAGGAAGGGCATGGGCGCGTTCCGGCAATGCGAGAACATCAAGATTCTTCCGTCTGGATTCGACAGAATTTATCAGATAACGGGAGATAGCATCCATCTGCTCCTGTGTGACGCCCTTGTCAAATATGTACAGACGCGCCGAGAGTATATCCACGTCGGCATCGGGACTTATAAGGCGCACGCATTCACGCGCAGCCGATGCTCTCTGGTCAAACTGGCCCGGCAATGCCTCCACTCCCAGATGCGGATACCCGTCGATATCTATCGTGTCCGTCACGCAATCTGTAGCGATCTCGCCGAATACGCCGTAGCGGGTCTGTTCGAGAAGGCTGTCGGAAAAACCGAAGAGATCATAGACACAGACAAATCGAAGATCTTTGATATCAAGGCCGAGAGTCGAATTGAGTTCATGACGGAGACTTTCGGCCTCTACTCGGAACTCCGGACGTTTCTCAACAAAAATACGATGAGTAGTCATGGGTTGGTTCAAATTTCTGTTTCAAGAATCTTACGGGCCTGTTCGGCACGGAAATCGCGCAACTTCTGATGTAGAGTCTCATCTGTCACGCCCATAATCTCAATGGCGAGAAGCGCGGCATTTTTCGCACCGTCGATAGCGACGGTAGCCACGGGAATTCCTGAAGGCATCTGCGCCATTGCAAGCAGAGAGTCAAGGCCGCGGAGAGCTTTCGACATGATAGGCACTCCGATCACCGGAAGCGTGGTGTGTGCGGCGACAACGCCTGCGAGATGCGCGGCTCCTCCGGCCGCAGCGACAAATGCCACGATACCACGTTCACGGGCGCCTTTTATCCATTCCTCAAGCGCCAGAGGCGTACGATGCGCGCTAAACACTTTCTTCTCGTAATCAACGCCAAACTGATCAAGAATCTCAAATGCACCCTTCATGACACCGAGGTCACTCGTAGATCCCATCACGACTCCTACTTTCATATTCATTTCCTGTAAAAAACTTTATATTACGTAAAAAATAAAGCGGCGGGCGTCCGGAACCTGTTCAGGACCGGACGCCCGCATGTTAACTATCCTATTGTTTCTGTCTGCTTACGGGCACGCTGAGCGCGCACACCACCAAAGCTTTGACCCATAGCGCACATGAGACTCTTATGAGCCACACTGGACAAGGGACTGGGAAATTCGTAAATATGTGAAAACTCCACTTTCATTTCCATGCGCAAAATTACGCATTTTTTTCCAATCCCGCAAAATTTATCTCAATTTTGCAAGTCATTTTGCAGGCCGCGATTCGCAATAAACGCATCGGTATCCGTTGCCGTCGGCAGAAGGACGGAATATCGATTCGACGGCATGCGCCTCGACATTGGAAATGCACTTCGGATTGGAGCAACGGTATTGTCCTCTGACCACATCGCCGGGAAGCAGATCATGATGTCTGTCTTCACGGTCAGCCCATTCAAGAAGTTTGAGGATCAACGCCATGCGTACGAATTTACCGTTCTCGACCTGACGGAAATATGCCGCCCGCGGATCTGAATCGACATCCGTGGCGATCTCGTTGACGCGAGGCAGGGGATGCAATATGCGCATGGTGGGCTTGGCATTGCGCAACTTGTCGGCGGTCAGGACGAAACAGTCCTTCACACGGTCATATTCATCCTCGTCGAGGAAGCGTTCCTTCTGTACGCGGGTCATATAGAGCACATCGAGATCGTCGATGACTTCCTCGAGCGACTGCACTTCACGATAAGGCACTCCGAGCTTGTCGCAGACCTCATGCTTCATATAACCAGGAAGTTTCAATTCATCGGGAGCGATGAGCACCACATTGATACCCTTGAATTTCGACAACGCCTTTATGAGGGAATGCACCGTACGTCCGAACTTGAGGTCACCGCAGAATCCGATAGTGAGATTATCGAAACGGCCGATCTCCCTTTTGATGGTAAGAAGATCAGTGAGCGTCTGGGTCGGATGGGCGTGCGAACCGTCACCTGCGTTAATGACTGGGGTGCGCGAATTGAGCGCTGACACGAACGGGCCTCCCTCCACAAAATGCCTCATGGCGATTATATCGGCGAAACAATTGATCACCCGCGTAGTGTCGGCCACTGTCTCGCCTTTGCTTACCGATGAACTCATGGCATCGGAAAAACCTATGACATTCCCTCCGAGTTCCATCATGGCCGATGTGAAACTGAGACGCGTGCGCGTCGAGGGTTCATAGAAAAGCGTGGCGAGTTTTTTACCCTTGCACGCCTCTGCATACTTCTCGCGATTATCGATGATATTGAGCGCGAGACTGATGATCTCGTTCAATTCTTCCGACGACAGGTCGGTAGGGTCTATCAGATGGCGCATATTATTGTGTTTTGTATTTTGTGTTTTGTTTTTATTTCCGCATCCAGGACTCGTCAGAGGGGTTGGACATGAAAAGGCGCAGCCGTTCCACATCTTCCGGAGCTATATATTTTTCTTCGGCAGCCACCTCGACCAGAGTGTCGAAATTGGAGAGTGAATGATTTTCCACATTGGCTGCGGCAAGTCTTTCAAGACCCTTCTTCATGCCGTATGTAAATATAGAGATCACACCGAGAACCTCCGCACCTGCCTCGCGTAAAGCTTCGACAACATCAATGCAGCTGCCGCCTGTCGAGATAAGATCCTCTATGACCACTACTTTCTGGCCGGGCTCAAGACGGCCCTCGATCCGGTTGTTGCGGCCATGATCCTTGGCACTTCCGCGGACATAACCCATAGGCATGCCGATAATGTGGGCGGCTATGGCGGCATGAGCGATTCCCGCAGTACTTGTACCCATAAGCACCTCGGCCTCGGGGTAATATTCCTTCACCTTCTCCGCAATGGATTTCTCTACGAGATCGCGGGCCTCGGGAGCAGTGAGGATAAGACGGTTGTCACAATATATAGGGCTCTTTATGCCGCTTGCCCATGTGAAAGGCTTGTCAGGACGGAGAAATACCGCCTTTATGCCGAGAAGAGCTTTTGCTATTTCTTTTTCCATTTCAGGTATTGTTTGATTGTGATTATTTGCCGAGAAAGTCAGCACAGCAACGGCGATAGGCCGCCACAGGATCAGTAGCAGCCGTGATGGGACGCCCTACGACAATGAAGTCCGAACCTATCTCGCGGGCACGTGCCGGAGATGTGATGCGGCTCTGGTCATCTTTGGCGGCGTCCGGATAACGTATGCCGGGAGTGACTGTCATAAATTCCCGGCCGCACGCATCCTTGACAATCGCAGCCTCAAGCGGAGAACATACCACACCGTCAAGGCCGGCCTCGCGGGCGTTGCGCGCATATTTGATAATCGTGTCGTTGATTGATTCTGAAATAAGCAACTGATCATGGAGAGCCTGTTCGGAAGTGCTGGTCAACTGTGTGACCGCAATGATCAGCGGACGGTTGCCGTCCGGACGCCCTTCTTTCAGACCTTCGAGTGCCGCACGCATCATCTCTATCGTTCCGGCGGCATGGACATTCACCATGTCGACATCGAGCGAAGAAAGCACTTTCATCGCCTTGCGCACCGTATTGGGAATGTCATGAAGTTTCAGATCAAGAAAAATTCTGTGTCCCCGGCGTCTGAGTTCTCTTACAATCTCCGGACCTCCGGCATAGAACAGTTCCATACCGATCTTGATGAAAGGCTTCTCATCCTTGAAATTATCGAGGAACGCATACGTTGCCTCCGGCGATGCGAAATCGCATGCTATTATAACGTCTTTATTCATTATTACATTACTTGATTATTTGATTCTGACAGTTCACGAAGCGATTTAATGCCGTAGCGCTCCATTGCTTCGGGCAGTCCGTCGATTATATTCTTGCATGCCAGAGGATTGATCAGATTGGCGGTGCCGACCTCTACGGCGCGGGCTCCGGCCATCATCATCTCGAGCACATCTTCAGAAGTCGAGACTCCACCGCATCCTATGACAGGGATGGCGCACGCCTGGGCGACCTGATATACCATACGTACGGCGACGGGGAACACCGCCTGACCCGAAAACCCTCCCATTACATTGGCGACCACGGGTTTGCGCGTCTTAAGGTCTATACGCATGCCCAGCAGTGTATTGATAAGGCAAAGTCCGTCTGCGCCGGCTCCTTCCGCCGCCTTAGCTATCTCCACTATATCAGTGACATTGGGAGACAGTTTGACAAACAGCGGCAGATCTGACACTTCCTTGACCGCCTTCACGACCTCCTCGACCGATGCCGGACATGTGCCGAAGCTCATACCTCCGCCATGCACATTCGGACAACTGACATTAAGCTCTATGATGGCAACCTGCTCCTGCCCTGTGATGCGGCGGCAGCACTCACGATATTCGTCAACCGAGAATCCGCTGATATTCGCTATCACCGGTCCGTGGAAGACTTCCCTCATCTTTGGCAATTCTTCTTCAATCACGGCATCTATCCCAGGATTCTGCAGACCTACCGAATTGATCATGCCCGATACGCACTCCGCCACACGCGGCAGAGGATTGCCGAATCTCGGATGAAGCGTCGTACCCTTGAACGATATAGATCCGAGGATATCGACATCGTAATATTCGGTCATGCCATATCCGTAACCAAAACATCCGCTGGCCGGAATCACCGGGTTTTTAAGAGTGACACCGGCGAGATCCACACTCAGATCCACGGAAGAGACGACACCGGCTGTTTCTTTTATTTCCATATCAGATTATCTTTATCAAATACCGGACCATCCTTGCAGATACGCTTCGGACCGTTTTTAGTTTCAAGCGAACAACACATACACACTCCGAATCCGCATGCCATACGCGCTTCGAGACTGACCTGACCGGGTATGTCGAGCTGAGTGCATAAAGCCTTCAACATCGGCAACGGACCGCAGGCATAGAAATAGTCGGGATTGAGTGCCTCATCACGTATCACATCCGTCACAAATCCTTTAGACCCATATGAGCCGTCGACTGTGGCTACGTAAAACGGAATATCGAGATTCTCAAACTGTTCTATCATTATCATCCTGTCATCCGAATTGAAGCCGAGTACCACAGTAGGCAATATCTCATTGGCGATCATATTCTTGGCCAGGCTGTAAATAGGCGGACATCCCACTCCCCCTCCGAGAAGTACCGGACGCTCGCCGCACCGGGACATATCGAACCCGTTGCCCAACGCCGGCAATATATCAAGCACTGTGCCCGGTGTCATCTTGGAAAGGGCTTCCGTTCCATGTCCTACCACATCATAGACTATCGTCAGGATATCGCCTTCGATATCACACACCGATATCGGACGTCTCAGGGTAAAGCCCGGAACGGCGATATTGATGAACTGTCCCGGCGCCGTGAACTCATCGGCAGGACCTTCGATCATCATCATCATCGTGTTCTTCCCGATCCAGCGGTTATCGACCACGACATATTTTGTTTCACTATTTCTCAGCATTCTCTTCATATACTATTTTTCCGGCGGCAACCGTGGCCTTCACGACACCTGCCAGTTCAAGCCCCTCGAAGGGAGTGGACTTGCCACGTGACAGAAACATATCAGGACATACCGTAAATCTGGAATTAAAATCAACGACCGTCATATCCGCACGGTCACCGGGACGCAACCCTCCTTCAAGACCGAATATACGACGGGGAGCATCCGCCATAAGCTCTATCATGCGGGCAAAGGATATATGCCCCGGAAGGACCGCATAGGTATATACGGCCGGAAGGGAAAGTTCGATTCCCGTCACACCCATCGCGCTCTTCTCGAGTCCGCGTTTTTTTTCCTCGGCGGAATGCGGCGCATGGTCAGAGGCGATACAGTCGATCGTACCATCGGCGATACCTTCGAGCAAAGCCTCGCGGTCGGAAACGCTACGTAACGGAGGATTCATCTTGAAACGTCCGTCTTCCTGAAGGTCCGCGTCGGTAAACGCCAGATAATGCGCTCCTGTCTCGCAGGTGACTGGCAGTCCTTCGGCTTTGGCCTTGCGCACAAGATCCACGCTTTCCGCTGTAGAGACATGACAGATATGCAATCTGCATCCGGTGACTCTCGCCAGATTTATATCTCTTTCCACCTCACGCCATTCGCTCTCGGAACATATGCCTCTATGACCATGCTCGCGGGCATACTCTCCGTCATGGATATAACCTCCCTTCAGAAGTGAATTTACCTCGCAATGCGCTGCCAGAATTTTTCCTGTTTTCGCTATGCCTTCCATGGCACGACGCATCACATCATCATTCTGAACCCCGCTGCCGTCATCGGAAAATCCCGCCACTTCCGGGGCAAGCGCCTCGTAATCCACCAGCTCGTCGCCCATGCGCAGACGCGTGATAGTGGCATAAGGTCTGACCTCTATGCAGGCGTCCCGTTCTATAATGGACAACTGTCGCCGTAGATTGTCGGGAGAATCCGGTGCCGGATTTAAATTGGGCATCGGACAGACAGTGGTGAAGCCGCCATGGGCCGCGGCACGTGTACCGTCGGCTATCGTCTCCTTATAGGAATAACCGGGCTCACGCAAATGGACATGGACATCGACCAGACCGGGAAGAACCGCACAGCCGGAGGCATCTATCACCTGACAATCATCCGGACATGTCACCCCGGCACCGACGGCGTTTACAACACCGTCGGTAACGAGGACATTCCCGGTCTCAAGCTCCGTGCCGTTCCATATCAGGCCGTTTTTGATAAAAATCTCCATATCGGAATTAATTTAGAACTCCTGCCATGACTTGATCTCAAGATCATCGGGAGTCATGGTGCAGAAAGCTTTGATAAACGCAGAAGCGAGTCGTGCGTTTGTAATCAACGGTATATTACGGTCGATCGCCGTGCGGCGGATACGATATCCGTTTGTCACTTCCTTGTCGGAATGATTGCGGGGCACATTGATGACGAGATCTATCTCATGATTATCGAGCATTTCCACCGCCTGGGGAGTCCCTGTCTCATCGGGCCAGTAGACGCGGGTATTTTCTATACCGTTCTCGTCAAGATGACGGCTTGTGCCCTCGGTGGCATAGATATCATATCCATGCTTGCGGAGCAACTTGGCGGCAGAGAGCATGTCACCTTTCTGTTTGCCGTTGCCCGTAGAGAGAAGCACACTTTTTTTAGGCACACGCTGTCCTACCGACAGCATGGCGGTGAGGAGTGCGGCTCTCGCGTCCTCGCCGAGACATCCGACTTCACCTGTCGACACCATGTCGACACCGAGTTTCGGGTCCGCTTTCTGGAGTCGGTTGAACGAGAACTGACTGGCTTTGACACCCACATAATCAAGATCAAACACACTTTTATCCGGTTTGCTGACAGGCAGTCCGAGCATGATACGGGTGGCAAGCTCGATAAAGTTTATCTTCAGCACCTTGCTCACAAACGGGAAACTTCGTGAGGCCCGGAGGTTACATTCAATCACCTTGATGTCATTGTCACGGGCAAGGAACTGGATATTGAACGGTCCGCTGATATTAAGCTGTTTAGCTATTTTCTTTGATATTTTCTTGATGCGTCGTGCAGTCTCGACATAAAGTTTCTGGGGCGGGAACTGGATAGTCGCATCACCGGAGTGCACTCCCGCGAACTCCACATGCTCGGAAATCGCATAGGCTATAATCTCTCCGTTCTGCGCCACGGCATCCATCTCGACTTCTTTGGCATGTTCAAGGAACTGACTCACCACCACCGGATGACGCTTCGAGACATTTGCGGCAAGCGTAAGGAACCGTTCGAGCTGATCACGGTCGTAACATACATTCATCGCCGCGCCCGACAACACATAAGAGGGACGCACGAGAACCGGGAAGCCGACCTTGTCGACAAATTCGTTGATGTCGTCCATTGATGTCAGGGCGCTCCATTCAGGCTGATCGACACCGATACGGCCGAGCATCGCCGAGAATTTCTCGCGGTCTTCCGCGTTGTCGATACTCTGTGCGGAAGTTCCCAAAAGATGAACTCCCTGTTCGTCGAGTTTGAGAGCAAGATTATTGGGTATCTGTCCGCCAGTCGACACCACCACTCCGTGAGGCGTCTCCAGATCGATTATATCAAGGACACGCTCAAATGTCAGTTCATCGAAATAGAGGCGGTCGCAGACATCATAATCCGTCGATACTGTCTCCGGATTGTAGTTAACCATTACGGAACGATAACCTTCCTTGCGGATCGTATTGAGAGCCTGAACGCCGCACCAGTCAAACTCTACGGACGAGCCGATCCTGTAAGCTCCGGAACCGAGCACGACTACCGAACGGTGATCATGTTCGTAATTGATATCGTTGTGATTGCCCCCGTAAGTGAGATAAAGATAATTGGTCGCGGCCGGAAACTCTCCGGCAAGCGTATCTATCTGTTTGACACAAGGCACAATGCCGAGAGCCTTCCTGCGGTCGCGCACACGCATGCATGCTTTCTCGATATCCATTTCCTTCTCCATGCCCACGGCACGCGCGATCTGGAAATCAGAGAAACCGGCTGTCTTGGCCTGACGGAAAAGACGGGCCGGCAGAGCTTCGAGGCTTCCCGCGGCACGCAGTTCACGGTCAATATTATGGATATTTTTCAGTTTCTCGAGAAACCAGCAGTCGATCTTGGTCAGATCATGTATCTGCCCGACACTGTATCCCTGATCAAAAGCTTTCTCGATTACAAATATACGTTTGTCTGTCGGAGCATGCAGAGCGCCGTCTATATCAGGAATCTCAAGTTCCTTGTTCTCTACGAATCCATGCATTCCCTGACCGATCATGCGGAGACCTTTCTGTATGGCTTCCTCGAAAGTACGGCCTATCGCCATGACTTCGCCGACGGATTTCATCGAGGACTCGAGCTCGCGGTTCACTCCGCGGAATTTACCGAGATCCCAGCGCGGAATCTTGCATACACAATAGTCAAGCGCCGGTTCAAAGAATGCGGTAGTGGTTTTTGTCACAGAATTCTTCAGATCGAACAGACCGTAACCGAGACCCAGTTTGGCAGCGACGAACGCAAGCGGATAACCGGTGGCTTTCGACGCGAGCGCCGATGAACGTGAAAGACGCGCATTGACTTCTATCACGCGGTAATCTTCCGAATCCGGACAGAGAGCGAACTGGACGTTGCACTCTCCCACTATACCTATATGACGTGCGATACGTATGGAAAGCTCACGCAACTTATGATATTCGGAGTTAGAGAGAGTCTGCGAGGGAGCTACGACTATACTTTCACCGGTATGGATACCGAGCGGGTCGAAATTCTCCATATTGCAGACGGTGATGCAGTTGTCGAACGAGTCCCGCACTACTTCATACTCTACTTCTTTCCAACCCTTGAGACTTTTCTCCACCAATACCTGCGGAGAGAAAGAAAATGCCTTTTCGGCAAGTTTCGAAAGCTGCTCCGCATTATCACAGAAACCTGAGCCAAGACCTCCCAAAGCATAAGCAGCCCGCAATATGACAGGATAGCCGAGTTTCTCGGCAGCTTCGAGAGCGTCCTTTTTGTTGTCACATGCGATAGAGTCGATTGTCTTTACATCGATTTCATCAAGTTTCTCGACAAATATCTCCCTGTCTTCCGTATCTATGATTGACTGTACGGGCGTACCGAGCACCTTTACATTATATTTGTCAAGTATACCTTTGTGGAAGAGTTCGACACCACAGTTGAGCGCCGTCTGGCCTCCAAAAGCAAGCATTATGCCCTGAGGACGCTCACGGGCGATAACCTTCTCGACAAAAAAAGGAGTGACAGGCAGAAAATATATATGGTCCGCAACACCTTCCGATGTCTGTACTGTCGCTATGTTTGGATTGATCAGGACAGTTTCGATCCCTTCTTCGCGGAGAGCCTTGAGGGCCTGACTGCCGGAATAGTCGAACTCTCCGGCCTCACCGATTTTTAACGCACCCGAGCCGAGCACGAGCACTTTCTTTATATTGCTGTCTTTTAACATGTCTTATGTGGAGTCTTAGAGGAGATTGATAAAATCGTCAAAAAGGAACTCGGTATCGACCGGACCGCCGGATGCCTCCGGATGGAATTGTGAGGAAAACCAGGGCTTTGATTCGTGGCGTATGCCTTCGTTAGAGCCGTCGTTCATGTTTGTGAAATATGGCTTCCATCCTTCTCCGAGAGAAGAGGCGTCTACAGCGAAACCATGATTCTGGCTTGTAATGAAGCATCTGTCGGTTCCCTCCATGCGCACGGGCTGGTTGTGTGAACGATGGCCGTATTTCAATTTATATACAGTCGCTCCGGCGGCCTTGGCAAGAAGCTGATTGCCCATACATATGCCCATAAGCGGTCTGTTTTCCTCCGGGTTGGAGATAAACCGGGAGATATTGTCGACAGCCGCCTGGCACTCGTCGGGATTGCCGGGACCGTTGGAAAGGAACAATCCGTCGAATTCGAGCGTGTTAAAATCATAGTCCCAGGGAACACGTATCACTTCCACACCGCGGTTGAGCAGACAACGGATTATATTGTTCTTAGCTCCGCAGTCTACGAGCACCACACGCTTGCGGCCTTCCCCGGACCCGTAAGTACGGATCTCCGGTACTGAGACGAGATCTACGTAATTTATCGAATTATAATCTTTTTCCTCAGGCTGCTCAGCCACACCCTCGACTATGATCCGGCCCATCATCACGCCATGTTCGCGCAATATCTGGGTAAGATAGCGCGTGTCGATTCCCGTGATGGCCGGCACTTTCTCGCGACGCAGCCAGTCGGAAAGACTTTCCCGGGCATTCCAGTGGCTGAACTGTTCGGAATAGTCACCGACGATCATGCCCGAGGCATAGATGCGGTCACTTTCCATGAATGGCGCTATGCCATCTGAGCCTTCTTCAGTAGAAGGCACTCCGTAATTGCCGACAAGCGGATAAGTCAGTGTCATCAGCTGACCCGCATATGAAGGGTCGGTAAGGCTCTCCGGATAGCCTGTCATGGCAGTGTTGAACACGACTTCTCCGGCGACATTGCCGTCATATCCGAAAGACTCCCCTTCGAATCGCGTTCCGTCGTCAAGTATCAGTGTGGCTTTCTTCATTTCTTGAAATATATTTCTTCGATGTAATTTATATATGCTTCATTAATTCTTTTCACTCCTCCGGGAGTCGGATAATCACCCGAGAAATACCAGTCGCCCGGATGATTGGGACATGAACGGTGCAATCCGTCAAGTGTCTGATAGACTATCCTCACATCCGCCTTGACATCGTCAGGTTTGAGCATCTCCACGATCTTTGCGGAGATCTCTTCATCCGAGAACAGATCATAAAGTTCTTTGACATGGTTCACCATCTCCTCTTTCGGCAGCCCGGCCTGTGCCCTGCATTTCTCATATATGTCCGTTATCACATGGCGCAATCCGCGATCTTCCGCAAGGGCGACAGCCGCACGGAAAGCTATAAACTCATCCATACGCGACATGTCGATGCCGTAATAGTCAGGATAACGCACCTGCGGACTCGAACTTACAATGACTATCCGCTTGGGATGCAGTCTGTCGAGTATTCTTATGATACTCTCACGGAGTGTAGTTCCCCTGACTATACTGTCATCTATGACCACAAGGTTGTCGATGCCGGCACGCAGACTGCCGTAAGTTATGTCATACACGTGGGCCGCGAGATCATTGCGGCTGTTTCCCTCTGATATAAAGGTGCGCAGCTTGATGTCTTTTATGGCGACCTTCTCCGTGCGGATGCGTCGGGAAAGAATCTCGTTGATACGGTCCTGCGGAAGATATCCTCCCCAGCGCGCTATTTCCGAAGCCTTGCATGCATTGAGATACTCGTTGAAACCCTGCACCATGCCGTAGAAGGCTACCTCTGCAGTATTCGGGATGTAGGAGAAAACAGTATTGTCGATATCTCCGTCCAGAGCCTTGAGTATCGGATCCACAAGCGTGCGGCCGAGCTCCTTGCGCTCACGATATATGTCTCGGTCCGATCCGCGGCTGAAATATACGCGCTCGAACGAACATGGAGCATATTTCTTAGGCGCTATTACCTGGCGGATCGTAAGTTTTCCCTCCTTGCTGACAAAAAGGCCCTGACCCGGCGCAAGTTCATGAATATCGTCGGCCTCGACATTGAACGTGGTCTGGATTACGGGACGTTCGGACGCCATAGTGAAGACTTCTCCGTCCATATACCAGAAGGCCGGTCTGATTCCCCACGGATCACGCATGCAGAACATCTCGCCTGATCCCGTCACACCGCAGAGCACATATCCTCCGTCCCATATCGGTGCTGAATCCTCAAGCACATGACTCAGGTCTATATTGTTTTCGATATAGTCTGTGATATCTCCATCCTTGAGACCATTCTTTTCTGCCTCATGGAAAAGACGCTCCGACTCGCGGTCAAGACGATGACCAAGCTGTTCGAGAAGCAGATAGGTATCAGAGATCATACGGGGATGCTGCCCCTTGACCGCTATGCTGTCGAAAATCTCCCCAACATTGGTCATATTGAAATTGGCGCATATACAGAGGTTTTTAGCACGCCAGTTGTTACGTCTCAAAAAAGGATGGACATAAGAAAGGCCGCTTTTTCCCGTCGTCGAATAGCGCAGATGCCCCATATAGAGTTCTCCGGCAAAAGGGAAAAGGCGGCTTGCAAGGTCCGCATCATTGAGTTCCGCAGGCGTAAAATCCTTGAAATTCTGATGGACCGAGGCAAAAATCTCTTTTATTGCGTTAACGCCTAAAGCACGTTCGCGAAACATGAATTCCTGACCGGGAGCGGCCCTCATCTTCACACAAGCGAGACCAGCTCCTTCCTGACCCCGGTTATGCTGTTTCTCCATCATGAGATACAGTTTGTTAAGGCCATACATCCAAGAGCCATACTTCTGCTGGTAATAGTCCAGCGGCTTCAGCAGACGCACCATGGCGACGCCGCATTCATGCTTTAATGGTTCCATGTTTTTGTTTTGCTTTGCAAAATTAGCAAATTTTTAGCAAATAGGGAAATAATATGATGAAGCTATTTAAAATAACGCCCTTAAATCTCCGATTTAACAAGATTTAAGGGCGTTATCTCAAAATTCATCAATATGATTCTTCTTTGGTGGGAAAATCTCCCGATTTCACATCATCTATATAATGACCGACCGCATCGTGCATTATCGACGCGAGATCCGCATAGCGTCTTAGAAACCGTGGAGAAAATCCTTGATTTATGCCAAGCATATCGTGCATCACCAGGACCTGGCCGTCAGTTCCGGGTCCGGCACCGATACCGATAGTAGGAATCGTAAGCTGGCGTGACACCTCTTCCGCGAGTTCGGCCGGAATTTTCTCGAGGACTATTCCGAAACAACCGATTTCCTCCAGCATCCTGGCGTCGGCGATAAGTTTGTCAGCTTCCTCTTTCTGACGGGCGCGGACATTATATGTACCGAACTTATTTATGCTCTGGGGTGTGAGACCGAGATGCCCCATGACAGGGATACCGGCACACAATATTCTTTCGATGGATTCACGAATTTCAGAACCGCCTTCCATCTTGACAGCCTCCGCATGACTTTCCTTCATTATACGGATTGCCGAAGCGAGAGCTTCCTTTGAATTTCCCTGATATGATCCGAAAGGAAGATCCACCACAACCAAGGCGCGTTGAGTTCCTTTCATCACCGACTTTGCATGATATATCATCTGGTCGAGTGTAATCGGGAGAGTAGTGACATTTCCTGCCATCACATTCGATGCAGAGTCACCGACGAGTATTACATCTATACCGGCGCCATCGATTATCTTGGCGGAGGAATAATCATAAGCTGTGAGCATGGATATTTTCTCACCACGCTGTTTCATCTCCACAAGGCGACGGGTAGTCACCTTGCGCGTATTGTCAATTGTATTGGTAGACATTGTTATGGTAATTGATCAGGCCACAAAATTACACAATTTTCCCGATATGACAAAACACGACTTCCGGACTTAACAGCCGGCCCTCACTTCGTTCGGGCCACGATGGGTCAGTTATTCTTGGCTCGGGGAGTGAACGGATAAATGCGCATTCCCGGCGGACGCGAGGCAAGCAAGGATGCTATGGAATTCAGATACTGCGCATACGTGTATCTCATAGCGGTTTTCTCGGAATTATATTCAAGTGGCCCGATCAACAGTAAATGCCGGGTGCCCATAAGCTCAAATTCGGATTTATGAGGCGAGAATCTCTCTGAAAAGCCATTCTCACATATCCTTATTATATTGCCGCTCTGATTCATGGCGATTTTGCGCATATCGTTCTCAACCGGATGGATAAAGGGTGAAATAAGCGCTCCCCCATTTTCGACACAATATTGCCATGCCTCCCGTTTAGCCAGGATCTCCTGTTTTGTAAACCTTCTTGAAAATCTTACTACCTGCAGATCCGGATTCTTAAGAAGATAGATATTGCCGACCGCAAGCAATTTCAATTCACCGATCCGGATTATCCATCTCATTCTGTATAAATCCGGAAAAAGACGTTTCATCAAGAGCCGTCGCGGGTTGTCAGTGACATAACATAATTGCGCATCGTATTGAGCATCCGTGTACGCTATACTGTCGGTAAATCCTTTATTGAAAAATGGAGTCCCCGACTTATCTTCAGGCAATGTTCTTCCATATAATTTTGTCGTTTTTCCCATCAGGCCTGCAATCGCACGGCTGAGGCCATTGAGCAGACCGTGCGTTACCTGAATACAAAAATGTATATGATCAGGCATGACAACCATCGCGTCGATTCTGATCTGAGGATATTGTTCACACCACTGCCGACAAGCATCTATAAAACAGTTCCCCACATTGTTGGGTATGGCCTTTGGGAAATCAGGATCAAGAGGATCCGAGACTTTCAGATCACCCGAGACCGTAGCCAATACAGGTATGCCGGAAGCCTTCCGAAGAGTGATCATATATCTTGCCGGTCTGGTATAATCATGATGAAGAGCCCTTCTGGTGTAAGCGGGCTTGTCCGGTTTCCGATAATATGGATTCTCTCTTTTATTCTTCTGCGACATGAGGGAATGAATTAGCTGAGCCGGCCAAAAATAATGATAAAAATTTTCAACTCAAAATTTTTATTGATAATATTTATATTTTACCCTCACTTCGTTCGGGCCACAATCATTCGGCCACAATCTTCGGGCCACAAGGAGGTGGTGCTTTATCAGATCAGGGATGCACCCTTCTCGATAGCCTTCTCGTTGAGAGGAATAAGTTTGTGGTGACGTTCGGGGAGAGACTTCTTAAGACCTTTGATCACATTCTCCATCGGAAGCTTATAGGACATGGCCTTGAGAAGAGCACCCATGACGACCATATTGTAAGCCTTGGAGTTGCCGATCTCGAGAGTAGCCTCCATCGCGTCGACAGGATAGATCTTTATATCTTCGCGGGTCGGGCGGTTGTGGATACCGTTGGTATCGTAAATCAGAGTTCCTCCGGGTTTTACCTTCGGTGCGAACTTGTCAAGGCTCTGCTGGTTAAGAGCCACAACGATATCGTATTTGTCAAGCACGGGCGATGAAATCTTCGCGTCGGAAAGGATGACAGTCACATTGGCTGTACCGCCGCGCTGTTCGGGGCCATAAGAGGGCATCCATGTAACTTCCTTGTCATCCATGAGGCCCGAGTAAGCAAGAATCTTACCCATTGAAAGCACACCCTGACCACCGAAACCTGCTATGATTATTTCTTCTTTCATGATAGTTGATTCGAGGATTGATTACTGATTTTTGAGATCGCCGAGAGGATATTTGGGGAACATGTTCTCCTCCATCCACTTGTTGGCCTGCTCGGGCGACAGTTTC
>ERZ860264.760-NODE-760-length-27075-cov-3.209289_pt1 | contig 27075 bp, 15 predicted proteins | sample MGYA00509980_ERZ860264 | MGnify/ENA primary metagenome ERZ860264 (study PRJEB30046, sample SAMN00715212) | human gut metagenome | study: EMG produced TPA metagenomics assembly of the A metagenome-wide association study of gut microbiota in type 2... | reverse complement strand
TGGACAACCTGCGGGCACCGGGCATTCAGGATGTGAATCAGAAATATCTGGACGCACTGCGCCGGGCACTGGAACAGGCAGACGGACTTAATCTTGTCTTTCAACATCATATCACGCAGACAAGTGGAAAATACATCGTATTCTGCGCAAACAAAGAGCATATGGACGAAATGGTTTCCCATGTGCCCGAATGGTTTGCAGGGGTCAACCCGGATGTTGTGGTTTACGAAGCCTACTCGGATGATCCGAACACTGACAAGGCGTTTGCAGACTTCAAAACGGACACCAGTGACCGGCTGAAGCTGCTGTTCTGCATTGATATGCTTAACGAGGGCGTCCATGTGGAGGGAATTTCCGGGGTCATCCTGTTCCGACCAACGATTTCGCCCATTATCTACAAGCAGCAGATCGGACGTGCCCTGACCGCTGGTGATAATACGACACCACTTATCCTAGATGTTGTCAACAATTTCGAGGGCTTGACCAGTATTTCCGGTTTGCAAGGCGAGATGCAGGAGGCGGTCCACCGGCTCTATGCCAACGGCGAGGGCGACAAGATTGTGACCGAACGGTTTGAGGTCATCGAGCAAGTGCACGATTGCCGGGTGCTGTTCGAGCAGCTGCAAGCGAGCCTTTCGTCCGGTTGGGAGCACTACTTCTCCGAGGCAAGCATCTACTATGCGGAACACGGCAACCTGAATGTCCCGAAACTGTATACCACGCCCGGCGGTCTGAGCCTTGGCGTGTGGCTGGTCACTCAGCGTCGTGTGCGCGAGGGACAAATTCAAGGCATCCTGACCGAACAACAGATTCAACGGCTGGACAGCATCGGCATGGTCTGGGGCAACCGGAAGGAAATTGCGTGGCAGCACGGATTTGAGGTCGCAAAGAAATATCACGACACCTACGGAAACCTGATGGTGCCCGGAAAATATGTAGACCCGGACGGCTATCCCTTAGGACAGTGGATCATCAAGACCCGGCAACAGAAGCTCAATGGCCGTTTGAAGGAAGAACGCATCGCACAGCTTGATGAGATCGGCATGGTGTGGAACATTTTCGATGCCAAGTGGGAAAAGGCTTATGCGCTGGCTGCGGCTTATTATGAGGAAAACGGCAACCTGAATATCCCACGTTCCTATGTGACAGCGGCTGGCGAACGGCTGGGACAATGGGTCGAAAGCCAGCAATGGGCGTACCCGAAAGGAAAACTGACGGAGGAACAGGTCGAGCGGCTCAGCCGGATCGGGATGTACTGGGGCAATCGCAATGACCGCAAGTGGAACGAGGGGTATCAGGAGGCAAAGCGCTATTTTGATGCCCACGGCGACCTGAACGTTCCAGCAGAATATGTGTCACCGGGCGGTTACAACCTCGGAAATTGGGTCAAACGGCAGCGGTATACCCGCCAGAATCCTGAAAAAAGCGGCGCTGTTTTGACAGAGGAGCGGATTGCAAAGCTGGATGAAATCGGGATGCGGTGGGGGAAAAGTAACCCTAAGCACCCGTCTAAGCAGGCAGCACAAGCCGAAAGAGTTACGGAAAAAGCAGGTTGAAGCAAGGAATCTATAAACAAACGCGAATTTATGTGAGGAGAAAAAATGGCTACGAATACTGTCGGAATCGATAAGGAAGTTGAAGTTGACCGCAAGGAAAATCTGCGCGACCATCGCCTGTACTGGATCGGGCGTCGGACGCAGGACGTAATCTTGTCATCGCTGGCACTGGTGGTGCTGTCGCCGGTCATGCTGGCTACGGCAATTGCCATTGTAGTGGATGATCCGTCTGCTGGCCCTGTTTTCAGCCAGGAGCGTATCGGCCGCAATGGAAAACCCTTTAAGTTCTATAAGTTCCGCTCCATGTGCCCCAATGCAGAGGCAAAACTGGACGACCTGCTAGACCAGAACGAAATGGATGGTCCTGTGTTCAAGATCAAGGACGACCCCCGCATTACCCGGGTGGGACGTTTTCTGCGCAAGACCAGTCTGGACGAGCTACCCCAGCTGCTCAACGTGCTGCGGGGCGATATGAGCATCGTGGGGCCGCGCCCCGCACTGCCCCGGGAGGTAGAGCTGTACAGCGACTACCAGCGCCAGCGGCTGTACGTCACCCCCGGACTGAGCTGCTACTGGCAGATCGCACCCCACCGTAACGAGATGAGCTTTGACGAGTGGGTGGCGCTGGATCTGAAATACATCCAGGAGCGCAGCTTCTGGGTGGACTGGAAGATCATCTTCCTCACCGTCCGCGCCATGCTCATGAAATATGGAGAGTGACAAAAGCGCCTGTTGTGCATCCGCACAACAGGCGCTTTCGTTACGTTTATTTCAGCACCGCACCCAGATTTGCACTGGTGACCATGCGGGCGTAACGGCTCAACCAGCCGGTCTTGATGTTGGGTTCGGGGGCGACGTATTTCGCTTTGCGCTCGGCCAGCACCTCATCCGAGACCTCCAGCGTGATGCTGTCTCCGGCGGCGGGCTTCCAGTAGAAATGGCTCATCTCGGCACGTCCGGAGAGTATATCGTTCCATATAATGCTCTTCTGTTCGCCGTCCAGCACACCGATATGCACCTGCGGTTCGTCCTCCCTGAAGCATGAACGCAGCAGATAGGCACGCGGATAGGGCTTCAGCGTATGGTCGAAGAACGAATAGTTCCATCCCTTTTTCGGCCAACCGTCGGACTCTCCCCAATATTCAATCGCGCCCCAATAACACAATCCGACCGTCGACTTGCGGTCCATGCGCAGGAACGGCGTCACGAGGTCGTTGACGGAAGCCTCGCTCTGGAAGATTATCAGGTCGGGGTCGCACTCCTTGTAGCGCGGATAGTCGGCATACTCGTAGTTGTATGACGCTATCTCCGTTATGCGCGAGAGTTCCGGCGGCAATATATTTTCTTTATCACGAAATCCTTTGTCGGCCCGGCGTATGCCGTTGGCGCGCGCCGGATACATGGCCGCTGTCGACGGACGGGTGGCGTCGTAGCGCTTCAGGAGTACGTCCATCATGCGGAACATCGTCACGCCCCAGTCGCCGGTCATGTAGCCGGAGGCATTTTCGCGGTGCTGCATCTCGTTGCCCAGACTCCACATTATCACGCACGGATGGTTGCGGTCGCGCTTGATCCACTCCTGCATCAGCGGCACCCAACAGTTCAGGAAGTCTGTCCGGCCGCCCCAGCAGTTGCCGTCGGTGCTCCATTTGTCCACAAACTCATCGACAACGAGTATTCCCATCTCGTCGCAAAGGTCATAGAAACACTCCGGATAAGGATTGTGGGAACAGCGCACGGCATTGAATCCGAACGCCTTCAGCTGGCGCAACTGGCGGGCAATGGCCGTCCGATAGGCCGCCACACCGACGCCACCGAAATCGACATGGTTGGCAATGCCTTGCAGGAAGACCTTCCTGCCGTTGAGCCGGAAGCCGAAATCTGCGCCGTATTCGATGGTACGGAAACCGAAACGCTCCGTCTTTCGGTCACGGACAACGCCGTCACAATAGGTCGTCACCTCCACATTATATAAATAAGGTGTCTCGCAGGACCACAGGTTAGGATTGGCGACGTCAATCAACGGCAGCTTCACCTCGACCAGTTCCTGGCGTGATGCCGCCGGACAGGCGAAGCGCCCGCTGCCGGCCACGACGTTGCCCGCTGCGTCAAGGATGCGCGCCTCGGTCTCTAACCGGCCTTTTGAAAGCGTGCGGCCGGCATATTCCGCCTGCACCGCGACCTGCCAGACGCCACTGTCACCCTGCTTCGGGGCCGCCGTGACATAGATGCCATGACGCGCAAGCGCCACAGTGTCGGTCAAAATCAGACGCACGTCGCGGTTGATACCACCGCCGGTGTACCATCTGCTGCCACCGTCCGTTCCCGTGTTGGTATATACGGTCACGACGTTCTCACGGCCATAGTCCAACAGTCCGGATATGTCGCATTCGAAACCGCAATAGCCGTATTCCGTCCCACCGATGCGACGGCCGTTGAGATAGACATCGCCATAATACATCAGGCCCTCAAAATCGAGCATCACACGGCGGCCCTGCCATGATTGCTCCGCCGTGAAAGTCTTGCGGAACCATGCCGCCGCCTGTCTTTTGAAGGCACGGGCACGATTGGCGCCCTCGTCCCAAGGCATGTTGAGCTGGAAATCGTAGGGCAGATCTATCGGCCGCCACGTCTCTCCCGACGCGGGAGCGGGCTCTTGGGTATTAGCGGTCAGGCAGAACTGCCAGCCGCGGTTGAAGTCTATCACTTCGCGGTCCTTGGCGAAGGACAACATGGAAACTATGCACAGCAGCAGTGAGCATATTATTCTTATCTTATTCACAGTCATATCGTTGTTATCTTACATATTTCTTTCCGCGCATGATATATATGCCGCCACGCTCCGGCAAGCCGTTCATACGCATGCCGCAAAGGTTATATACGGTCTCCGCGTCGTTGCCATTGCGGCTGTTCTCACTGTTGACGCTCTCTATACCGGCGGCATCCTGTACGAGAATCCTTATCGTATCGGACAGTGTTACGCCCGAATCGCCGCCAGAGGAGCGCACTACAATTTCATAAAGGCCTTTGGAATCGGGCGTTCCCGTTATGGAGAAAGAGCCGTCCGGGGACTTCGTGAAATTGAAACATGGGGGAACGCCGTATGACTTTATGTTCGTTCCGTCAAGATATGTGCGGTAAACGATGGCGCCGGTACAGTTCTCCATGTCGCAGACAACAGGCTTCATGCTCTCTCCAAAGTTGACGGTCTGCTCCTTCGCTGAACCCTCACGGTAGATGAAATGGGGCGAAATGTAGTCAAGGAGATAATAACCGAGATGAGGCGGCTGGTTGTAGCCCACGTTCTGCCACGCTATGGAGAGACGGTACTGATGGTCGTGCATCAGCGTCGGCACCCGCAGTTTGGTGGCGACATTGGTCGAGAAGATATTGATGACGCTGGAGTCTGTCTTTGAGAAGAGTATTATCTCCTCGCGCCAGTCACCGAACAGGTCCGCCGAAAGATTGGGATTGGCCTTTGTGCCGTATGACGCGGCGTTGCCGTATCTGCCGAGCGACACCAGACGGTATTTGCCGTCTGTGGCCGTGGGCTTCTCAAGTTTCAGTCCGTCGAGCAGTTCGTCGTAGGCATCACCGTCCCAATATATGCGGAAACAATAGCTCGGACGGGCTGCCGCCGTCGTACTGATCACGCTGCCGTCAGCACCGCAGACATCATACGTGTCGGAACTCCAGAACTCATGGCCGCGCCGCGTGGCATTTACGTCTGCCGACATGCCGCGCCCGGTGTCGTCCTTGCCCGTGACATGGATGAGAATCTCGCCCGGGGCGGCACCGCGCACAGTCCAGCCGTAAGGCGCATCCTCATGCACCATAAAGAACTCCAGTCCCGGCCGGTCGGGCAACAGGTCGCCAAGATGCTGCGCGTCACCATGACCGAGGCCCGTACTGTAAAGCAGTGAGCCGTCATCATCAATGGCCGCGCCACCGAACATTATCTCGTCCTTGCCATCATTGTCTACGTCTGCAACAGAAATATTGTGGCATCCCTGTCCGTAAGCCGTATTGCCGGAACCGGTAATGCCGGAGGTATTGGTGGTATATGTCCATGACTGAGTGCTGCCGCCCTTATCGGTAAGCTGTACTTCCGACGGCGACAGCGAGGCATGAAGCCAGCGTGTGGACAACTTCTGCCCATCAAAATCAACAGCCCACAGGTAAGCACGTGTGTAATAGCCGCGGCACATCACGGCGGAAGGATTGGCATCGGCACCTGCAAGATATGCCACACAGGCCAGATAGCGCTCCGCCCTGTTGCCGTAGACGTCGCCCCAGAATGATGCGTCAGTCGGATGGGAGGCTGCAGCACCGGTTCCGCCGGCACGGTTGGGAGTGTACCAGACGGTATGTATCGCCGCGCCGGTCATGCCGTCGAACACGGTCAGGAACTCCGCGCCACGCAGAATGTGACCGTCGCCGTTGACAAAGGACAGGCGGTTGTTGACGTTCTTTATAGCCGTGTCGTCTGATGCCTCGCTGACATAGTTGCCCGCACCGTCCTTCGAGCCCGGTGCCGTCTTGCAGATCATCTCCGCCTTGCCGTCTCCGTCGAAGTCGTAGACCATAAACTGAGTGTAATGGGAGCCGGCCCGGATGTTGCTTCCCAAATCAATGCGCCACAGCCGCGTCGCCTTCGTATATGAATCGGATAGTTTATAGCAGTCAAGAATAGGGTTGCCGGTAATGCCGCTCTCTCCGTTGTCCTTGCGATTGTCCGGGTCCCACATCACGATGAGCTCGTATTCGCCGTCACCGTCGACATCGCCGACGGAGGTGTCGTGCGGGAAATAATGATAGCCTTTGCCGCCGGCAGGTCGGTCAAGCCGGACGGTGGTGAATATGTCGCCCCACGGTGACACCGCACCGGAAGTCTCCTGCTCCACCCCACCGTCCTTTGCCACGACGCGGTAGACACTTGACGGCGTTCCCTGAGTATCGGCATAATTGCTGACTTTAAGATTGCTCGCCACGATGCGCTGTCCGTCATAGAGGTCGAAGGCCATCGCCTTGCTGTCCGTCGCGAACACGCGCCAGCTGACGAGATTGCCTTCCGCCATCTTTGTGGCCACCACCCCACGAGACAGTTTCTCGTGGGGGAAAGCCTTGGTTGTCTCCTGTGCGACGGCCGCAGTCCCGTAGGCCAGCGCCATCGCACAGGTAATAACAATCCTACATCCTAACATATTATCACTAATTTACTTTATTACATATTTCTTGCCGTTGATGATGAATATGCCACGCTGCGGCGTCTGCACCCTCTGTCCTGCAAGGTTGTATATCGTCTGAGCCCGCTCTGCACCGGCGGCAGATGTCTCTATGGTCTCAATGCCCGTCAAGTTGCCCTTGTCGTCACCGAGGAAATAGAGCCGGAAGGCACTTACCCATATAGCGGAGGACTGACGTATATTATAATATATGTGTATGTTCAGGTCCTCAGCGCCGTCATACAGGAACTCAACCTTGTTCTCAATGGCCTGCGTGTCAAGTATCGGAAAGATGTTCGTGGCGTGAGTATAGTCATAGAGCGTGAGTGTGGCGCCGTTATCGTAGGTAAGGACATTGTCCTTCACGTCGTCATTGGTATATCCCTCGACAAGTCCCTTGAGGCGTACGCGCTCGTTTGCACCATACAGCCAGATATCGCGTGTGCCATTATACCAGTCAAACTGGAAGTTGGAAGGTGCTGCCCAACGGAACGAGGCGTCTGCCTCAACGACATATTTGCCGGCCGGCATGTTCTTCATATCCTGTCCGATGGTTCCGACATTGCCGGAAGAGGCGCGGAAATATCCGTAGAATCCGCCTTCCTCACTGTAGACGAGGTCTTCCGTGGCCTCCACCGTCCATGCTTCCGGATTGTTCATCTCAGCGTCATTGATGGCAAACGTGACATCGAAGCACGTTCCTTCTGCCGGATAGACACCGCTGAGCATGAACCGGCGCTGGGCGCTGAGGAGGCTTTCCTTTGCCTCCTTGAGGACCTCAAGCGTGCCGTCTGTCTTCGACCGGGCGGTGGCGATGGCATCGGCGAAAGGCTTTGTGTCAACACCATTAGGATTGCGCGATGAAGAAAGATAGTTTTGAGCGACGGCTATGGCATCCTCAAGCGCCTTTTTGGCTTCTGCGATTGCGCCGGCTTTGGAGTCCTCGTCATATTTGTCGGCAGGTCCATAGTATCTTAACACGACATTACCCATCGTTATTGTGTTGCAGACCGCATTTTCACGGCCGTCAAGTCCGATTCGCATCATCGCGCCGTCACCGACGGTGAGCTTTATCGTGAATGTCTGCGGAGCGCTCTTGGTGTGCACCTGCAGCTTCTCGTCACCGGCGATAAGATAGACTCCCGTCTCTTCCGAATCAGACGACTGCTGCTCATTGAGAGCGATTATCTCGGCGGACAGCTCATAGACGCCCGCTCCGGGAAGCTCCACGTCCTGCCATACATACTTCGCATCGTGGGCCGTCACGCCACGCCACACATGGATGGCACGTCCCGTCGTGAACCTGTCGTCACTGACATACTTCCAGTTGGCAAGGTCGTCTGTCTCCCAGCCGTACGACTCGTTGGCAAAGGTCTCGTTGAAGAAGCGCACATTCATCGGTGTGCTGTAGCTGGCCGTGCCCTTCAGGAAGTTGTTCTCCGCGTCGAGCAGCGCCTTGTTCTTCTCGGTGACGGCGTCGTCCGGACGTTCGGTCAGGGCAGCGAAATACCGGTCGACGGCATTGATTACGGCCGTGAGGGTCTCGTCTGCGCCGGCAATGGCCTTGGCATGGACGAGGTCATTGCGGAGATTGGTATAACCGACGTTGGCGTGGATATAGTCTGCAATGCCGTTGAGCACCTCACGCGACTGTGTGGTGATTTCCTCCATGTCTCTGGAATTGTCATATATGTTCTGCGCGGCGGCAATCTTCTCCGAGAAAGCCGTCTTCTCAAAGAGATAGTCGGGCATGGCGATGACGGTCTTAGCCGAGTCTATCGCCTCACGGAGAGACTTGCGGGCGGCGGCCAGTTCCTTGCCGAGGACATACTCCTCGATGACCGAGGGGTCAGTGCCGATATAGCGCAGCTCGGCATCGTCAAAGGAATACCAGTGGCCCTGCTTGCCTGTTATGCTGACGCCGAACGAGACCTTCTCTCCTTCGCGCACCTCTCCGATGGTATAAAAGGTGTTCACATGACCGACCTCAAGCGGAGTTGCCTGTGTCTTGCCGTCGTTGACGAACAGCGACGTGCCCTCGATGTCATAATCGTAGTCGGGATTTGAGGTGCGTCCCTCAAAGCGGTAGCCCAGTCCACGGATTGAGAAGAGATATTCTCCCGGAGGCAGGTCTGCCGTCTGGCGCAGCTCTCCGTCCTTCAGCTCGGTTGTTCCGTTGCCGACCTGATAGTCGACATAGACGCTGTTGAAGAATTCCTGACTGCGCGAGGCGTATGACGGCGGCATGAGCATCCAGCGGTCTCCGGCTCCCGGAGTACACACCCACGCATCGCTGCCGCCGATGTTGCCGACCTTCCACTGCGGTGCGGTTATTCCGGTCTCGAAGTCCATGTACTTCAGGTATGCGTTGCAGTTGACGGTGTTGGCGTCAAGGAAAGCGACAAGGTAGTCTGTATAGAAGAGCGACTCTATGTCCTCTATCGTTGCCTCATCGTGGATGCCGGCCTCGTATGAGGCGAGTATATCACCGTTGACAAACTCGCTGAACTCGTCCCTGCCGTTAGGGAAACGCTGGTCGTCAAGGAAACGGCGGGCGACGTCATAGAGCTTCTTCAGCCGGCGGTCGTCTCCACACTCGTATGCGTCAAACACGCCGAAGTCGGTGAAGCTGTCTCCGGCCTGAAGACCGGAAAAGTTGATCACGATATAGCCGTTTGACGCAGGGCTGTAGCTATAGATTATCTCGGTCCATCCGGAGGTGTAGCTCTTGGTCTTCGCTATCGCTGCAAAGCCGGCGGACTTGAGCGAGCAGGTGCCGTCGGTGTTGAAGTAGACGTTCTGATAGTTCGTCTTCTCATCACTGACGCTCGTCGTGCTGCTGCTCTCCATGGAACGCGCCTTATATGTAATGACGTAAGTCCTTCCTCCATGAACGGGGACGGTCTTCAGGATGCTTGCACCGCTACTGTTGGTGCCGTACTTCAGCACCGTCAGGCAGCCGGTTCCGTCAGGGCCGCCGGCGTCGACGGAGAAGTCGTCACCGCTCAAGGCCTCGCCGGCGGCTGTGGTCCAACCGCTGAGACCGTTGCTGAACGTGCCGTTATCCACCATGTTGCGGCCTGAAAGATAGAAACAGGCGGCCTTCGTGTAAACATAGTCTCCTTGCGTGACGGCAAGAGACATCAGGCTGCATGCCAGAAGCAGGATTGTTGTAGATAGATGTTTGACCATTTTCTTAATAGTTTTAAATTAGTTATAAAGCTGGTTTTGTTTGATTTCTGCCGCAAAATTATATATCGGGAGTTCCTTTTTTTATTTGTTTTTGTGCTTTTTTATTTGATTTCATGCGCAACAACGAAATAAATGCTATCTTTGCCGCATAATCCATTACCGTCTACCTTATGCAGAAACTGTTTTTGCTCATCATCATCTTGTTGACATCCGGTGTCTCTTTCGCAGCGGAAGAGATAACGGCCTACCATCTTTCCACGACAAACGGACTGCCGGACAACGACATCAGATATATCGACAGCGACAGCAAAGGCTTTCTCTATCTCACTTCAAAGTATTACACGTGGCAGTATGACGGATATTCATACCGTCTGATGAACGACAGCGTCTTCCGCCATTATCAGTCAAAGAGCCGGAACACGAGGAAGGACGCGGAAGGATGGATGACGGACAACAGGGGCAACCGCTATAAGGTCAGCGACGGAATGGTGGTCTACCGCGAGCGCAACAGCGACCGGACCTATAGCTTTAATGTCTATGACGAGCGGGTCGCCGCATTAGTGAACTCGCTTAAAGTCTTTGTCGTCACCGACCGGAAAGGACGCATCTGGGCGTCGGTCAACGGCAACGGCGTGTTCATCTACGACAAGAAGACCGCAGTCGTGAGACACCTTTGCGCCGCGGACAATAACAACGTGATTGACTACGACATGATTGTCGCCATCCATGAAGACCGCAACGGCGACATCTGGGTGTCGCAGGAGCATTACGGCATCGTCCGGCTGAGATGTGAACGGCAGATGGTCAGCGTGACGTTCCTCGACGGAGAGAGACATTCTCCGGCGTACAGCAATGTCCGGATGATGCAGAAGCAGGAGGACGGCACTTTCCTGATAGCCAACAACACGGGAAGCATCATGCTGGCCGACGGGGCGATGAGGACGTTCACGCCGCTGAAGGTGCCGGAGGAGAACTATCTGTCGGCCTGCCGTGACGCGGAGGGCAGACTGTGGTTGGGTGCGAGGCAGCACGGCGTACTGATAGAAGGCCGGTGGTTTTCCGGCGGCAGGGTCGACTGCATCTACCGTGACGGCCGCGGACGGATGTGGACCTGCGGCATCACCAACGACCTGAAGATTCTGGAATACGCCAACGGTACGGTGACGGAGCGGACCGTGATAAGCGGCATTGCGCCCCGTTTCATGTATGAGGACAGCCGTGGCATGGTGTGGCTTTGCGCGAACACCGGCCTCTATGTCTTCAGACCCGATGAACTGTCAGACGACAAGAGCAGAATCAGGAAAGTGACATCCACCCCTACCCGCACTGCATTTGAGGACTCACGGCACAAGATGTGGATTGGTACGGAGAACAAAGGACTGCTGATTGGCAGCCCGGACAGCAGGGACGAGACCCTGTTCAGGATTCTGTCCAGCGCAGACGGACTGCCGAACAACGTGGTGCAGGGCATTTTAGAGACAAGAGACGGAACTGTCTGTATCACAACCGAGGACGGCTGCGCCATCGTCGACGCCAAGGGAAAGGACGTGTTGAGGACCATCTACTTTGACAACGAGATGAGGCGCAACTTCTACAACGAACGCTGCATAGCCGGGCTTGCTGACGGAAGGACCGCATTGGGCTCGTTAGACGGAATCGTGATGGTGGACACCCGGGGAGCTTCTCCCAGACAGACAGGGGGAACAAACTTGCCGGTCTGTATCACAGGCATGACCATCAACGGCATACAGACGTATGAGATGACCGAAGACTGTCCCTTCAATGGTGATATAAGCGACGTAAGGGAAATGACACTGAAGCACAATCAGAATTCAATAACGCTCTTCTTTTCCGATTTTTCCTACGGTGACAGGATGCAGACGGACTATTCTTACAGGATGATGGGGCTGGACGAGACATGGAGCACGCCGTCGGAATATAACTTCGCGACGTTCCGCGACCTGAAACCCGGCAGATATGTCTTTCAGGTGAGGCACCGCCGGCGTGGCGGCGAATGGATAACGGACGAGCATCTGCTGACCATCACGGTGCGACCTCCGCTATGGGCCACGTGGTGGGCGATGGTGCTCTATGGCGTTGCGGCCGCGGGCATCGGCCTCATCGTCTACCGGAACGCCCGGACGATGTACCGTCTGCGCAGGGACGTCGAGGTGGAAAGACAACTGACGGAATACAAGCTGCGGTTCTTCACCAACATATCCCATGAGTTCCGCACGCCGCTGACCATAATCAAGGGGGCCATGGAACGCATGAGGACGCAGAACGTGCCGGGAGACATGAAGATGCCGCTGTCGAACATCCAGAGAAGCGTGGGGCGCATGTCGCGGCTCATCAACCAGCTGCTGGAGGTCAGGAAGATGCAGAACGGAAAGCTTTCGCTGACTCTGCAGGAGACCGAGATTGTCGGCTTCGTGAGAGATATATGGGAGAGCTTTGCGGATGTGGCGGAAGAGAAGCACATCAGCAGGTCGTTCGTGACGCAGGAAAAGACGATGATGGTGTTTGCCGACCGCAGTTCGCTCGACAAGATTGTCCATAACTTGCTGTCAAATGCCTTTAAGTACACACCCAACGGCGGCACCGTGACACTGGCCGTAAAGCACGACAGGGAGACACTCAGACTTGTGGTGACGGACACTGGTGTGGGCATATCGCCGGAGAAGAAGAAAGAGCTGTTCTCGCGCTTCGTCACAGGAAAGGTTTCGGCCGACAGCATCGGCATCGGGCTCAATCTTACATGGGAACTCGTGCGCACGCACCACGGCACAATCACCCACGAGGACAATCCCGAAGGCGGCTGCATCTTCACCGTGTCGCTGCCAGTGGACAGAAGCTCGTATGCGGAGAAGGACTTCATGAGGGAGACGTCCGTCCTGATTGACGGCGGAGCGGTAACGCAGGAAACGGCCACGCGCTATCAGGAAGTGGCCCCGCCGCCGATGAACGACGTGAGGGTGCTCGTGGCGGAAGATGACACCGACGTAGCCTTGCTGCTGCGCAGCGTGCTGGGACGATATTTCATTGTCGACGTGGCCCACGACGGCGTGGAGGCATGGGAGAGGCTGCAAGGCCCGACGGACTATCGGCTGCTGCTGACCGACGTGATGATGCCGCGCATGAACGGCTATGAGCTGATAAGGAAAATGCGGCAGGACGGGCGTTGCTCCCGGATACCCATAATCATGCTGACAGCCCTTGAGTCTGACGAAGAACGGGCTAAGGCTCTTGAGGAAGGTGTCAGCGCGTTCATCGGCAAACCTTTCAACACAGAGGTGCTGGTGGCCCAATGCGTGACCCTCCTGACCCGGACGCGCGAAAACACCGCCGAGGTCCGGCCGGCCACAGACCGTGAGGCGGCCGTGAAGCCGGCCGGCGTGCCGAAACTCATCACCGAAGAGAAGGACCGGATGTTCCTGAAGCAGCTGGACAGCATCATAATGGAGAGGCTCGGCGACGCCACACTCGACGTAGAGACACTGAGCGCGCTGTTCGGCATGAGCAAGACGCCGTTCAACAAGCGGGTGAAGACGCTGACAGGAGAAACTCCCGCCGCATACGTCCGCCGTATCAGGCTGCAACGGGCCTACGACATTCTCACCGCTCCGGACAACACGATGAACGTCCAGCAGGTGGCAACGTCCGTGGGATTCTACAATTCCCAGCACTTCTCCGTGGCGTTCAAGAACAGGTTCGGCATTTCCCCGAAGCAATGTATGTAGGCGGACGGGGTAGTTCCGGAACACATATAGCATCACGACCGGCAGCTCCTTTCAGCTCCGGAACATCGTTGACGCGACACAGCAGCGGCCGTTATGCAAATAAAAACAGGCGATTAGGTCCGGTAATATATATATACTATGAAAGCAAAAGTAGAGACATATTTTCGCTACTTTTGCTTTCTTGAGATGCCCTGACTTAAAGATTTATCCAATCCGGCGTCACTTCAGGAACTCCACGACGGTCTTGTCGGGGCCGAGATAGAAGCCGGTCCAAGTCGGCTGGTTGTAGGCCACGTTCTGCGTGGCGACGCTCAGACGATACGGGATGTCCTCCATGAGGCAGTTAATGCGGTGGTCGGTGGGGATGGGCGTGACGTAGACGCGCATCTCGCTGCTGTCATCTGTGCGAGTGATGACCTCCTCGCGCCAGTCGCCGAGGATGTCAGCACTGAGACAGGGGTTCGATTTCGTCCAGTTGTTGAACTGGCAACCGTCAAACCTCACTATCGGGTGAACCCGGCCTGTGTTCCAGTCGTATTTTGAAACGGTGGCGTGGTCGAGCATCTCACGCAGCAAGTCGCCGTCCCACCAGATGCCGAAGTTGGTCGGCAGACGCATGCCTTTCACATAAAGGGCGGTGTCATCGTCTTTTGAGGAGGGAGGAGTGTCGAGGGATGAGGGAGAATTGTCTTTGCCCTTTCCTTTGTTCTTCCCTTTGCCTTTCTTTATGCCACTATTCTCACTCCTCACTCCTCGCTCCTCATTCCTCGAAGAGTCCTCACTCCGCGAAACGAGAGGCTTCAATATCTCCCCCGTTATCGTCCTTATACCCTTGCTGTCGGAGCTCCACATCTCCAGACCGGGGTTTGTCGGGTCTATGTCAGCGGCCATGCAGCGGCCTACGTCGATAGGACTCTTTACCTGAAATATTACCTTTCCCGTGGCGGCGTCGCGCAAGTCACTGCCGTCGCGACGGTTCTCGTGGCAGTCCCAGAGCTGAAGGCGGTCGGAAGTCGGGTCGAAGACGGTGAGGTGTATGGCGTCGCCGTGACCCATACCGGTATTATAAAGGCCTGTGCCGTCGTGGTCGACGGCCATCGAACCATACGTAATCTCGTCGCATCCGTCGCCGTCGACATCGGCAACGCGGATGTTGTGGTTACCCTGACCGGCATAACTGCGCCAGCGTTCGTCGTTGGTGTCAAACGTCCAACGGTTAGTTAGCGTCTTGCCGTCCCAATCCCAGGCTGCAATGACAGTACGGGTGTAATATCCGCGGCAGAATATTCCACTCGCACGATGGCCGTCAAGATAGCCCACGGCCGCCAGATAGCGCTCCGAACGGTTGCCGCGGTCGTCACCCCAGGCTCGCAGTTCGCCACGTTCGGGAACATAGTCGACCGTCGCCATTGCCTCACCCGTCAGGCCGTTGAAGACCGTGAGATATTCCGGACCGTCGAGGATGCGACCTGCTTTATATACTATACCGGGCCACGAATAGCGCTTCCGGTCCCTCCGGTCATTGCCTCGCCGGTTCTGTTGACCCTTTGCCGGCTGCCGGCGCGGCTGTGCCATCATTTGTCTGCGTTCCTCAGCCTCCTTTACGGCATAAGCGCGGTTTTCCTCAAAGTGCTCCATTGCCTCGGCAATACCATATCGCCAGTCGGCTTTTGCATCTCCTATGACCTTTCCCTTGCCGTCAACGGTTCCGTCGGCGGTCTTCACCATCATCTCGGCGCGGCCGTCACCGTCGAAATCGTAGACCATGAACTGCGTATAGTGAGCGCCCGCGCGGATGTTCGGTCCCATGTCGATGCGCCACAGTCGCTCGCCGCTGAGACGGTAACAGTCAAAGAGCACGGGACCGGTGAAACCGTCATGCGAATTGTCGTGGGCATTGGATGGTTCCCACTTTAATATTATTTCGTATTGCCCGTCACCGTCAACATCGCCCACGGTGGCGTCGTTGGCCGAATATGTGAATGTCCGTCCATCCGGCGTGATGCCGTCGGCCGGTTTGTCGAGCTTTATCGGGATATAACCGGCAGGGGCGTCAGCCTTGAGAACAAACATGCCGTTCTTTCCACCGCCGCATACCTCGTATGTCACATCGCCCTCGGGGACGTCCTTGTCGACGAAAAATGTGCCTCCGGTGGTAAACGGCCGGTCGTTGATCTTAACACCGTTGCGCCGTATGTCAAACGCTTCGCCCTTGCCGTCGCTCGTGAGCGTGCGCCACGTCACAACGGCCGTGCCGTCCGGCTGCCGCAAGGCCACGACGCCGCGGTTAAGTTGCTCACGCTGGATTTTCTTCATGTCATAACGCGGCTGCGTCCACGCGGAAACGCTGATGGCTACTGCAATAACCGCAGTAAAGATTCTCTTCATATCGTTTTAGTAGTTTTATGAAATACCCCGTCCGGGCTTTTTTCCTATGTTTATGTCGTTTTGACGGACAAAAGGAAGGAATGTTTAAGTCCCGACGGGGTATTTAACACGTATTAATATGTTTATTGTATCATGCTTTCACACATCTCATGATACATCTGACGGGGATTACTTCTTAACCATCTTATGACCATTGACAACATATACACCTGCGGGCAGGCCCTCAAGGGCTTCCGATAGGGGCACATCCCTGCGCAACAGCAGTCCGTCAACGGAGTAGACATTGGCCTTGCCGTCCGCGGCTGTGATGCCGCTGATGCCCGATGTCACCTCTGCAACACGCAGGACACCACGTGTGAGCAACGCCGAGTCATCCCATGTGACGGTCTGCGAACCGCCCTCGGTACGGATGACATACGTTCCCGTCATAGAGGCGAAGTTCTTGAAGACGGTCAGTTCCTCGCCCTGCTCAAGCAGACGGGTGTCGTCAAGCGAGATGACGATGGTCTCGCCGTTGTGGACGACGTTGCCGGAGAATGAATAAGAGTCGTTGGAGAGTGAAGCCCCCTGTTTTCCGACCTTGACGACCAAGGTTCCACCCTCTTCGAGAGTGACCGTGCCCGTGGCTTTCAGCGATCCGTAGCCTCCGTTATATCCGGCTGTGACCGTACCGCCACGGTTGACTGTCAGATCTGCGACGCAGCCTCTTCCGGTGAGCGTACCACCGTCTTTCACCGTCACGCGACCAGTCGAGAGCGGCTGAGCTGTTACGGAATAAGGACTGTTGTTGACCTGCAATGTTCCCGCACATACCTCTACGTCCGACGTGCTGCCTGCCGTCGACAGCGTCCAGACGCCATCACCATATTTTCTGATGGTCTTGGCTTTGAGCAGTCCGGCGTAAGTTGCGTCCGTTCCGTCATATCCGATCTCGTAGCTATCGATGCCGTTGCCGAGTTCGCAGTCCTTTGCCGTCGATGCAAGTGAACCGATCTTGGTTGTGACAGCTCTGCTTTGACTGCCGTTTGAAGCGTAATGTCTAATCTTACATCCGGCATCCATAACGACAGCAGTCTTGCTCATGTTGGTCACGTTGTCCATCAAGCGGAAGTTTTCGCCCTGTGCCGTGAGCTGGCCCTCAAAGGCTGAGAAGTCAGCACCGATGTCACTGCGGACGCCGGACGAGAGAATGGTGATGCTGCCCTTGCCGCGGAAACTGCCGTTGATGGCGCCGCGGGTCGTTCCCTTGATGAACGATGACGTTCCTTCCTTGGCCGTTGCTACGTAATTGAAGATGGGGCGGGTCGACGAGTTGTTCATATTAATAAGGTGTACCTCACCTCCCGCCAGTTCCATCGGCGAACCGACACGGCCGAATGTGGAGTTCCATGCGCCCTGGGCGATGATGCCCTGGCGGACGATGACACCGGCGAAGGAGTTAGTTCCACCGTATGTGAAGTTGAGCTGACCCGGGCCGTCCTTGACGAGATAGCCGGTGCCCTTGACCTGTCCCTTGAGCGAGAGAGAACCGGAGCCATTGGCCACGATGATGGTCGCCGTGTCCGCGAGCGTCACGATGCGGTCGGTGGCCATGTTGTCGGCATCCAGCTTGAGCGTACCGCCGTTGATCTGGAAATTGCCTTCGTCGGCCGAAGAGGCTCCGATAGCACACTTCTGTCCTCCGTCGAAGAGACTTGTCACGGTCAACGTACCGCCATTGATGATGGTCGGACCGGTATAGTCGTTGTTCTTCAGGTTCATGCGCACCTCTCCACGGCCGTTCTTTGTCAGTCCTCCCGTGCCGCCGATGCCGCTTTCGCCTGAGATTGTATATGTTCCGGCGTTGACGTCAAAGGTCACTCCGCCGGCCACGACTTCGTCGTTGACCGTCACCGTGCGCTCGGTGGCGTCGTCGTTGAAGACCACTTCGTCGCCGGTGACAAACGATGTGGGCGCTCCGCCCACGGAGAAGTTGTTGGCTTTATAGTCCCAGACGCCGCTCTCGCTGCCCGTCCAGACAACGTTCTTCATCGGAGAGCGTGTTGACGAGACACTGAGCACGACGCGCTGCGCCTCCACACGGATGGTATAGTTGATTCCCGACAGACCGCGCGTCTTGATCTTTGCGGCATCGGCGGTCAGTTCGCCGGTACATTCGGCCAGCACATACTCGCCGGCAGCGAGATCCATCTGACGCACGGTGAAGGTATTTTCACCCTCAAACGTCAGATTGCCCTTCACCGACAGACGACCGCTGTGGCCGTTTGCCGCCTCCACCTCTATATATACGTTGCCCGGCAGGACGAGGTCACGGCCGAACGTCATGACACCATCAGTACCGACAGGCATCAGCCGGCAGCCCTCATAGTTGAGCGCGCCCTCAAACGTGATGGCGCCGTTGATTGTCGCGTTGCCGCCCAGCGTACCCTTGGCACGCAGGTTGACAGGTCCGGCGATGGTTCCGTTGACCACGAGCTTGCCCTCGCTGACTTCCGTTCCGCCGGTATGATTGAGGTCGCAGGCGAATGTCGCCGTACCCTGCATCGACTTATACAGTGTCATGTCACCGGCCAGCTGGCCACTTCCACCGAACTGATAGTCGTGGCCGAGAGGATTCATGACATAGACTGCCTTCGGGCGGAGCTGGCCGCCGAGCGAGATTGTACTGCCGTTGTTGCCGCTGATGTCAAAGATGACACTCTTGCCGTCGGCATACGGCTGGGCGGCAGTCTGGTCGAAGGTCGTAAATCCGGTGCCACCCGATGTCCACGCCGTGCCGGCGGTCCAGCGCAGGTCGGCCGTCATGGTCGGCGGCAGCGGCGGCTGAGGCATATCTCCGCCGAGATAGAAGCTCGTGCAGGGCATCTGATAATATCCGCGGCCGGTGCAGTCCAAACGATAATGATGGTCTTCCGTAAGAGTGTAGATGCTGTGTTCGGTCGGTATGTCGGTCGAATAGCCCACGAGTCCGGTGCTCGTATCGGCGTTCTGCTTCATGAGGATGACCTCCTCGCGCCAGTCGCCGGTGATGTCACCCATGAACGCGGGACGATTGGCCCAGCCTGTATGGACAGCCCAGCCGCTCTGCTTGGAGAACTCTATCAGGCGTGTGCCGTCATACTTGACCATCATCGCGTTCGTCCCATAACCGCTGCCGCCGGGCGAGCCGAGCATTTCGCGCTGCAGGTCGCCGTCCCACCACAGGGCTTCGTGCGGATAGGATGTCGCGCCCTCCTTTATAACTTCGCCCTTGCAGTCGTAGAGATTGGGCAGCAGGGAGAATATCTCATAGCCCTTGTGGGCGGGATCGACGTCGATGCAACGTCCGCGGCCCACGTCATAGACCGAAGGCAGATACCACTCCTTGATGTGCTCACCCGTGCGGGCGTCATAGAGCACCTGTCCCAAGAGGTCGCTCTGCTGGATGGCAAAGACCTCCATGCCGGGGCGGTCGGGATCGATGTCGGCCACGTCGAAACGGTCGCCGTGGGTGATGCCGGCGCTGTAGACCATGCCCTTGACGGGATTGACGCCGAAACCGCCCTCCAGCATCTCGTCGATGCCGTCGCCGTCGGTATCGGCCACGCGCAGCTGATGAAACTCAGCAGCACGGGGTGTCTTGTCGTTGCGGCTCCAGGTGTAGCTGTGATGCCAATTGGTGGCCTTGCCTCCTACCCAATCATACTCCCATGCCACCATATAATAATGGTGGCCGTCGGACTTGCGACGGTTATAGGGCTCAATGGCCAAAGCCGGATGAATGCCGTCGAAATAGCAGATGACAAACTTTGAACCGAGAAACGCATATTCCGTTCCCTCGTTGTCGTCCATATAGTCGGCGCGGTTGTCGCGGCTGTATTGGTCGCTGCCATCCCGCAGCTCGCTGTATTTGAGCTCGCTGCAGTCAATCTCGCGTCCCGTTCTGCCGTCGACTACGGACACATAGTAGGGAGGATTGCGCTTCGTCTGCTTGCGATAGTTGACGATGCCGTCGCCGTCGGTGTCTTCCGACGTGCTGCCGTTGGCATAGAGTCCCCACGTCCCAGCGTCAGCATCCCAGAAGCGGGTGCCGTCACTACTGCGGATGATGACCTCGCAGCGGCCGTCGCAGTTGATGTCGTAGACGGTGACCATATCGTTCTGACCGGCACAAATGTCCACATTCGGGCCCATGTCAATCGTCCACAGGCACGTACCGTCGAGCAGATAGGCCTGGAGCTTGTGGCTCTGCCCCTCGCTTCCGGCATAGAGGCGGTCGGCAAGGACGGCATCAATTTCGCCGTTGCCGTCGAGGTCCATCGGCCATGCGTACTTACACTTGTAATCATTGGGATCGAGCAGGGTAGTCTCGAAGTTGAAATCGAAAAACACGTCCTTATACGCCTGCTGCTTGAAGAGGAAAGGATTGCTCTTTTCGCTCTCCACGCCACCGGCTACGACGGTCACTGCCAGTTCAGTCCCGAATGGCACAACGGAGCGTGTCGTCTGATAGTTGGTCCGCGCGATAGGCTCGGCGTTGACCTTGACATAGTCCGTCGAACCCTGCGCCCGCTTATACAGGTTGTACGTACACTGTTCCGGCTCCTGCGCCAACTTGCGCCATGTGACCAAAACGTCCTGACGCCCGTTGTCCGTCACGGCGACCACGGCGCGACCCAACTTCTGCTGGATGCGCTGCGCCGACATGGTTGCGGGCAGAAGCGCGGCAACCATGAGAAGGCCAAATGTAAATTTCCTCATAATGGTTATCATTGTTTTAGTCGTTAGTCATCAATCTATGCCCGCAGGCATTATCACGGGCAAAATTATATAAACGCGCGAACAATGATATAGGAAAATCGTACGAATATCGGTAATATCGTACGAAAAACGATATTAGTTAAGAGTGAATTTTAGTTAAGAGTTCAGAGTGATGAGTGAAGAGGTATGATTACTTCTTAGTTAAGAGTTCAGAGTGATGAGTGAAGAGGTATGATTACCTTTTTTAGTTAAGAGGTATGAGTGAAGAGGTATGATTACTTCTTAGTTAAGAGCTCAGAGTGATGAGTGAAGAGGTATGATTACCGCGCAAGCCCTAAGCCTTTAGGATTGGTAATCATACCTCTTCACTCATCACTCTTCACTCTGACTTAATACGATGCCGTGCATACTATCCCTGCCGCCACGACCCTGTCGCGTATGGCGTCAAGTTCCTCGTGCGTCGCCTTCCGCAATCCGTGATCAGGCGTTTCGCGGTCAATGGTATATATCATGACGCTCTGCGGCCGTATCTCTTCGACGGCTTTGAGCCACGGACCGACGTATTCCTCGCCCGTGTTCGTGACGTCGCGTCCGTCGGCCGACGTGCCCCGCATGAACATCGTCTGTATGATGGCATGGCCGCGGAAGGCGCGCAGCTGCTCCACCACACGGCCGACGGAATAGGCGCCCGTTGGGCGGTCGACGCTGCGGATATAGTCCTCGCTGACCGTGTCCAGCTTCAGGATGTTGTTGTCCACGCGCATCAGCGCCTCGAAGACGTCGGGGCGATGGAGCTGCGTGGCGTTGCTGAGAACGGATATGCGCGCCTCGGGGAAGTAGCGGTCGCGCAAGCGGATTGTATCGTCGATGATGTCAGCGAAACGGGGATGGACGGTCGGTTCGCCGTTGCCGGCAAATGTCAGCACGTCGGGGGCGGGACCGTTGGCCTTCATGTCGCGCAGACGGGCCTCCAGCGCCGCGCATACCTCGTCGCGGGTGGGCAGCGGACGCGTCGGACGGTGGTCGCGGTTGAATCCGCACTCGCAGTAGATGCAGTCGAACGTGCAGACCTTGCCGTCTTCGGGAAGCAGGTTGATGCCCAGCGAAACGCCCAGACGGCGGCTGTGGACGGGGCCGAAGATGGGCGATGGATAGATTACTGTACTCATTGTCGTATGGTTTTGCAAGCCAAAAGTACACAAAAACTCTGATATATCCGGATATCGGCCTGTTAAAAACATGCGTAAAGCGCTTTATACAAACGCAAAGACCGCAAAGACGCAAAGCATCATTGACGGAAAAGCAGAATTCAAACGCGATGATGCGATGTCGCTGAGCCGTTATGTCCGCAGTGTTTGTCCCATCTTTATGACACTTTGCGCCTTTGCGGTCTTTGCGTTTAAATTCTATGCTTACAGCTTCTTTGCGTCTGCGATGCCGCCACCATACCGTGACGTCGCAACAAAAATACGCAGCCATTGCGGTTAATACATGTTAAATGAACGGCGCGGTATTGGTTTTTTTGTTACTTTTGCAGCAACTTAGGTGTATTACATCTCAACAGAATGGGAAAGAAACGAAAAAAAGCCCGCAGCCGCACCGGACTGCAGGCCGTCACATTGTGCATAAGCACCACGCTGGTGCTCATCCTTTTGGGCATGATGGTGTTCTCCGTGCTCACCGCCCACAATCTCTCGGCCTACGTCCGTGAGAACCTGACGGTCACGGTCATGCTCGGCGACAAAGTCACCGACAACGAGGCCAAGCTCTTCTGCCGCGACCTCTATCACCGCCCCTACACGCGCCACGTAAGCTACATCAGCCGCGAACAGGCCAAGATAGAGCAGAGCGCGGCCATGGGTTCGGATCCGTCGGAGTTCCTTGGGTTCAATCCGTTCGTGGCCACGCTTGAGGTCCGGATGGTCGCCGACTATGCCAACCGCGACTCGCTGCGCTGGATTTCCCGTGAGCTGAAAAAACACGCCGAAGTGACCGATGTGGCCTATCAGGAAGATCTCATGGACAAGGTCAACAGCAATCTGCGCAAGCTCGGCATGATTCTCCTCGTTCTTGCCGCACTGCTGACTTTCGTCTCCTTCTCGCTCATCAGCAACAGCGTCCGGCTGAGCATCTATTCCCGCCGGTTCACCATCCACACGATGAAACTCGTCGGAGCCTCATGGGGCTTCATCCGCCGGCCGTTCCTCCGACGCGCTGTCGGCGTGGGCATCATAGCGGCCGTGCTGGCCTGCGGGGCACTGGGCGGCGGAGTCTATGCGCTCTACAACTACGAGCCGGGCATACTCGCCGTCATCACCTGGCGCGAGCTTGCCATCACGGGCGCCGCCGTGCTGCTCTTCGGCATCATCATCACCACCGTCTGCGCATGGCTCTCGGTCAACAAGTTCCTGCGCATGACCGCCGGCGAGCTATATAAAATCTGAACGGCCACGATGCCGGCTTTCCACTGTATAATAACAAGCACATCTATATATAAGTTATGGACAAGAGAAACTTCGCTTTCGACCGCACCAACTTCATCCTCCTTGCCATCGGCATGGCGGTGGTTGTCATCGGTTTTATCCTCATGAGCGGTTCCGGCTCGACCGACACGACCTACGACCCGGACATCTTCAGCGCACGCCGCATCAAGGTTGCCCCGGTGGTATGTCTCGCCGGATTTGTCTCAATCGTCTACGCCATCGTGCGCCGCCCCAAGGACACGGGCTCCGTGGCCGCCACTGACAGCGCCGAAACAGAAAAGGAGGCTCAGGAATGAGTTGGTTTGAAGCACTCATACTCGGCCTCGTCCAGGGACTGACGGAATATCTCCCAGTCAGCAGCAGCGGCCATCTGACCATCGGAGCGGCCCTCTTCGGCATCGACGGCGCCGACAATCTGACGTTCACCGTCCTCGTCCACGTCGCCACGGTGATGAGCACGCTCGTCGTCCTGTGGAGCGAGATTGACTGGATCGTCCGCGGACTGTTCCGCTTCAAACTCAACGACGAGACACGCTATGCCATCAATATCGCCGTCTCGATGATTCCCATCGGCATCGTCGGCGTCTTCTTCAAGGACAAGGTGGAGGAAATCTTCGGTTCCGGGCTGCTCATCGTCGGCTGCATGCTCCTCGTGACGGCCGCCCTGCTGACGTTCTCCTACTATGCCAAGCCGCGCCAGAAGAGCAGGATAAGCCTTCGCGACGCTTTCATCATCGGTCTTGCACAGGCCTGTGCCGTCATGCCGGGACTCTCCCGCTCGGGAAGCACCATCGCCACCGGACTTCTCCTCGGCAACAAGAAGGAGAATCTGGCTCAGTTCTCGTTCCTGATGGTCATTCCCCCGATACTCGGCGAGGCTCTGCTCGACGTCCTCAAGGCCGTCAAGGGCGAGGAGGCGTTCGGCGGAATCGACGCCCTGCCGCTCGCCGTGGGCTTCATTGCCGCATTTGTTTCTGGCTGCGTGGCCTGCAAGTGGATGATAAGCATCGTCAAGCGGGGCAAGCTCATCTACTTCGGAATCTACTGCGCCGTGGCCGGAGCCGTGACCATAGCCATGTCACTGTTACAATAGTCCGCCGCCGATGAACTTCACCGAAGGAGAAATCATATACATCGACAAGCCCTACGGCATGTCCAGCTTCGGAGCACTGGCACGTGTGCGAACGCTCATCTCGCGCCGCCTCGGAGTCAAGCGCGTCAAGATCGGCCACGCCGGAACGCTCGACCCGCTGGCCACGGGGGTGCTCATCCTCTGCACCGGACGGAAGACGAAGGAGATCGAGACGCTGCAGTATCAGACGAAGGAATATACGGCGACGCTGCACAGCTACGACCGCGAACACACCGTCGACTTCACCTACCCGACGGCCCATATCACCCGCGAGCTCATCCTCGCGACGCTCCCCCGCTTCATCGGGGAGATTCAGCAGGTGCCGCCGGAATATTCGGCCGTGAAGGTTGACGGCAAGCGCGCCTACAAACTGAAGCGCAAGGGCGAGGACGTGGAGCTGAAAGCCAAGACGCTACGGATTGACGAGATTGAGCTGACGGACTTCGACCCGCGGCTCATGCAGATGTCCATCCGCGTCGTCTGCGGCAAGGGAACCTACATCAGGGCACTGGCCCGCGACCTCGGCGAGGCGCTCGGAAGCGGTGCTTTCCTGACCTGTCTGCGCCGCACGAGGGTCGGCGACGTCAGCATTGACCGCTGTCTGACGCTCGACGAATTTCCCGAGTGGCTCGAAGCGCAGCCCATCGAAGGGCCGGCGGACAATCATTGAGGAACCGACGGACGTACATTGAGGAACCGGAGGACAACCATTAAGAAGCCGGCGGACATGCGTCGGACGAACATTTGACTTTAGTTATAAGAACAAACAATAAGAAAGGAGAATATTTAGGATATGAAACTGTCACAATTCAAGTTTAAGCTGCCGGAATCACAACTGGCATTGGAACCGCCGTTCCGTGCATTCGACAACGAGGACGGCACGATAGAGAAAGTGTACAACCGTGACGCCTGTCGCCTGATGGTCATCCACCGCAAGAGCCAGACCATCGAGATGTGCAGGAAAGATGCCGACGGCAACGACATGACCGACGCCGACGGAAAGCCCGTCTATCTCGGTTTCCGCGACATCGTGGGCTATTTCGACGAGGGCGACACGTTCATATTCAACGACACCAAGGTCTTCCCCGCACGCCTCTACGGCACGAAGGAGAAGACGGACGCAAAGATTGAGGTGTTCCTCCTGCGCGAACTCAACGAAGAGCTGCGCCTCTGGGACGTTCTCGTGGAGCCGGCCCGCAAGATCCGTATCGGCAACAAGCTGTTCTTCGACGAAGACGGGCCTATGGTGGCCGAGGTCATCGACAACACGAGCCGCGGCCGTACGCTGCGTTTCCTCTACGACTGTCCCCACGACGAGTTCAAGCGCGAGCTCTTCGCCCTCGGCGAGGCACCGCTGCCGCGCTATATCATAGACCGCCGGCCGGCCAACGAGGACGACATGGACAACTTCCAGACCATCTACGCCCGCAACGAGGGTGCCGTGACGGCTCCCGCCTCGGGGCTCCACTTCAGCCGCGAGCTGCTAAAGATGATGGAGATCCGCGGTATCAACTTCTCCTACATCACCGTTCACTGCGGTCTGGGCAGCTTCGACCCCATCGAGGTCGAGGACCTGACGAAGCACAAGATGAGCTCGGAACAGATGCACATCAACGCCGAGGCATGCCGTATCGTCAACGAGGCCAAGACCGCCGGCCACCGCGTATGCGCCGTCGGTGTGAGCACGGCACGCGCCACAGAGACCGCCGTGGGCACGGACGGACTGCTGAAGGAATATGAGGGCTGGACGAACAAGTTCATCTTCCCGCCCTATGAGTTCGGAATGGCCAACAGCATGATTACCAATTTCTATCATCCGGAGTCCACCATGCTCATGACCACAGCCGCGTTCGGCGGCTACGACATCGTCATGGAGGCCTACAACAAGGCCGTCGAGAACGGCTACCGCTTCGGATGCTACGGCGATGCGCTGCTCATTCTCAACGACTGATGCACAATTAATATAATGTGGATGTTCTTCGGAAATGCGACTGATACGCCGCCATCTTCTCAAAGGGACATAGAATCAGCAATGACACACACACTTTATCTCAGCCTCGGCGCCAATCTCGGCGACCGCGAAGCTACGATAGAAAAAGCGATAGAACGTATTGGAGAGCTGATCGGCACCGTCGAGTGCCGGTCGGCTCTTTTCGTTACGGAGCCGTGGGGCTTCGTCTCCGACAACAAGTTTGTCAATGTGGCCGTGCGCTGCGCCACCCGCCTGAGCCCGCGCCGCGTCCTGGAGCTGACGCAGCAGATAGAACGGGAGCTCGGAAGGACGGCGAAATCGTCCGGCGGGGAGTATCATGACCGTCCTATCGACATCGACATCCTCCTCTACGACAACCTGACGGTGGACGAGCCGGACCTCAAAATCCCCCACCCGCTCATGCACGAACGCGACTTCGTCATGCAACCGCTCAAGCAAGTTCTTATTTAAGGTCAGAGGTCAGAGTGAAGAGGTCAGAATAGCGAAGAGGTCAGAGTGATGAGTGAAAAGGTATGATTACTCTCAAACCTTGCATAGGATGAAGCTACTAAAGGTAATCATACCTCTTCACTCATCACTCTGACCTCTTCGCTATTCTGACCTCTTCACTCATCACTCTGACCTCT
>ERZ860264.758-NODE-758-length-27179-cov-5.940827_pt1 | contig 27179 bp, 18 predicted proteins | sample MGYA00509980_ERZ860264 | MGnify/ENA primary metagenome ERZ860264 (study PRJEB30046, sample SAMN00715212) | human gut metagenome | study: EMG produced TPA metagenomics assembly of the A metagenome-wide association study of gut microbiota in type 2... | reverse complement strand
CTTACTAACGGCCGTACGCTCTTCGGCAACGGCACTACCGTGGCTCAGCTCGGCGATGCCAAAGTCGACATCAGCGAGTATCAGCAGCGCCTGGAGATGCTGCAGGCCGCGAATCCCGATGCCGACGGCCAGGAACTCTCGCAAATGGTCATAAGCCAGCTTATAGAGGAGAAGCTGCTTGACAATGCCGCCGACCAACTCGGTGTGGAAGTCAGCGACGAGATGGTGACATTCATGATTATGGACGCTCCCCAGGAACCCGTGCAGCGCTTCATTTCCTCTAACGCAAGCTATATAGCTCAGATTTTCCCCAATATCACTCAGGAGCAGCTTCAGGACCCCCGCTTTGTCCACGCTTTGATTTTCTCTCCGGAGAAGTATGGCCTTAACAAAGACATGGTCGCTCCCCTCCAGCAGAACTGGATTGCCATGGAGCAGGAAACACGTACGGCGGCCCGTCGCGTACTCTATCAGCAGCTCCTCTCCGGCCTGATTGGCCCCAACGATTTTGAGAAGAAAGACCTCTTCGCAAACGCAAACGAGGGCACGACAGTCGACTACGCCGTCAAGCACTTCGCCGACCTTGACAAAATCAAAGTCTCCGATGCCGAGCTCAAAGCTGAGTATGAGAAGACCAAGAACCGCTACAAGGTGAACGAAGACACCAAGACAGTGGCTTACCTTACATATCACGTCGTTCCCTCTGACGCTGACCGCAAGGAGGCCGCCAAGCTGCAAAGCGAGACGATGAAAGCCATGCAGTCCGGCAACAAGATTTCCAAAGACCTGATTAAGGCAGGTGTCCAGTCCGAGACCGGCCGCTTTGCCGCTTCCTCCGTAGGCAATCCCGCCATCGCTAAATTCCTTGAGGGCGACTCAGTGCCCGTTATCGCCGGTACGGTCAAGGCTTTCCCCTCCATGGACGGTTCTTTCGAGATAGTCAAGGTGGTTAAGGTGGGCGACACTGCCAACGAGGGCGTAGAGCTGGTACAGATGATGGTTGACCCCTCTATCCTGAAGGATGTGAAGGCAGCCCTGGCCGGCGGTACTTCCGTTGATTCCTTAGGCGGCAAGTTCGATTCCCAGAAACTTCAGCTCGCTCCCCAGAGCCTGAACGTAGCACTGCAGAATCCCGAAGAGCGCAAGGGGCTCCCTGCCAACATAGCGGCACAGCTTGACACAGTAGGTGCCGGCACTCTTGTAGATGTGCAGTCCACACCCCAGGGCAGCGTCCTCGCTTACGTGAAGAGCGTCAAGCCCCGTGTTCCCGTCTATGAACTCGAGACGGCGACCTACACCCTGTATCCCTCCAAAGAGACAATAGAGAAGGCCTCTGAGGCGATGGCCAAATATGTGGCCGCCAATAACACTGCCGCCAAGATGGAAGCCGGTGCCCAGAAAGCCGGTTACAACTTCAATGTAATCCCCGTGAGCGGCTCCACCGCCGGTCTACCCATCAACAACCCGCAGGACCAGATGGCCCTCAGCACCAACCCGCAGTCTCCCGCCCGCTACTATCCCATGGCCAGCAAGCTGGTATCCTGGGCCGTGACAGACGCCGAGCCGGGCAACATATCCGAGGTGGTGACCAACGAAAACAGCCAGAATCCCTACATCTACGTAGCTCTGGTAGAGGATGAGTACGAGGACTTCGCTCCCTACACCGACTCCGCAGTCAAGAAAGACCTGGAGGCCCGTATCCGCGCCAATAAGGCCGGCGACCAGCTCGTGAAGCAGTACAGCGGCAAGGGTGACCTCAACGCCACGGCTCAGGCTATGGGCGAGGCTGTGATTGCCGACGAGGTAGTCCGTTTCGTAGGCTCCAACCGTATCCGCGACCCCAAGGTACTCGCTCGCATGACCGGTACTCCCGCAGGTCAGAAGGTAGTGCTCGTCAAGGGTGACGACGGTGTTTACGCATTCGTTGTCAAAGGCAAGGTGCCCGCACCCGCCAAGATGGACGACAAGCAGCTCTCCGGCTCTTACAAGAACTCATACAGCACACGTGGCAACATCTCCAAGATGCTGCGCGGCAACAACCGTATGGAAAACCATCTCTATGAGATGACCGGTACCCGTTGATAGAATCTTCAATTCACTCTCACGCAGGCAAGGAGAAGAGACAGCCGTCTCCTCCTTGCCTGTTTGATTAAGAGGGTGTTTGTCAGTAACCCGCGTTAATAAAACTCAGCAATATGTTAAGCTCCAGACGACCGCTCATAGGCATGACCCTGACCCAGCTCCAGGCTGTGGTGAAAGAGGGCGGCATGCCGCGCTTCGTGGCCGGCCAGATCGCCAAATGGCTGTATGACAAACGTGTCACTTCCTTCGAAGAGATGAATAACATCTCGCTCAAGAACAAGGAGTGGCTCTCGACCTATTATACCGTGGGACGTACCGCTCCCTCTGCAGCCCTTAAGAGCAAGGACGGGACAGTGAAATACCTGTTTGACTTCGGCGAGGGGCAGAAGGTGGAATCCGTCTATATCCCGGACCATGACAGGGCCACTCTCTGTGTCTCCTCCCAGGCAGGATGCCGTATGAACTGCTATTTCTGCATGACCGGCAAACAGGGATTCAAAGGAAACCTTACAGCCGCCCAGATTATGGACCAGATACTGAGCGTACCCCCGGTGCCGGAGAAGGGACATGAGCCCCTGAACCCGCTCACCAACGTTGTCTTCATGGGCATGGGTGAGCCGTTGGACAACTTGGGCGAACTGCTTCAGGTGCTTGAGATAATGACCGCTCCCTGGGGTATGGCCTGGAGTCCGAAGCGAATCACCGTCTCTACAGTGGGCAAGCTGACAGAACTTAAGGAACTGTTGGACCGAACACAGGTACATGTGGCTGTGAGCGTACACAGCGCCGACCCGGACCAGCGACGCTCCATGATGCCTGCCGAGAGGGCATATCCGATACGCAACGTCATGCAGTTGCTGCAGGGGTATGACTTCTCGCACCAGCGCCGCCTCTCCCTGGAGTACATTATGTGGCGTAACCTCAACGACGACATAGCGCACGCCAATCTGCTCGTATCCCTTATAGGCAACCTGGAGTGCCGTGTCAACCTCATACGGTTCCACGCCATACCCGGCGTAGAGCTTGTCCCCTCTTCGGAGGAGAAAATGATAATATTCCGCAATTACCTCAATTCCAAAGGAATAATAAGCACCATCCGTGCCTCGAGGGGCGAGGACATAATGGCCGCCTGCGGTATGCTTGCCGGCAAGGGCAAGGCCAACGCTTCAGAAAGTCAGAAACCGTAATTCCCAACGATAGATACTTGATAGATATTTATGGATAAGAATCAGAAAATAGTGCTTTTCTCCGGCATAGGAGTAGTGGTGATACTTATAGGCGTACTCGTATGGCTCCTGTTGGACTCCGGTTCTGATGACGAATCGGCTCAGACCGCTACCGAGGTACCTGTATCCAAAGCTGATGCGGATGATTACCTCCAGATGCAGAACGACTCGCTGCGCTTGGTGGCAGATATGGCTGCCCTTGACGTGATGGACCGCGACCTCAGCGACCTCGGCACTGACCTCAGCCCTGAGCAGCAGGAACTGAAAAAGAAATACGACGAGGCCCGCAACAACATTGAAAAACTGATGGCGGAGCTGAAAGAGGAGCGTCAGAAAGCCGCCAGGAACGGCAAGCGTTCCCAGGCCGAGATAGATTCCTATCGCCAGAAAGTCTCGGACCTCGAAGGCCAGATAGCCCAGCTCAAGGATTACTGCAAGGACCTTCTCGGCCGCCTCGGGGAAATGACCGAGAAGTACAACGAGCAGGTGGCTATCAACACCGAACTCTCCGAGAAGAACCGCTCCCTGGAGCAGACAGTGACGGATACCAGAAGCAAGAACGAACAGCTTACCACTACCGTCAACAATGCCAGACGCCTCACCCTTACCGGAGTGAATCTGCATGCCTACAATAAGAAGGGCAAGAGCGAGAAGAAGGTGAAGAAGGCTACCCAGCTCGGTGTCAGCTTCACCATCACCCCCAACAATACGGCCTCTGCCGGCATGAAGACCTTCTATGTAATAATCAAGACGCCGGAGGGGCAACAGCTCGGCGGCGCCGGTTCTTTCACGGCCGATGGCGCCACCCTGCACGCCACTGCTGCCAAGAATATAGAGTATTCCAACGACGAGAAGAGCGACATCATTTACTGGAATGTAAACACGACTCTTACTCCCGGTTCGTACACCGTCAGCATTTTCTGCGACGGCACACGCCTTACCACCAAGCACTTCACTCTCAACTAATCTGTCTCCCGACAGGTGACGATAAAGCGGTTTCAGCCCTTGTAGCGGCTGAAACCGCTTTATGTTAATAATGCGAAAAAGACGCGGTCAGAAAAAGGAAATTTTGTAATTTTGTGAAAAAGTTAGCGTATGAAGAAGATTACGTGGCTCCTATTGGCCATCTGTTATGCTGTGAGTGCTATGGGCGTAACTCTGACATATTATCCGTATGAGCTGAAACTGCGACATTCCTTCAATCTTGCATCCATGTCCCGCACGGTGACGCCGGGCGTGCAGGTGGAGATAGCCTTAGATTCGGTTGTGGGCTACGGCGAGGCTTCCATGCCCCCGTATCTCGGCGAGTCGGTGGAGTCTGTCACCGCTTTCCTCGCGCGAATAGACCCTGAACGTCTCTCGGACCCTTTCGCTTTCGAGGAGATACATGCCTATATGGATTCGCTGGCTCCCGGCAATAGGGCTGCGAAGGCTGCCGTGGATATAGCGTTGCATGACCTTACGGGCAAACTGATGGGTAAGCCCTGGCACCGTATCTGGGGACTGAACCCGCAGAACACACCCTGCACCTCCTACACTATAACTAACGACACCCCCGAGGAGTTAGCCCGCAAAATAGCCGAGGCCGAGCCGTATAAAATACTGAAAGTGAAGATGGGCTTGCCCGGAGACAGGCAGTTGATAGAGACCATACGCAAACACACCGACCGCCCCATCTGTGTGGATGTAAACCAGGGGTGGAAAACGCCCCAAGAGGCTCTGGACAACATATTGTGGCTGGCCGACAAGAATGTGCTGTTCGTGGAGCAACCCATGGACAAGCATGACATGGAGGGACATGCGTGGCTCAAGGCCAGGTCCCCGCTGCCCATAATAGCCGATGAGGCGGTGCAGATTTCGGACGATGTGGCTCCCCTGGCGCACGCCTATGACGGCATCAACATCAAGCTGATGAAAAGCGCCGGTCTGCATGACGCATATAAGATGGCTGTCACCGCCCGTGCCCTCGGCATGAAAGTGATGATAGGCTGTATGACCGAGACCTCCTGCGCCGTCTCTGCGGCATCGCAGCTCGCCCCTCTGGCCGACTGGGTAGACCTGGACGGAAATCTGCTTATAGCCAACGACCTGTTCTCGGGCATGAAAATCGTGGACGGGAAAGTCACCCTCCCGGATTTGCCTGGCATCGGCGCGACACCAATCGGAAACGTCGATTTTTAAACGGTCTACTGCATTTACAAGGGTAGTGAAACTGTTCGGCGAACCACACGAATCAGGATTTGTGTATGTCAGAAATTTTCCGTACCTTTGCGCGAATTTACGAAGAAAGAAAATATCAGAAAAAATTTATGCTTAACCCGGTTAAAAAAACCATTGAATTGGCTGATGGCCGCCAGATTACGATAGAGACTGGCAAGCTGGCCAAGCAGGCCGACGGCGCGGTGGAGGTACGTATGGGCGACACCATGCTTCTGGCCACCGTCTGCTCCGCCAAGGAGGCCAACGAGGGTGTGGACTTCATGCCCCTCACCGTAGAGTACAAAGAGAAATATGCCTCCATAGGCCGTTACCCCGGCGGTTTCCTCAAACGCGAGGGCCGCGCTTCCGATTACGAAATCCTCACATCACGCCTTGTAGACCGTGTGTTGCGTCCCCTTTTCCCGGACAACTACCACGCCGAGACATTCGTGAATGTGACATTATATTCAGCTTCCGAGGAGGATGCTCCCGATGCCTTGGCCGGTATCGCGGCTTCCGCCGCCCTGGCTTGTTCCGACATACCCTTCAACGGCCCCATCTCCGAGGTGCGTGTGGCCCGTGTGGAGGGACAGTGGGTCATCAATCCCACCTTCGCCCAGATTGAAAAGGCCGATATCGAGCTTATGGTTGGAGCCACCTACGACAATATAATGATGGTGGAGGGCGAGATGGACGAGGTCAGCGAGGCTGAACTGCTCGAAGCCCTGAAAGTCGCTCACGAGGAAATCAAGAAGCACTGCGTGGCTCAGATGGAGCTGATGAAGGAAAGCGGTCACGAGACAAAGCGCGAGTATTGCCACGAGGTGAACGACGATGCGCTCCGTGCCGACGTCCATGCCAAGTGCTACGACAAGGCATACGCCATAGCCCGTGCCGGTAACCCCGACAAGCACTGGCGAGCCGACTCTTTCGGCGCTATCTGCGATGAATACATAGAGTCCCTCCCCGAGATGACAGAGGAGCAGCTCGCCTTTTACAACGAGGACCAGCGCATAGCTATGGTGAAACGTTACTACCACGATGTGGAGAAAGAGGCCATGCGCCGTTGCGTCCTGGACGAGGGGATTCGTCTGGATGGACGCGACACTGTCACCGTGCGTCCCATCTGGATTGAGACAGACTACATTCCAGGCCCTCACGGTTCGGCTGTCTTCACCCGTGGCGAGACTCAGGCCCTTGTGACCTGCACCCTCGGCACCACTCTTGACGAGAAGATAGTGGACGATGTGCTGAACCACGGCAAGGAACGCTTCCTGCTCCACTACAACTTCCCTCCCTTCTCCACAGGCGAAGCCCGTCCCCAGCGTGGCGTAGGCCGTCGTGAGATAGGCCATGGCAACCTGGCCCATCGCGCCCTTAAGCGTATGTTCCCCGACGGCTTCCCCTACACCTGCCGTATCGTGAGCGATATCCTGGAGAGCAACGGTTCCTCCTCCATGGCCACTGTCTGCGGCGGCACGCTCGCCCTGCTTGACGCAGGCGTGCGGATGAAACGCCCCGTGGCCGGTGTGGCCATGGGCCTTATCTCCGACGGCAAGAAGTGGACGGTACTCACCGACATCCTGGGCGATGAGGACCACCTCGGCGACATGGACTTCAAGGTGACAGGTACCAAGGACGGCATCACCGCCACCCAGATGGATATCAAGTGCGACGGTCTCAGCTACGAAATTCTGGCTCAGGCGCTCGAACAGGCCCGTCAGGGACGTATGCACATCCTGGGTCTCATCAATGAGGCACAGCCCGAACCCCGTCCCGATTACAAACCCAATGTGCCCCGTCTTATCAGCTTCGAGATACCCAAAGACCTTATCGGCGCTGTCATCGGCCCCGGCGGAAAAGTCATTCAAGGCATCCAGGAGGAGACCGGCGCCACTATCTCTATTGACGAGGACATGGAGCGCGGCGTAGGCAAGGTGGAGATTGCATCCGCCAACAAGGAGAGCCTTGACGCGGCCCTGGCCCGTGTGAAGGCCATCGTTGCTTTGCCCGAGGTAGGGGAGACCTACACCGGCAAGGTACGCAGTATTCTGGAATTTGGCGCGTTTGTAGAGTTCATGCCCGGCAAGGATGGACTGCTCCACATCTCCGAGATTTCCTGGGACCGCCTGGCCGACATGGAAGCCAGCGGCCTCAAAGAGGGTGACGAGGTGACAGTGAAGCTGCTTGAGATAGACCCCAAGACCGGCAAATATCGTCTGTCCATGCGTGCGCTGCAGCCCAAGCCGGAAGGCTGGACAGAGCCTGAGCGCCGTCCCCGCGCACCGCGTGGCGAAGGCCGTCCTCCCCGCCGTGACGGCGACCGTCCCCGTGGTCCCCGTCGCGAGGGCAATGACAGAGGCGAAGGCCGTGGTCCCCGCCACTGATAACGAACAACCTATATAAGCAGAGGCCGTGTCAGAATCTTGACACGGCCTCTGAAGTTTTTAAAGAGGGTTATTTACAAGTTAGAGAGCAGAGAGGAGAGTTCTGTGACCGAGCCGGTGGAGCTGACCAATTCGCCGGAACGGTTATACACGAAGTAGGCGGGCACGGAGGCGAGGTTGTAACGCATGGCAGCGGTGCTTTGCAGTCCCTCCGGGTCAAAGACCACTGTCCAGGGAAGTCCCTTGGCACCCTGGGCCCAGGCGAAGCGGTCGGAGTCCAGGCATACCTGGTAGATGTCGGCTTGTCCGGTATCGTAAATCTTGCGCAGCTGCATATTGATGGCTGTGGCATCCGGAATAGTGAGACCTCCGAAGGCGAGCACTACCGGCTTCCCCTTGCCCAAGAGTGAGGAGAGACGCACCTTACGGTCGTTTATGTCGGGCAGCTCCACCTCTATCATTGCGCTCTGCTGAGCCTGCACCACTTGTTGTTTTCCCTTGCGGCGATTCATTTCCCTGCGACCCTTTATGGCCTGTTCCGCGAGAAGCTGTGTGTGCGGGTCATCCGGCTTATAGGTCTTGAACGAAGTGGCCACGGCGGCATACAGCGGGTCGGTGTAGTCTATGAGATAGCCGTCCCCCATCTTCCTGGTCAGTACATAATATGAGAAGATATTGGCTTTGGCCTCCTTCAGATAATTGTTGAAGACGCGGCGCTTGAAACTCTCCACCGAGTCGGGATTGTCGCAAGCCTCTATCCGGGAAGCCTCGGCCTCGAAGGCGGTCATGGCCTGGGCCTGAGGGGAGCCGGAAAGGGTGAATCCACGACTTATGTCGGCGCTATTGGCCTTTAACGCGAAATTCTCGGTACTGTCTACGGGCAGGTACACGTATTTGCCTCCGCAGTCGATGCGGAACAGCTGGGGATAATCCGGCGCTTCGTAGCTCAGAGAGAAAGAGCCGTCATCGCCCGGATGAACTTCCTGTACCATTATCCAGCCGGCCTGAGGGTCGTTGCGTTCAAGAGAAACCTTTTCCGGCGCTTTTCCCTCCAATTGTCCTTCTACGGTAAACTTGCGCTCCTTGGTGCAGGAACACACAGCGGCGCACAGAGCTATAAGCAGCACGCCCGAAAATAGCTTGTATAGTCTCATAAGAATCTGTTTCAGACCGCAAATTTACAAAAATACTTTGACAATCAGTAATAACTGGCAGCCCGACAGGCGCGGGGCGGTGTAAACTGGCCGGCGATTTCTAAAGCATTATCCGAAAATAGGAAACTGAGGCTGCTTTCTCGGAAACGGCAATAAATCCTGCGGGATTCAGTAAATAATGCAGAGAGTATCAGTGAAAATTAGGAAATAAAGGATTTTATTTGTAAATTCGCATATTATTCTGCCATTGTGGCTATCAAATCTCGAAATAATCAGAACCAACCGAATTTTGATGAAACGAAAATTATTGGTACTATTGGCTTCTGTCATAATCTGTTGTGGCATTGCCATATACATAAAGGGAGAAAACAGATACTCCAAAGACTTTTATAATCCGCTTCTTGTGCAACCGCTGGATGCGGTGGTGGAAAAGGGGATTGACTGTGTTTACGAGAACAAACCGGACAGCGCGTTGGCGTATTTCAGCGTGGTTATCGGACAATACAATGAATCCATGCCGCAAGCAGACAAGGTTTCCTGCGCAAAAGCATATAACAGCAAAGGTTATGTGGAACTTTTCGAACAACGCCAGTTAGGTCCGGCTCTAATATCGCTCATGACAGCCGAGCAAATAGAGAATGAAGCCGGCGACAGCACATTGTTGCCTCTAATCTATGTGAATATGGCCAACATTTTCACTTATACAAACCAAATAGATTATGTAATACGCTATAACCGACGCTCCGCGCAACTGGCTTTGAAGCAAAAGGCCTGGAGAACATATCTCACTGCTTTTCGTAATCTTGTCTTTCAGGCGATTATGGACCGTGACGTGGCGGATATAAAGGCGGATCTGGATAAATTCGGCTCAATTAAAATACCCGATGCCAACATGAAAGGCTTTGCACAGTTCCTATATTCAGGGGGCAATGCCTTGTTGGAAAAACGTTGGGACGACGCCTATGATTATTTTCTGAAAGCAGACTCGGTGAACGATGCCGAGCTGACTCCTGACCGTAGCCATTTCATGTCCGTGCTTTTACGCAGCCGTGTATTGCAACTGCGTGGAGAGCCGCGTCTCGCCATCAAAGAGATACTCGACAATTACGATGACTACAAAGGGGAACAGATTTCATCGGTTTCACTGATACTGTCCAGACTATACGACAGTATAGGTGAGCGGGAGCAGGCATCAAAGTATAAATTGATGTACTATGAAAATTCCGACACCCTGGGCATCCTGGCTTCAAACAGGCAGCTGATGGCTGCGGAGTCGCAATTCCGGCTTAACAATATGAGCGGCGAAGTCACACGCCTGAATGCCCGGCGCAAGGCTTGGTTTATAATATCCTTTGTGTGCATATTATCGACTATGGCGCTTGCAGTGGCTTTGGTGCTGGTCATTCGTTCTCGCCGCCGTCTGCGAAGAAGTCAGGATGAGCTGTTTTTGAAAAACGAATCCATAGTTGCAAAACCGTCGGTGTCTCCGGACATCGATACAGAGGATTATGAGGAAGGTCAGCGAATAATGGAAGTGCTTGAAAAGTCTGCCGAAATTTTTGAAATCGGGTTTTCAGTAGAAAAGGCAGCGATGCTGACAGGGGTCCATTCGCGCCGTATCTCTAAAGTGTTGAACTCCGTTTTTGGAAAGAATTTCAATCTTGTGGTTCAGGAATTGCGAATTAAGGAAGCCTGCAGGATACTGGCAACTCCGGAGATTGCCGGTTCACTTAATATGGCAGGCATTGCTTCGAGCCTCGGTTTCAAGAGCCGCACCTATTTCAGCGAGGTATTCAAAAAGCATACCGGACTCACGCCGACGGAGTATCTGCGCTCGGCGAAACGCGCCGGGAAATAGATTTACGACTGTCTGAAATTTGTTGTCGGTTGTCTGATTTTTTTCATTTCGGCATTGAGCTGTCGGCAATTACGAAAATAGGACTCTTTGAACGGATTATTGTTTGCCGCTTCTGAATATGAGGTATAACTTTGCCGTATTCAAATACGTAAACGATAACCAAATTTTAGATTTATGACGAGTAAAGACTACCTTTTCAAGACTTGTATGGCGGCTGTACTGCTGGCAAGTGCCGCGGGCGCATCTGCAATTACACCGATGACACGTATGGCTCCACCCAGGTCCGCGCAAGCGGCTCAGGAAGATGCCCGATACGAAACCATTCTGTACGAGGATTTCAGCAAATGGTCAGCCGGCACACCTGAGGCTCCGGACGAAACCATGTACCCGGAGAACTACTTCACTGACTACGACAACACACTCCCCTCCGATATGTTCAATAACGAGGGTGACTATAACGGTGTCGGCTGTTATCAGGCAGGCGGCTGCCTTGCATTGAATTATCCCGGCCAAGGCGGTTACATCAACTTCCCGGCCATTAATATGTATGGCAAAATAGTACTGACAGCGCGGGTAAAGGCTTTGGGTGAAAAAAACACTATGTTCGCGATGAACATCGTGACCGGTGACCCCTCCAATCCTCAGTCTGTGGAGAACGATGGCGGCATGAACGGCATGATGAAAATTACCAGCGCTGACGGCTGGATTGACATACGCCGTGAGATAATCAATCCTTATGCCGAGCCCTGCTGGTTGCAGATTAACGCGATGATGCACAATGCCACAGGAATAGTGATTGATTATATCAAGGTAGAGCGTGACTGCTCTTTTCTCACTCCTCCCGCAGCCGGCTTCGCCAGTCATTTCACCAATGACGGCTTTACCGCTTCATGGCAGGCTGACCCTGCCGCCGACTCCTACCTCGTCTCACTCTATGAGAAAGTTCCGCTGACTTCTGCCGACAATATGGCTTCTGAGGATTTCGAGAATGCCGTCCTTGACGAGATGACAGGCGAAATCGCTCTGAAAAACGGATGGAAAGGAACTTTCGGCTTCTCGTTTGACGGCAATATAGCCACTGCTTCCGAAACGCCCGATGACGTGTTCGAAGGCAATCAGTCTCTGCGGCTTCATAACAATGACCGCCTCACTCTTTTCCTTGACAATACGCTCGTAAAAGATGTGACCATGGCCATTTATGCCAATGTGGAAGACAAGGACAAAAGTAACGCAGAATTGCGGGTGATACCTTACACTGAATATAATCCCGGTGACGAAGAATATTCTTTCTATTGGATGCTTAGGCCGAATACGCTTGATTCAGGATGGAACTGGCTGAAGCTCACCGAGCGCTTCGATGACTTCACCGGAGGATATACACGTCTGGATTTAATGGCGAAAGGACTCAAGGAGGGTGAATCGATAGTGTTTGATAATCTTTGTGCCGTGACCGAACCTCTCGCCGAAACCAGATGCGTGATTGAGGATGAGGTGTCTGATGACGCATCGTATACATTCAAAGGCCTTGATATGAGTAATACTTACTATTTCACTGTCAAGGCCAGAAACGAGAATTCCGTTTCAGAGTCTTCCGGACAAGTATATGCTTTCGGCGTTGGCGCTCCCGAAGTAAAGGAAGCCACCGAGCTTGACAAACGCGGTGCCTTTACAGCCAATTGGGAGCCGGCCGTGAATGCCACATCATACACCCTCAACTGCTATGAAAGTGCTATTCTTACAGAAGCACTGCCGGATTATCCCGTATTTACCGAAGATTTCAGCAAAGCTGTCGGAGGTCAGGACGGCAATTTCGTATTCCTGAATAATATTGACTACGTAGAGCTTGACTCATTCGCGGACAACGAGGGCTGGGGCGGTTCAGGTACCATTATCGGCGACGGCATGGTAGGCTGTTATGAGATGGAGGCTTATGGCAATAAGTTGCCTTTCGAGATGCTCTCGCCGGAGATGAATCTGTCTCTTGACGACGGCAATTTCAAAGTGACTGTCGACTTTATGGTTCAGAATGAAGGAGAGGTTCTTGTTATTCAATGCGACAACACGAGCTATATCACGATTAGCGGAGCGGAACCCGGCAAACCCGCCCATGCGACCGTCGAGCTTAACGGCGGTACTGAAAGTTCAAAACTCATGTTCTATGAGTTGAATAACTCTCCTTTTATCCTTGACAAGGTCGAAGTCACCCAAAATTACCTTGCCGGCGATGAAGTGCTCACAAAAGTAGACTTCCGTGAGGTTGCCGACGGCGCTGCTTCTTCCGGGCGCATATCCGGGTTGGAACGTAAGGAAGGCATAACTTATCTCTATGAACTCGTCTCACACCGCGACCATTACGGCATGGTCTATGATTCCGAACCCAGTAAAAAGATGCGGGTAGACTTATACGGCGTGAATGGCATCGAGGAAATTGCCTTGGACGGAAACGGCGAATATCAGATATTCGACCTCAATGGCCGCCAAATCAACGGCGACCCCGAGCCCGGTATCTACATCGTGGTCAAAGAGGGTAAAACTTACAAGACTATTGTGAAATGAGACTGAAAGGACTATCGATTGTGATTGGTTGCGCCGCATTGGCGGCGCAGCCAATCATGGCTCAGCCTCCCGTCACCGCTGATTTCTTTGACGGCATACCGGCGGACTTCACTCTGGAGGACCGTGACGGCAACACGCTTTCCGAGGATGTAAAGGAATATGGCTTTAGACAAGGCGACGCCTGGGTGGCCTATTTCATAGAAAGTGAGAAAAATATGGTCGCGGCATCCACTTCATGGTATGCCGATGCCGGCACTTCCGACGACCGCATGGGACTTCCCGTATGGAATGTCCGAAAGGGCGATGTAATCCATTGGCGCGCTCGCTCGGCAGATAAATATCTGCCCAACGCTTATAAGCTGGTGGCGGAATATGACAACAAAGAGACGGTTCTTTTCTCTACCGAAGGAGAGGCGCAGGAATGGACATACCGTATAGTTGAACTGGATGGACTTGCCGGGGAAGAGGTTCGATTGACTTTTGTGGATTGCAGTACTGACGCATCCCTCCTTTATGTAGACGATATATGGCTCGGTTCTGCCGATAAGGTTCGCGCCGAGCTGACTGTCCCCGCTTATGTCACCGAACAGCAGCCGTTTGATATCACAGGACTGCTGTTCACCGATATGCCCACCGCCGCAGAGGGAAATATTGAAGTCAAGACACTGATAAACGGCGAGGAGCAAATCCTTGACTTAGGGCACATCTCCGTGCAGCCGGGCGCTTCTGTCGATTTTAAAATGCCTGTCACTGCCAAGGCATCCGAAGCCGGCGAACTTTTCACTGTCAAATATGAAGTGAATGTTGACGGCGTAAAGGTAAGCGAGGGGGAGAAAGTCATCCGTCCCATAGTCAATTATGCCGTGTGCGAGGAAATTACAGGCACGTGGTGCGCCTGGTGTGTCAAGGGTATCGCCACTTTCGAGCGACTTGATGCCCTGTACCCTGATTCGTTCATAGGAATTGCGATTCATGACCAGGACATTATGTCTGAAAGCGTACATGATTACAAGGGACAGATATATTCATACGGTCATGCCTCCGGACTGCCTTTCGCATACATGATGCGGAATTCTGCCTATACCTCGGATTTCGATAAGTATGTGGATGTCGTGGGGCAAATCAACGCGATGCCGGTTGCTGCATTTGTGGAGACCACGGTCGGCACCCCTGTAGGCGGGAGTTATCCGCTTTCCACTGCTGTAACCCTCACCGACGATATGCTGAATGACCGCTATCAGTTGGCTTACGTGCTGATTGAGAATGATGTGTTTGACCCCGCACAGGCTTCTGAATATACTCAGAAAAATGCTTACGCAGGCGGTCAGAACGGTCCATGCGGCGGATACGAGTATAAGCCAGAGTCGATACAGCGTATGCACTTTGAGCATGTGGCCCGTCTCTACGTAGGCGATTACAAAGGGATATTCGCCTCGCTTCCCATGTATATGAAACGCGACAACCGCTATATCAGTGAAAACTCTTTCGAGCTGCCGGAGTGTGTGCTCAATCCCGAAAATTGCGAGGTGATAACGTTGCTTATCGACAAAAGGACCTCTTACATAGCGGCCGCCGACATATTGCCTCTGACAGGAGGCCGCAGTTCAGCCGTAACTGCGCGACTCTCCGGGGAACTCTCTGTCAGGGACGGAATACTTGAAGTCCCTGCGGGAACCGCCGGTGTGACGGTCACCGACATTTCCGGACGAATCATTCTGACCTCGACAAGCGATGAGGCCGTTAATCTTTCCGGTTATGGCAAAGGGGTCTATGTAATTTGTGTCGCAACGCCCGATGGAGCCATAACCCGCAAGATAGCCTTGTGACACATCCGCATAAGCAGTCTTTGGATTCGAAAATACCGTTTCGATAAACGTTGATTGAAAAGAGAGGCTGAGCCAAATTTGAATTTTGGCTCAGCCTTTTAAGTGTGTCGGCTGCCGGTAATTTTGGGACAGGTGTGTTCAAAACTTTTGTCTTTTGTAAAAAATGTATTATTTTTGTATCGATTTCTTAAAACAGACCAAAACGACAGCATCTTGAATCAACAATGAAAAAGTGTTTACTGACCGCGGCAGCCGTTACAGCCATATTGGCTGCCATCCCAGCACAGGCCGTTGAGACAGCGGCCTCAACCGAGAACGGCCAGGTAGTGAGGAAGGTCACTACCACCACAACCACAACGGCCGAAGGTGTGACCACCACTGTCACGGCCGAGGAGACCGCATGCGAAGTCTCCGCCTCAGGGACATCCGCTCCTAAAATCAGTGTGGTCCCCGTGGGCCGCATACTTATGGACGGAGCCATGTACACCTCCGACGAGAAAGACCTGTTTCCGGACGGCGTGGCTATTCCGGAATTGCGTTTAGGCGCGAAAGCCACTTACGGCAAGTGGATGGCACGTGCCGAAATAGGCTATGCCTATGGCAAGGTCTCTCTCAAGGACATCTATTTCAACTACGACTTCAACGCGCACAACAGCCTGCGCTTCGGATATTTCATCTATCAGTTCGGTCTGCAGAGCGCTACCGGGGCTTCGATGAAGATAAGTATGTTCGAGCCTATGGTGAACGAGGCCCTGAACAATCCGCGTCTGCTGGGCATGCAGTATATCTACGACAAGGATTCTTATTTTGCAGCCGCTTCTGTCTATGCCGAGAGCGGCGCCATGCGTTTCAATACCACCGAGATGCGCAAGACCGGCTACGGTGCCATGACCCGTCTGGCCTGGCGTCCGCTGCGCGGAGTCTCGGAGCATGGAGGGAATGTCTTCCAGCCCGGCATATCTTTTCAGGTAAGCTCGCCTCAGTTCAACGGAAATCCTGACTCTCCGGACAATCATGTCTATTCTCTGTCAGCCAATTTCCCGACCCAGGTGGCCAGAGTGAAAGCTGTCGGCGCCGAGGTGACCGATGTGGACTGTATGTTCCGTTTCACACCCGAGCTGTTGCTTGCCCGCGGTCCCGTAGCGTTGGAGACCCAGTACTACTATATGCAGCTGACCCGCAGGCACGACCAGCCGACATACAAGGCATACGGCGCCTACGGTATGCTCCGCTGCCTGGCCTTAGGGGGCGATTACGGATATGCCTCATACGACTGCGCCCTGGCCAATCCCCGTCCCAAAAGTCTGGAGTTCGTACTCGGATATACCTATCTGAACACTTCCAGCGACGAGGCCCGCATATACGGGGGGCGCGCCCAGGATTATTCCCTGACCGCCAACTGGTACATCAACAAGTATATGATATGGCGACTGCGCGCTTCCTACACCCACAGCTACGACCGCATGGGGACGCCGGATGTGAACCTCGGAGCGTTGCAGACCCGTTTCCAAGTGATATTCTGAGGCTGCATGATTGGGATAAAGAGAATATTCAGGTTTTACACCGAGGGCTTCCGCTCCATGACCGTGGGACGCAGCCTTTGGCTCCTTATCATTATCAAGCTGGTAATCCTGTTTGCCGTCTTGAAGGTTTTCTTTTTCCCGGACATTCTCAGTAGCGGCTACGACACCGACAGCGAGCGTGCCGAGGCCGTGCGTTCCTCGCTCACCGACAACGAATAACCAACCAAAATACTATCCCTATGAATGATTTACTATCCACAGTAGATTGGTCCAGGGCGCAATTCGCGCTTACAGCCATGTATCACTGGCTGTTTGTGCCGTTGACCATAGGCCTGTCTCTGATTGTAGCCGTCATGGAGTCTGTGTATGTGCGTACCGGAGACTCCAAGTGGAAGAGTATCACCAAGTTCTGGATGACGCTTTTCGGCATAAACTTTGCCTGTGGTGTGGCTACGGGCATAATCCTCGAGTTCGAGTTCGGCACCAACTGGTCAAATTACAGTTGGTTCGTGGGAGACATATTCGGCGCTCCGCTGGCCATAGAGGGTATAGTGGCCTTCTTTATGGAGGCGACCTTCGTGGCGGTCATGTTCTTCGGCTGGAACAAGGTGAGCAAGCGTTTTCACCTGGCGAGTACCTGGCTTGTGGCCGTGGGTGTGAGCCTGAGCGCCCTTTGGATTCTGGTGGCGAATGCCTGGATGCAGAATCCCGTGGGCATGGAGTTTGACCCGGCGCAGATGCGCAATGTCATGAATGACTTCACCGAGGTGGCTTTCAACTCCCTGGCCATGAACAAGTTCTTCCACGCCGTTTTCAGCGGCTGGACCCTTGCCGGCATCTTTGTAATCGGTGTCAGCTGCTGGCTGTTGTGGCGCAAGCGCAACACCGAGGTGGCCCGCGAGTCCATTAAAATCGGTTCCTGGGTGGGTCTTGCCGGCATTGTGCTGACCATGTACACCGGCGACGGCTCCGCAGTGGAGGTGGCACGTCACCAGCCTATGAAACTCGCCGCCATGGAGGGCCTTTACCAGGGCAAAGTAGGGCAGGAACTGGTAGGATTCGGTATCTTGAATCCGGACAAGAAACCTGGCGACGGACAGCCCGCCATACTGGGTGAGGTGTCCATACCCTACGGACTCTCCGTACTGGCCAACCATGACCCGAATACATTCGTCCCCGGCATCGATGACCTGATAGCCGGAATCACCGTAACGCCTCAGGGAGACACCATTCAGGGAGATTCCTATGCCAGACGCATAGCCATGGGACGCGATGCCCGTCAGGCACTGGCGGACTTCGGCCGCGCGCAGCAGAACGGAGACTCCTTAGGCATGCAGGGAGCCCGTGCCCGGCTGATGAAGAATTACAAGTACTTCGGTTACGGCTATCTGGACAAGCCCGAAGATGCCGTGCCTCCCGTAGGCATGACCTTCTACGCTTTCCGCCTGATGGTGATGATAGGAGGCCTGTTGCTTCTGATTTGCCTTTTGGGCGTTTATGTCACCCACCGGCAGAACGATTGGCTTCAGAAGCGCTGGTTCCAGTGTGTCGGCTTCCTCTCCGTCCCTGCGGTCTGGATTTGCAGCCAGGCCGGATGGGTAGTGGCTGAAGTGGGCCGTCAGCCCTGGGTAATCCAGGACCTCATGCCTACCGGTGTGGCGGTGTCCGACATATCTTCCGGTTCCGTACAGACCACTTTCTGGATTTTCGCAATCCTCTTCATCCTCATGCTTGCCGCCGAGGTGAGCATCATGCTCAGATATATAAACCGTGTCTCCAAGACTGAAATATTGAATAATCCTAAACTCTGATGGCCATGACACTCGAATTCTTTCAAAACTACTGGTGGCTGATAATCTGCGTTCTCGGCGCCGCCCTCGTGTTTATGCTTTTCGTGCTTGGCGGACAGTCCATGCTCCTGGAAAAGGGCTCGGAGACTGACCGTCAGCTCATGGTCAACTCCCTTGGCCGCAAATGGGAACTGACGTTCACCACCCTGGTGGTGTTCGGCGGCGCTTTTTTCGCCTCCTTCCCGCTGTATTATTCCACCAGCTTCGGGGGCGCCTATTGGTTGTGGATGAGCATACTGCTCTGCTTTGTATTTCAGGCTGTAAGCTATGAGTTCCGCCGCAAGAAGGGCAATCTTTACGGTACCCGCACATACGACGTGTTTCTGTTTCTGGGGGGTGTGGTCGGCTGTGTGCTGTTGGGCGCCGCAGTCGGTATGATGTTCACCGGCGCGGAGTTCACCGTCACCCGTGGCAATCTGGCCGAAGGCGCCAATCCTGTCATCAGCAATTGGGCTTCCACTCATGGCCTTGAGGTGATGTCTGACTGGAAATGCCTGCTCCTGGGAGTAGTCGTATTCTTTCTTGCGCGTACCCTGGCGTCAATGTATTTTGTCAACAATATCCGCTCGGATGCCGGGTTTGAACGCCGTATGCGTCGCTCCTCCCTTGTGAACGGCTTGATTTTCGCGCTGCTCTTCGTGGCCTATGTGGCAGTCCTGTTGCTGAGCGACGGCTGGCAGGCCAACGCCTCCGGGACTGTCGGTAAAGTGCCGATGCTCTACCTGAAGAACCTTATCGGCATGTGGTGGTTTGCCGTGGCATTCGTACTCGGCGTTGTGCTGGCACTGCTTGGCATAGGAGTCACCGGCCTGGGCAAGAGTCATCGTGGCATCTGGTACAGCGGCATAGGTGTGGTCCTGGTGGTCCTGAGCCTGCTGGCTATAGCCGGCTACAATGGCACCTCTTACCTCCCTTCTGTCGTTGACGCGCAAAGCTCACTTACGCTGGCCAACTCCTCATCTTCGATGTTCACGCTCAAGGTCATGGCTGCGGTCAGCCTCTTGGTCCCCTTTGTGGTGGCGTATATCTGGTGCGTATGGCGTAAAATGAACGCCAGCCCTCTTACCAAATCGGACGTAAGCGGCAACGCCCACCAGTATTGATTGTCCGGACAGATATTTTTTATTTGGTAGTGAGGATTTATTTGTTTATCTTTGCATCTGTCAAGGAATGAAATCTTAAATATAAAAATATAAGCAATGAAAGAACTTAAAGGAACAAAGACGGAACGCAACCTTCAGGAAGCGTTTGCCGGCGAGTCTCAGGCCCGCAACAAATACACATACTATGCCTCCAAGGCCCGCAAGGAGGGTTACGAGCAGATAGCCGCCCTGTTTGAGGAGACAGCCAACAATGAGAAGGAGCACGCCAAGCTGTGGTTCAAGCTGCTGCACGGCGGAGAGATTGCCGACACTGTGGCCAACCTCGAGGATGCGGCCGAAGGAGAGAACTTCGAATGGACCGATATGTATGAACGTATGGCCCGCGAGGCAGAGGAAGAGGGCTTCAAGGAGATAGCCTACAAGTTCCGCGCCGTTGGTGACATCGAGCGCCACCACGAGGAGCGTTACCGCCGTCTGCTGGCCAATATCAAGGAAGGCCTGGTATTCTCCCGCGAAGGAGACACCGTATGGATTTGCCGCAATTGCGGTCACATCGTGATTGGCAAGAAAGCTCCCGAGGTATGCCCGGTATGTCTGCACAAGAAGAGCTTCTTCGAAATCAAAGCCCAGAATTATTGAACTGTGGACCTGACCGTACTCTATAACCTCACATACGGCCTTTACGTAACGGGCGCTTTCAAGGACGGACACGCTATGGGGTGTGTCGTGAACACTTGTTTTCAGATTACGAGCGAGAACCCTCTTCTCGCCGTGTCGCTGAACAAGACCAACGACACGCTGGACGCCATTCGCGAAAACAAGCGCTTCTCCCTCTCCATCCTTGCCGAAGACAGCGACCCGGCGCTGATAGGGCGTTTCGGGTTCATGCACAGCAGCGAGACCGACAAGTATGACGGCTTCGGCTACGAGGTGAAGGACTATGTGCCCTGTGTGAACGGACGTTTTGCCGGAAGGCTCATACTTGAAGCCGAGCAGTTCATAGACTGCGAGACCCATGTACTTGTCGTGGCCCGCCTCATAGACACTGTGAAGGGTGAGGGTGTACCCATGACCTACGCTTACTACCACAATGTAGTCAAGGGTAAGGCCCCCAAGAGCGCTCCCACATATAGGGCCGAGGACGATGCTCCGGCTGCCCGGAAGCGACGCTTCCGTTGCGATGTGTGCGGATATGTGGCCGAGACCGACGGCGAGGATTTGCCGGTTGACTTCACATGTCCTATCTGTAAGGTGGACCGCTCGCATTTCCGGGAAATCTGACAACCGCCCCGGGCGCTGTGTCATAATCTGTATTTTGGCACAGCTCCCGTGGCCCCGTTTTTAACTGTTTGTTATATTTCTAATTGTCAATCGCTTATTTCAGACTCTATGAATAGATTTTTACCACTTGTCTTTGGAGCGGTCGCCTTGTGTGCCTTCCCGGCATACGCCGAAGACATCGTAAGGCCTCCTTACACCGCTTCGGCTGTCACCTCCGAAGGATTCGCCGAATTTACTGTACTTGATTCCAATACCGATGGCCAGACATGGAAATTCGGCGGGAATTGCGCATACGTGATGATGCACAACCAGCACGAAACCGATGACTGGCTCATTACCAGACCCGTGCATCTGGAGGCCGGCACCCTCTACTATGTGACCACAGAAGTGTACGGTTCACTCTTCTCCACCGAGAAGTTCGAGCTTAAGGGCGGCCTTGTTCCCACACCCGAGGGAATGACCCTGACACTGATAGAACCCACCGCGCTCGTGAACGTGGGAGACGCCACGGAATATACCGCCACATTCACCCCCGAGACTACCGGCGACTACTACATAGGACTTCATGCCATCTCCGATAAATTCCAGTTCGCCCTCCATACCAAGGGAATAACCATTCTTGATAAGAAAGCCGAGGGCCTGCCCTCCGCGCCCGTCGGCATAAGCGTGGACGAGAATCTTGCCACCGGCGAGGTCACCCTCTCCTGGGAGCCGGTGCATACGGATGTCAAGGGCAACGAAATAGACCCGGCCAAGGTACGATACTCCCTTTACTCGATAGGTGAAGACGCATCCGACGGTATTGTCATAGCCGAAGACCTCGCCGTCTGCGCCCACACCTTCAAGGCCATAAAGCCTGATTCCGAGCAGGATTTTTATCGCTGGGCCATATCTGCCGTCACTGAGGTTGGAGAGAATGTGGCCACCTCGGAATATATACCCCTGGGCAAGCCTTACCAGGGTCTGGAGGATTCATTCACCGACGGAGAGCAGCACTACATCTACGGCATCGACAACCACGGTACACTGGCTGTGTGGGCTTTAGGCGTCGACAATACTTTCATCGGCATGGGCCCGTATGACGACGACAACGGTTTCCTCTATTTCCAGGCCGCGCGTACCGACGAGTCCGCCGACTTCTTCACCGGCAAAATCAGTCTTGAAGGAATGCCTGAACCTTGCCTGAAGTTTTTTGCCAATCCTTATTGGGAGAACAGCGCCAATCGCCTCACGGTGCAGGTCCGCGAAGCCGGCGAGGCTTGTTGGCATCAGGTCTACGACAAAGCCATGAGCGAGATAGCCGGCGCTTTGGAGTGGAAGCAGGTATTCATTCCGCTGGACGATTACGCCGGCAAGACAATTCAGATTTCCATAGGTTCCAAGGCCGTGGAACGTCAGTTCACTTTTATTGACAAGCTGGCGGTAGAGCCATGCGTCGGACATGATTTGCGCGTCAACGCCGTCAAGGCCCCGCACAAGGGGAAAGCCGGCTATGAGATGCCGATGCGTGTCACTGTCGAGAACAAGGGTATGGAGACTGCCGGAGAGTACAGCGTCGAGATATATGCCGCAGACCGACTGGTGGGCGCAGCTTCAGGTGAAGCAGGTCTGGAGCCGGATGCCGAGGCTGTGGTCACCGTGCCTGTGGTCATGGACCGTTTCGCCACCGAAGGGCTGACATATACGGCCAAGGTGGTCTACGACAAAGACCAGGTGTCCGGCAACGATGTCGGTCCCGCAGTCTTCGTGCCCTGGGAGGAACCCCTCTATCCCGGCGTACAGTCGCTGAGCGGCAATTACGGACCCGTCGGCAACACTTTGGCATGGACCGTGCCTGACCTCGACTGTCCCGACCGTCCCATGAAGGCTGATTTTGAGGATGGCTATCCCTGGGAGCAGGAATATGAAGACTGGCTGTTTGTGGATATGGACGGATTCCCGACCGGCGGTATTTCCGAGACAAATATTCCCGGCATACGTCCCGGCAAGGATGTCTCTTCCTTCTTTGTCTTCGATGCCTCCGACCCCGAGTTGTTCAACACCACATTCTCTGCCGTCAGCGGTAAGAAATTCCTCGCCTCTCTGTATTGCATGGACGACAAGGGCCGCGACGACTGGGCCATCTCTCCGGAGCTGACAGGCAAGTCGCAGACCATTTCCTTCTATGCCAAGAGTTATCGCGACATCTATCCGGAGCGTCTTGAGGTGTGGTACGGCACAGGCTCCACCGACCCCAAGGATTTCACCCTGCTGGAGGACGCGGTAGTGGAGAGTGTGCCCTATGAGTGGACCCGCTATGAGTGGACGCTTCCTGACGGAGCTGACCGCTTTGCCATACGCAGCTGTGCCCCTGCCGGTATGCTGCTGATGATTGACGATGTGGAGTTCGTGGCCGCTTCGGCAAGCAAGGACCTTGAACTCAAAGGTTATGATGTCTGGCGCGACCGCGAGAAACTGAACAGTGAACCGTTGTCCGTATTCGAATGGGAGGATTCCGGACGCAACCCGGATGAGCGCCACCTGTACACTGTAATACCTGTCTACAACCGTGGCGAGGGTCAGTCCGCGCACGTGCGCGTGAGCAATCCCCTTTCTCTGCAGGAAGTCACCGGCGCTACGGTTATTTCCCGCCAGGGCCGGGCAATAGAGATACGGGGCGCCGAGGGAGAGCGGTATGTGGTCACCGACGCGGCCGGCATCATTTTGGCCCGGGGCATAGCCTCAGACTGCGAGCTCGTCCATTCTGGCAGCGGTCTGCGCATAGTCCGTGTGGGCAACCGCACTGCAAGAATCATTATGCCTTGATATTTGATATATGTAAAAAATGATTCGCAGGCTCAAGTCAAGGTCTATATTCCGTTTGGGCGAACATTGTCTCTGAAACCGACGTTTAATTGTTAACTGCCGGACTTACGAACCTTGACTCGGGTTTGCGGAGGTTTAATAAATTAGAAGCGAAGATATGGAACTCTGGATAATCTGGACCATAGTAGCCGCGCTGTTGCTCATTACCGAGGTGATGACTCAGATGATGTGGGCGCTATGTCTGAGTATCGGTGCTGTAGCCGCCCTTGTCCTATCCCTGTCCGGCATGGACCTGGGCTATCAGCTCACTGGCTTGATAGTGATATGTTTGGTGGCCTACGTGGTATTGCTGCCATATTTCAGGCGCCGTCATGCGCGCGCCGGCCGCGACCGTGCCCGTACCGGTATGGACGCGCTGTTGGGACGTCGTGCCACGGTGACCAAGGCCATACGTCCCGGCGAACTGGGACGGGCACGCATAGACGGCGACAATTGGCAGGTACGTGCCCCCGGCATAGAAGTGGAGATACCCGAAGGCGCCGAGGTGTCCGTCACCGCTTATGACAGCATCATCCTTACCGTCGCAGACCCTTCAAAGACAAAACCCCTTAAAAAACAATAACTTTGGATTTTTCAATCATGGCACTTGTAATCGCGGGAATACTTGTCCTGCTTCTGATAGTGATTATTTCGGCCGGCGTCAAAGTCGTGCCGCAGTCCGAAACCCGTGTTATAGAGCGTCTGGGCCGATTCCACTGTGTGCTCGCACCCGGTCTTAACTTTATAATCCCCTTTGTGGACCGTCCGAAGACCATCTATACGCGCCGCGTAGAGAATGTGGCCGGGCGACATTATGTGCGCACCGTGGCCACTAAGGTCATAGACCTCCGCGAGCAGGTCTATGACTTCCCCTCGCAGCAGGTGATTACCCGCGACAATGTGACCACTGAAATCAACGCCCTGCTCTATTTTCAGATTACAGACCCCAAGAAGGCGGTGTACGAGATAGACAACCTGCCCAACGCCATAGAGAAGCTGACGCAGACTTCCCTGCGTAACGTTATCGGCGAGCTGGAGCTTGACGAGACCCTGACTTCGCGAGACACCATCAACAGCAAGTTGCAGGTGATACTTGATGACGCCACCAACAAGTGGGGCGTTAAGGTTAACCGCGTGGAGCTGCAGGACATCACTCCTCCGGAGAGTGTGCGTGTGGCTATGGAGAAGCAGATGCAGGCCGAGCGAAACCGCCGTGCCGAGATTCTGAACGCCGAGGGCGAGAAACAGTCGCTCATTCTTCGTTCCGAGGGTGAGAAGGCCTCTCGCATCAATGAGGCTGAAGCCCGCAAGCAGAGCGATATATTGCGTGCCGAGGGCGAGGCGCAGGCCATAATCCTTAACGCCCAGGCCGAGGCCGATGCCATACGCCGTGTAGCCGAGGCTGTAAGTGCCGGAAAGACCGACCCCGCCTCATATATGTTGGCGATGAAGTATATAGACACGTTGCGGGAGATGACATCCGGCAAAGACAACAAGACCGTCTATATTCCCTACGAGGCAAGCTCCGTTCTTTCTTCGCTCGGCTCTATCCGTTCTCTCTTCGCCGACAAATAAGGCCCACGTTATATTTGTATAATGGCTGTATTGTAAGTGAACTGACCCCTGAAAAGTTGATGACAAACTTATAGCGGTCAGTTCATTTACAATATATATACGTATATGTCAGGAAAGATAGCGGAATCTATCCTGTTACGTGAGATTTGAGTCACATATACCGCGTTGATTTCGGGGCGAACTTCTCACGTGCCAGCGCCTGCAAGTCTGCAATAGTATCACATTCGTCGACAATCTCTACTCCAAGCATAGTCTCTATTATATCCTCCATGGTTACTATACCACGCATACATCCATATTCGTCAGTAATGATTGATATATGCTCCTTCTTCTCCAACATCTTCTGCCAGATTTCGGAAACCTTGGTATTTTCCATGAAGAATAGGACCGGACGCACTAAATCGCCCAACGTCATCGAGAACTTGTCCTGAGTCAGCATTTCAAGTATATTGGCCCTGCGTACATAGCCGACGATGAACTCGCGGTCGGTGTCAAATACCGGAATACGGGAAAATGAAGAAAGAGCCGGATTGTCATAAAACTCTTTCATCGTTGTCTTCGAAGAGGCCGAGGCGACGACAACGTACGGCGTCATTATTTCTTGGGCACATACATTTGACAGCTTAAGGAAATTCTGGATGACTTTATTCTCTGACGCCTCTATCACCCCTTCGTCAGTACCTACGTTCACCATCGCCGCAACCTCCTCACGGCTTACGGTAAGAGGTTGTATTTTTGGAGACACGCAGCGGGTGAGCAGTTCAGAAAGCCATACCAGCGGATAGGTAATGACAATCATGGCCCTTATGATTTTCGCGGAGGACATGGCGAGAGTGCGCCAATAGGATGCGCCGATTGTCTTGGGTATGATTTCCGAAATTACCAGAATAAGCAGTGTGAGGATAGCGGAGATAATACCGAAATAAGCTTCTCCGAACACTTTTACTGATTCAGAGCCTACGCCGGCTGCACCTATTGTATGTGCAACGGTGTTAAGGGTAAGGATGGCCGCGACGGGCCTGTCGACATTGGTTTTATATTTCATCATCAGGGATGCACTTTTCACACCCTGACTTTCTTTCATCGATATGAATGATATGGGAGTAGATAGCAATACGGCTTCAAGTACGGAGCATAGAAAGGATACACCGAGAGCTCCAATAAGATATAGCAATATGAGTGTCATGTTTTTATATGTAAGTTGAAACTGCATGAGGCACACGGAATGCCGGGGTCTTTATATGGAGAGAGCCAACTTACACTTATTATTCACGAAACACACAGTTCAGTATTCTTGCCGGAAGACGGATTATTTGTTTACGTGTCCCGGCTAATGCCGTTTCCCGGTGTCTCGCCTGGCCGGAATATGAGTATGATTCAGAGAGTTCTTCCTTAAAATCAGATTTATATATGCTGACAACGACATCGCATATCACAACCTCTGTTTCCGGCTCGGATTCAGAGATGTCAAGACATTCACCCTGAACAGGAACAAGAAACAAAGCCGCAATAAAGCATAACGCGATTGTGATGGCTCGTGTCATAGCGCGTGATTTTTATAACTATAACGTGTCAGGCATGAGTTTTGTTGCGATATGACAAAGGTGTTGACTGGCTATGATTCTTATATATTGGCCTTCAAGAGCCGGTATGGCAAAAAGAGGCTGTCTAACAACGAAAGTTAGGCAGTCTCTATTTTATACACAAAATCAGAA
>ERZ860264.747-NODE-747-length-27551-cov-6.051026_pt1 | contig 27551 bp, 20 predicted proteins | sample MGYA00509980_ERZ860264 | MGnify/ENA primary metagenome ERZ860264 (study PRJEB30046, sample SAMN00715212) | human gut metagenome | study: EMG produced TPA metagenomics assembly of the A metagenome-wide association study of gut microbiota in type 2... | reverse complement strand
TGCTTGTCGCGCTCCCGCATTATTTTGTCACGGTCTTTGGAAATCTTGTCCCTTTGCTTGTCGCGCTCCCGCATTATTTTGTCACGGTCTTTGGAAATCTTGTCCCTTTGCTTGTCGCGCTCCTTTAATGCTTTTTCATCCAGCTTGCGGAGCCGCTCTTTCTGCTCGGCAGTAAGAGTAATGCCTTCAAAGATGCGCATATCGCAGGGAGTGTTGCCGCATACCTCTTTGATGCCCTCACGTACAGGTACCTGTGCAGGTGTTACTTTTACGCCTTTGGCTTCAATGAGCGGTCTTGTAGTGGTTGTGGTCTGGGCAAAAGTGGCGGAGGTGCCTATGCCGATGGCTATTATTGCGATTGCAAAAATTTTCTTTATCATCTTGAAAAAGGGTTTTGTCGGTTTAAAATCAAAGTGAAGCATTCGTCGCGCGCCAACTTGTTTCACCATGTAAGCTGTGTTTTGGCTGCTTACGTAGATATGACCGCAGGTCTGTGTATAAGTTTAACCCGAGGTCATAGTCTTAACTCTTTTTAATACTAACCGGCTGAATTGAAAATATTTCTTTAAAACCTTGATTCTACAGATTAGTGTATCGTTCAATCGTCCGGATTGTCCATATCGTCATCATCTTCCCAGTCCAGGAAGAATGTGTCGGCGGTGTACGTCTGCTCCTTGAAAGAGGCCATCTTGCGGGCATCACGCTTTGTGGGACGGCCGAGTCCCTTGCGACGGTCTACAAATCCGGATATGCGATTCATCTCCAACAGGTCGTATTGCGACTGCGGAGTCAGATTCTCAAGATAGTCCTGTACCGATTTCGCTCCCAGTCGTCCGGGGGGGATGGCTTTCACGCGGAAAGTGTAAGTCACAGGAGGTTTGCGCACGTCGACTATATCCCCCGCCTTGACCGTACGCGAGGGCTTGATGTTGACTCCGCCCATACTCACTCGTCCCTTCTTGCAGGCATCGGTAGCTACGGTACGGGTCTTGAACACTCTCATGCTCCAGAGCCATTTGTCTATTCTTTCTTCAGTCTTCGGCATAGCTTACTTGTTGTTGAAATTAGTCATTGCGAAACTAAGGCCGCTAAGGCAATAGGTCCTTGCAGCTTCGGCAGCCACTTCCAGGCGTTCCGGGAGCCGGGCGGCTTCTTCAGCCGGGAATTTACCTAACACATAGTCTATCTGACCGCCACGCTGGAACCCGTTGCCTATGCCGAAGCGCAGACGCGCATAATTCTGATTGCCTAATTCGGAGGCTATGTTTTTCAGACCGTTGTGTCCTGCGTCCGAACCGCTGCCGCGCAGTCGTATCGCTCCGAAAGGCAATGCCAGATCGTCCACTATCACCAACAGGTTTTGCAGGGGAAGTCTCTCCTTGTTCATCCAGTAGCGCACGGCCACGCCACTCAGGTTCATGAATGTGGATGGCTTCAGCACCATCAGCTGTTTGTTCTTGACGCGGAATCGGGCCATGTCTCCGTATCGGCATGACTCGAAATTTGCACCGGCATCCGATGCCAGGCGGTCAGCGGTCATAAATCCTATGTTGTGGCGGGTGTCCGCATATTTGGGGCCTATGTTTCCAAGTCCCACTATCAGGTATTTCATATCTGTGGTCAATGAGGTCTCGCGCGCTTCTCGGGCGCGTGAGGAGAACATACGTGAAATAGCTTTAGGTATCATCGCTCCTGAGGCATGAGAGGATTACAAAGAGGGAGGCGCCAAAAACTCTGACACCTCCCAATGTTTCTTTCAGGTAGCTTTACTCGGCCTTGGCTGCGGCACCACGTGCGGCACGTGTAAGCTGCACGGCGCAGACCACAGCGTTCTTGGCGTTCATAAGCTCCAGTCCCTCGAAGTGGAGGTCTCCTACGGCCAATGACTTGCCCAGACCCAGATTGTCTACATTTACCACGAGACGCTCGGGAATCTTGCCTACCACTGCCTTGACTTTGAGCTTACGCATGGAGAGCGAGAGTTTACCACCGGCTTTCACACCCTCGGCGTGACCTTCGATAGTCACAGGTACTTCCATGACAATGGGCTTTTCGGGAGTTACCTCCAGGAAGTCGATGTGGAGTACAGTGTCCTTGACAGGCTGGAACTGTATTTCCTTCATCACGGCTACACGCTTGTCACCGTTGATGTCCAGGTCAATCTCGAAGATGTCCGGGGTGTAGATGAGCTTGCGGACATCTTCCATACGTACAGCGATGTCTGTAGTGATGATACCGCGCTTTTCGTCAATTACGGCAATCTTCTCACCGGGCTTCAGAGTGCCGGTAAAGGGAAGCTCCACGAGCTTGCCGCCATTGAGGACACAGGGGATACCGCCATTGGCACGGAGAGCTTTGGTAGCCTTCTTGCCGAGGTCAACACGAGGTGTTGCGCTGAGCTGAAATTTCTTCATTTCGCTTTTTTGATTAATTAAGTGTTACTAAAAATAAGTTGTTTGCGCTTCTTGGGTGCGCTCCCGGCCGCGGACCTCCCCTCGGAGGCTGCCCGCTTTCGGCAACAGATTTCCCATCACACTGAATCCGGCATAGCCGGACTCAACAAGTGCTGAAAAGCGACCACAAAATTACAAAATTATTTCCACTCGTGCAACCCACCGCTTGAATTCCACTTAATCAGGAGCGAAAATGATTTATAATCAATAAAATATCTTCTTTGCAACCTTTACTTTTTATCGTGATAGTCTGTTTCTATAAGGTCAACCACAGAAGCATCGGCAAATCTGACATCGTTGTCAGATTTCACCATTACGTCACCGTACTTTGCGTTGATTTGTCCCAATGGGTTATCAAGGAATGAGCGTTTGGCTTTCAGGAAATCGATGCGACCTGTTTTTTCATATTGGTCTGCCAGATACACAGGGGTAATCGGACGGTTAGAGTTTTGAATCCCGGTTGCGACAAATGAATAGATGCCATTGTCCGCATCGGCTTCTAAAATCAGTCCGGGAAGTCCCGCGAGCTTCCATGGCCCGTTCTGCAAAGGAATTTCGGGTGTGAACCATACAGCCCATTTGCGACCGTGATAATCAGCGGTTGCCATAATGCAGTCGTAGCCCAGTACATTTTTTACTGAATCTTCAGCAAGAGTCCATTCTATGTCGTCAAGAGGTTCCTCCACAACGTAATGTTCCATTCCGGCTGTATCATACATCTTCATGTTATTGGATTCAATAGACTTCACCACGTACATGGAGCCGTCCCTGCGTGGCACGTCATCCATTTTACCTCCAAAAACAGCCGCCTTGGCCATCTCCCGGTATTTGGCTTCTCCTTCAGGAGTCGAGTTAAGAGAGTCAATCTGTTCTGTTCGGGGAGAATAAAATTTAGACTGTCTGGTATTTGCAATCAGGACGTACCGATGGGTTGAATCTCTCAATTTGCCTGTCCTCATATTCGGTGATGTCATAGTGTAGCAGACTTCGATATTCTGCTCCTGTGCATTTATCCCTATTGCTGTACATAGGGCGATAAGGAATGTAAATACTTGCTTCATCGTTATTTCATTTTATAGTCCGGTTCAAGGTCGTGTATCAGGCCATCGTATTTCGGTATCTCCACTTGATTGCCGTCATCGTCAACCATATACATTTTTACTCTGATACCCTGGGCGTTCATGATGCTCTCCCGGTGATTCTCGTAATATTCGGAATTTGCAAGGGCCTTCTTGCGATTGACAGGCACATAATCATTCACGAAATACATAGGTTGGATATCGCAGTCGGCGCTTTCAATTCCGGTAGCCATGAAGGAGAAACCGGAATCCGCTTCAGCTTTTAGAATCAGTCCGGGGAGTCCATGCAGTTTCCAAGGTCCGTAAGGCATAGGTACCTCAGGCGTGAACCATGCCTTCCAGTGGCGCCCATGGTAATTGGCTTCGGCCAGGATACATTCATAACCGAGTACATTGATGGTCGAGTCCTCCTTTACATCCCACTGTATTTCCGACATAGGTTCGGTGTACATTCCGAGGTCTTCGCCGTATTTGTCATAGACCGTAAGCGATTCCTCCGCCGGATTAGTGAAGATGTATGTGTATACATCCTTATTCGGACCCTTTGACAAATCCCACAGAACAGAGCCGTCAGGCTCGACGGTCATACATGTCTTTTTAATTATTTCTTCATACTTCGCTTCGCCACCGGGAGAGTATTTCAGTGAGTCTACCCACTGACTTATATGGTTAAAATATTTGGCTTCCGCCGTAGATGCTAATAGCGACATTTTCCTGGTTTTTGTTTTGCCGCTTACGGCGGGCTGGCAATAATCGTAGCCCACAAGTATTTCAGCCTTGTTCTGTGCCAAGGCGGCGGCTGCTGCAAAATTCAGTATTATTAATGTGATTGTTCGGTTCATTCTTAAAAAGCCTTCTTATTTTATCAGTGTAATTGAGAATAGAAGTTGGCGGCCACGGAGGGAACAGCGTCGCTCGAATGAGGAGAGTTCGGAATAGGTGGTGTAACTGTATTCGCGACGGTCAAGAATGTTAGTCAGCGATGCGCCCACTTCCATGCGTTTCGAGGGTTTGAAGGTAAGTTTCGCATCAAGCATGAATATGTTTTTGAATCTGTTTTCTTCAATCTCGTTGCGGTAATGTTCACCGCTGACTTGCAGCTCCCATTTGCTATGAGGCATGAAGTCAAGACTCAATTCGTTGGTCAGTGATGATAGCCACGAGGCCGATTCACTGTTCATTGACAGGCGCGAGTCGCTGTATCTTACGGAATAATCGAAGCTGAACCGACGTCCGGCGGCTCCGTTTATTTTGGCTCCGATGTTCCAGCTGTCTGTGACGGATTCTACAGGCTGCTGTTGCGAAAGGAGGCGTGAGGAATTGCGCATATACGAGCCGTTGATGTTGCAGCTGCCGCGCATAAAATCAAGGGTTTTGCCTATGGAGGCGGATGTCATAAGCATCTTTGAGTCGTTTTTGGCGTCAGTGTAGCCGTACACGACATAATCGCCGAAAAGTTGCTGCGACAGAGTATACGGTATATGGCTCCATGAGTGAATGACCGCTCCGTTGGCGAAGATGCCGTGGCGTGTATGCTTGTATTGGAACAATGCCGAGATATTCTGTGACGTGGAATTGTAGAAATCATAGACTCCGGCCTTCAGCGTCCTGTAGTCTGTCATTATCAGTGCCGGATGAACGAGGTTGAGATTCATAGGCGAGCGCCCCAATCCTCCGCGAATCGTGCCGGAGAAGCGATTGCCCGGTTTCCAATTCAGGCTTAGCGATGGTGAGAAATACACCTCGTCTCGGTTGGCGATGGCTTTATGGAATGAATAACGGGCATAGCTGACAGGAAGATTCAGAGTGAGATTCACACGCTGAACCCAATATTCGAGTTTAGGAGTGGCGTATATGTTGACGTAGTTGGTGCTGACAACATTAATGGTCTCGCCCGGCAACGCCTCGGGCAACTCAGGCAGTTCGGAGTTCATTGACCTCCGGTAACCTTTGAAACCACCTTCGAGACTTGTCGTAACGCCCTTAAAAGAAAAGGTGTATGCTGCGCTCTCCTGCGTATAGAAAGCATGGTCACCGATGTGCTGCCTCAGTCCCTCTCCTCTCTCTCCGCTGACGCGAAGCGTCTGCGGCAGTGACTCCCATTCATTGCGGCTCTCAAATGTGACAAGGTGTCGTTCCTTGAAACGTTGTATCATCTTGAAGTGGTTGCTGACAAAGTAATCGGGATTGTCCACATTCTGTATGTTGGGCAGTGTTCCTGTTGTGCCGAGTGTCAGTTCATCCCAATCGATATTGGTTTTCAACGTGTTGTTGATGAACGCCGTCTTTTGGTTCAGTTCATAGATGAACTTGCCGCTGAGTGAGTGCCTATGCTCTCTGCCACTACTGTTTTCGGCAATTACATGGTTGCCGCCTTTTAGGAAATACGTGGTGATGCCTGAGGCTTCGCCAGCGAGACGATTGAACGAGTAGTCTATGTTTGCCTTGAACTCTCCGCGACTGAGTTTCCACAGATTGTTGACAGAGACTAGAAAAGAGCGGTTGAACATTGTGCGGGTACTGCTGAGGTCGGGTGTCGACGGCAAACCTACACTCACATAACTGTCAAGACCGGTATAGCGAAGGTTGCTGAAGAAATCGGTGGATGAAGCCGAAATATCCTCTCCGGTATTGTTGGCTCGAAAAGTAGTTATATTCTGAAATCCGGGCATAGCGGCCATCGCGAATAATTCGCCGTCCCATACAGCACCTTCCGGTTGCCAGGACCAGCCTCCGCCGATGTTGCCGTGAAATGTCCATGTGGCTTTCGCTTTTTTCTTCAGTTTCAGATTAATGGCTGCTTTATCTGAAAATGAAATACCTGACAGTACCTGCATGGGCTGATGATTCTCCATTACTTCCACGGCACCTACATCATCGTGGTTGATGCCGTTGGTGGCTATTCCGTATTTGCCGCCGAGCATGTCGGCGCCTTCGATGTAAAATTTATTGATGTCCTCGCCCTGATACTGTATTTTGCCGTTATTTGCCACATCTATTCCGGGCATACGTTTCAGCACATCGCCTATGGAACGGTCCTGCGCCTGTGCGAAACCACCTACTTGATAGGTAATTGTATCACCCTGTTCGCGTATGCGGTCAGCTTTCACAGTCACCTCTTTCAGCAATGTAGTACCGGCCTCCATATAGATGGTCAGCGGAAATGAAACGCTGTCAAGCGGCAACGATTGCTTGGAAAAACTCATCATTGTCACCTCCAGTCGGCAACCTTTGACCGACGGAACCGTCATAGAGAAAGTGCCATCGGATTTTGAGGATGTAAATTTTTTGATTTTACCGTCTGCGCCCTTCACCATGACCGATGCTCCTGCAAGTGGCTCGTTTGCCTCTCGGTCAATCACATTGCCAGTCACGCTGACTTGCGCCACGGCACCGGACACAGCAAATAAACAAAGCAGAAATGTGATGAGCTGTTTCATAAATCGTGCGCAATGAAGAAGCTGTATGGAATAGGCAAAAGGCCGGATTCATACCAAATCCGGCCTTTTGCTATACGGAAGTGGAAACTTTATTTCAGATTATGGGCTGCGGACAGGAGCACTTCGGAAACGGTGGGATGACCGAAAATAATGTCTGTCATCTGAGCATGGGTAGTGCCACGGCTCATAAGGTCGGCTGCCTGCTGTGCCAGGTCGGCTGCCTGTACACCCATTATGTGGGCTCCTATGAGACGCATATCCTCTGCACGGAATATGAGTTTGCAAAGTCCTTCAGGCTCGCCCAGGGCAAGTGCCTTGCCGTTTGCCCTGAAGAAGGATGTGCCTGTCTTCACTGCTATGCCTTGTTCTTTGCACTGGTCGGATGTGAGTCCGGCCATACCACATTCGGGTACGGTGAATACTGCCGAGGGGACTATGGAGAAGTCAATGCTGTCCTCTTTGCCGTCTATGGCATTCAGGGCACGTACTCCCTGGAAGGAAGCGACATGCGCCAGCATCATTCGGGCATTCACATCGCCGATAGCATAGATATGCGGCACGTTGGTACGCATATAGTCATCTACCTTTATGCCTCGGGGTGTGAACTCCACCCCCGCTGCTTCAAGATTCAGGTTGTCCAGACGCGGAGCGCGGCCTACGGCCATGAGAATGTCGGAACTGACCACGGTCTGTTCCTTGCCTTTACATTCATAGGTGGTGACAATCTCGTATTCGGCGTTCTGCTCTATCTTCTTGACAGCGGCAGAAGTGATAATCTCAATGCCTTTCTTGGAAAGGGCCTGTTTCAGACGTTTGGCAATGTCGGAGTCGAAGGGAGGCAAAATCTGCTTCATAAACTCCACCACAGTAACCTTACTGCCCATGGCGTTGAAAATGGACGCGAACTCCATGCCTATAACTCCACCGCCTACTATTGTCAGGCTTTCGGGCACATAGTCTATGGACAGCATATCGGTCGAGGTCTTCACGCATTCCAGCTCTGCGCCGGGTATGGGCAGTGACTTGGAAACGGAACCGGTGGCGATAATGATATTGTCGGCGGTATATTCTTCGCCGGCGGCTACCACTGTCTGTGCGTCCTTGAAAGAAGCGTATTCAGACACTACATTTACTTTGGCCTGTTTCATCATCGCGTCAATTCCGGCACGCAGTGTGCTTACGACTTCGTTCTTGCGCTCCATAACCTTGTCGAAGTCGAATTCGAAAGTGAAGTCGTCAATGCCGAATTTGTCAGCTTCCTTGAACTGAGCCAGAATCTCGGCATTCTTGCACAGACACTTGGTAGGAATACAGCCTTCGTTTAGACAGGTGCCACCGAGGTTCGCACCCTCGAATAGGGTTACATTCTTACCCTGACGGGCGGCGGCCAGGGCGGTTTCGTAACCACCCGGACCGGCGCCTATGATTATAAGGTCTGACTTAGTCATTGGATTTCATCTGTTTGTAGTTAAGCACGGGGTGTTTGGCCGCGCCAGTCTCGTCAAGTTTGCGCACCGGAGTTGTGAGAGGTGCGTTCTTCACGTCATCCGGAGTCTCGCGTGCCTCTTTGGCCACCTTGTGCATAACTTCGATAAACTCATCCAATGTTTCCTTGCTCTCTGTTTCAGTGGGCTCTATCATCATTGACTCGTGGAACAGGAGGGGGAAGTAGATTGTGGGAGCATGGAAGCCGTAGTCCAGCAGACGCTTGGCCACATTCAGAGTGGTGACGCCGGTAGATTTGTCCTTCAGGCCGTCGAATACGAACTCATGCTTGCAAACGCCTTCTATAGGGAGCAGATAGTCGTCCTTGAGGCTCTCTTTGATATAGTTGGCATTGAGAGTGGCCATAGGACCGACATTCTTGATGTTTTCTTTGCCCAGGGTCAGGATATATGCGTAGGCTTTCATCATCACGCCGAAGTTTCCGAAGAAGGTGGAGATGGAGCCGAGGCTGTCTTTGCCGAAATCCACATAGAACTTGCCCTCGGCGTTTTTCTTGACGTGAGGATTGGGCAGAAGGTCGGTAAGCCCTTTGCGCACACCTACAGGACCGGAGCCGGGGCCGCCGCCGCCGTGAGGAGTGGAAAAAGTCTTATGCAGGTTGATGTGCATGATGTCGAAGCCCATATCGCCGGGACGTACTTTGCCGAGCAGGGGATTGAGGTTTGCGCCGTCGTAGTAGAGCAGACCTCCGGCCTCGTGTACAAGTTTGGCTATCTCCATAATCTCGGTCTCGAACATACCGAGTGTGTTGGGGTTAGTCATCATTATACCGGCAATCTCATCGTTCAGCAGAGGCTTGAGGTCCTCGACGTCGATGGAACCGTTGGGTTTGGACTTCACTTCCACTACCTGCAGACCGGCTACCATTGCGGAGGCCGGGTTTGTGCCGTGAGCTGAATTGGGGACAATCACCTTACGGCGCTTTGTGTCACCGCGCTGCTCATGATATGTGCGCATCACCATTAGACCGGTAAGCTCTCCGTGCGCACCGGCATACGGATTGAGAGTAAACTCTTCAAGTCCTGAAAGTGAGGCCAATGCCTGCTGAAGGTTGTAGTAAAGCTCCAAAGCGCCTTGCACTGTATCTTCACTCTGCAGGGGGTGCAGTCCTGCAAACTGCGGCAGCTGGGCGACTTCCTCATTAATCTTCGGGTTGTACTTCATCGTGCAGGAACCCAAAGGATAGAAACCGGTATCTACGCCGAAGTTCTTGGTGGACAGGTTGGTATAGTGGCGTACCACGTCAAGTTCGCTTACCTCGGGGAGGTCCAGGGGTTCGCTGCGACGCAGAGCGGCGGGAATAGTGGCAAGAGAACCTGATTTGAACTTGTTGGCCGGAAGCTCATAGCCCTTGCGGCCGGGACGTGACAGCTCAAATATCAATTTATCGTAGTATTTCATCAGTCTTCAGTCATTAAAGTGATAAGGAAGTCAATTTCTTCTTTTGTACGTTTCTCTGTAACAGCAAGCATAATCATGCCGTCGCCAAGATTGAGACCACCCATGATGCCGTTTTCGGCCAAACGGGCGTTGAGGGCGTCGATGTCCTTGTCTGTCTTGAGGACAAACTCCTTCAGGAAGGGCTTGCCGGGGAAAGCCTCGGTATATTTGCCGCTCTTCACCAGCTGCTCACACAGATAGTGCGCGCCATCGGAGGCGAGTTCGTTAACTTCTACCATACCCTGCTTGCCCATGAGAGCCACGTAGATTGTGGCATAGAGACACATAAGGCTCTGGTTGGAACAGATGTTTGAAGTCGCCTTCTCGCGACGGATGTGCTGCTCGCGGGCCTGGAGGGTAAGTACGTATGCGCGTTTTCCGTCTGCGTCGGTGGTGGCGCCTACAACGCGACCCGGCATCTTGCGGAGCTGAGCCTGGGAGCAAGCTATATAACCCAGGTAGGGGCCGCCGAAGCTAAGAGGCATACCGAGACTCTGACCGTCGCCGCAAGCAATGTCCGCGCCCCACTCTTTGGGATTGCGGAGTACTGCGAGTGTGGAGGGGTCTCCGTTAATGGCGAACAGAGCCTTGACTGCATGTACAGCGTCAGCCACACCTGTGAAGTCCTCTATGATACCATATTTGTTGGGAGTGGGCAGGATGACACCGGCCACATCACCGGACTCCAGCAGAGCGCGCATGGCATCCAGGTCTGTGACGCCGTCTTTCTCGGGAATGACAGTGAGGTCTACTCCGTGGAATTTGGCGTACGTCTTCACTACTCTGATAACACGCTCGGAGAGTGTGGAGGATATGAGGACACGGTTTTTCTTTCTTGCGGAGGCCACCATCATAAAGGCGGTCTCTGCAGTAGCGGTAGCACCGTCATACATAGAAGCATTGGAACACTCCATGCCGGTGAGCTCGGAAATCATGCTCTGATACTCGAAGATGTACTGAAGCGTGCCCTGGGAAATTTCGGGCTGATAGGGAGTGTAAGCTGTGTTGAACTCACTGCGGGAAAGCAGGTAGTTGACCACAGAAGGAGAATAGTGGTCGTAAGCGCCGCCGCCGGCAAAGACAGTGAGCTGTCTGTTCTTATTGCCCAGTTCGTTGAAGAATTTGCGGATTTCCAATTCCGACATAGCGGAAGGGATGTTGTAGTCCTGTTTGAAAATCACTTCCTCAGGCACTTCGGCATACAGGTCATCGATGCTTTTTACGCCGACACGTTCAAGCATTGCCTCGATGTCCTCTGAGGTATGAGGTATGAATTTGTTACTCATTATTGTAAAAGTTTCAGTCTTGTTTAAATACAATAGGGTTACAGGGTCTGAGCGACGCCGTAGAGGACGCAGCACATCAACCCTATAACCTTATATCATATCTGCGCATGGGCGCTGAGATACAGAAATTATTCCTCGCAAACTTTAGCGTAAGCGGCTGCATCCATGAGGGCGTCAATCTCAGAGGGGTCGGAGACTTTCACCTTCATAATCCAGTTGGCGTAAGCGTCCTGGTTAATGAGTTCGGGAGCATCCTCAAGAGCCTCGTTGATTTCAACTACCTCGCCGCTGACGGGAGACATAAGGTCGCTGGCAGCCTTTACGGACTCCACGGCGCCGAACTCTTCGCCGGCTGTTACTTCATCGCCTACCTCGGGCATATCAACGTAAACGATGTTGCCCAAAGCGTGCTGTGCGTAATCGGAAATACCTACTGTGGCGATGTCGCCCTCAAGTTTAACCCACTCGTGAGAGTCGGCATAGCGGAGTGTGTCTAATACTTTGCTCATGATATTCTTAGTGTTATGTTTATTGATTTATCCGGTTGTTATTTTTTGTAGTTTTTGTCGTAGAAACGTTTCTTGCAGACAACGCCGGGGAATGTCTTTTTGCGGATACGTATTTCTACGGGGGTGCCGAGCTTTGTGTAAGGTTTTTCAACCATAGCCATAGCTACGGATTTGCCGGTGGAGATGGAGTTGTAGCCTGTGGTTACATAACCTACGACCTTGCCGTCTGCTTCTACGGGATAGCCGTGACGGGGAATAGCCTTGCCTTCAAGTTCAATACCTACCACACGACGTGTCACACCCTCGGCCTTTTGCTTGGCCAGGGCCTCACGACCGATGAAGTCCGTGGGCTTGTCAAGTTTCACGAACATACTTAGGCTGCCCTCCAGAGGTGTGATGTCATCAGCCAGCTCGTCTCCATACAGAGGCAGGCCGACCTCGAAACGCAGGGTGTCGCGGCAACCGAGACCACAGGGAGTCACCCCGGCTTCCATGAGCTTGTCCCACAGACGCTGAGTGAACTCGTGAGAGCCATAAACCTCAAAGCCGTCTTCACCGGTATAGCCGGTACGGGAGATTATCACATCCTCGCCTTCAATGTGGAATGTCTTGAAGTTGTAGAAAGCGATTTCGTTCAGGGGCAGACCCAGGATGCGCATCAGTATCTCCTCGGCTTTGGGACCCTGTACGGCAACCTCGCCGTAATAGTCGCTCTGATTCTCCACCTTGACATCGAAGTCTTTGGAGTTCTTCTCTATCCAGGCGAAGTCCTTTGCGATGTTCGCAGCGTTGATGACCAGGAAATACTCCTCGTCGTTCACTTTATATACAAGCAGGTCATCCACAGTACCGCCATTTTCATAGCACATCATGCCATAGAAAATCTGTCCGTCGGGAGCCCCTGTCACGTCGTTTACGAAAATATGGCTGACAAATTCGTATGCTTGCTTGCCTGTGACTCTCACCTCGCCCATGTGGCTGACATCGAAAACGCCTACATTGTGACGCACGGCGTTGTGCTCATCAATGATAGTGGTGTACTGGATAGGCATATCAAACCCACCGAAAGGTGACATGAGCGCGCCCTGCTTTACATGACGGTCATGAAGACAAGTTTTAATGAGATTTTCTTCCATTATAATAGATTTAAGATAAATTTTGATTTTATTCAGAATCTCCGTTTTGCATTTGGCTCCATCGGTCAATTGTGATTCTACGGAGATTGTTGAAATTCGATGTAAAGGTAGTTATAAGATTTGAGATTACAAAATTTCCGAATGATTAAGTTTTTATACATCGGAAATTTTGTAGTCAGACAGGGTATTATATTTTTTAAAGGAGGACTTACAGCACAAGGAACTTCAGTCCGTCGTAGGCCAAATGCACATTCTCGGGAAGAGTCTTCTCCACATCGGCATGACATCCCATTTCGTGACAGATGTGAGTGAGATATGCTTTCTCCGGTTTCACTTTGGAGATAAATTCCAGGGCCTCCTCAATATTGAAGTGTGAAAAATGGGAACGTCTCCTAAGTGCGTTGACTATAAGTACTTTTACTCCTTGGAGCTTTTCTATCTCGCTGTCGGCCACTGTCTTTGCGTCAGTAATATATGCAAAGTCGCCAATCCTGTAACCGAGGATAGGCATAGCGGCGTGCATGACATGAACCGGCACTATTTTCACTCCTTGGAAATAGAACGGGGTCTCCCCTATCTCGTGCAGGGAGATTTTAGGGACTCCGGGATATGGCGTTTCGCGGAAGCAGTAATCCAGCCGACGACGTAAGTCATCGGCCACAGGTGGCAGAGCGAACACAGGCATGGCCTTATCCGCTCCGTATGCCCGCAAGTCATCCAGGCCGCCCACATGGTCGTAGTGCTGGTGGGTAAGCAATGTGGCGTCAATGTCAAGTATACCACTGCGCAGAGCCTGTGTCCGTAAATCAGGAGATGCGTCAATCAGGAAGGTCAGTCCGTGGGTCTTGATAAGAATCGAAGCCCGCAGACGTTTGTCCTCAGGCGCTTCAGAATAGCATACATCACAGAGGCAAGCCGGCTCGGGCACACCCTTCGAGGTTCCGCTGCCAAGCACTTCGACATGAACGGCGGTGTCAATGAAGTTCACTTCGGGCGACAGCAGGATGCCGTATTTCTTCTTTACCGTGTGTATTATGTGGTCTGCCAACGCTTTGACTGATGCTCCGGAGGCGTTACGGGAATTTACAATCACCAGACATTGCTTTTCGTAGACCTGCGCGCCACCTAATCTCATACCCTTGAGTCCGGCGTGTTCTATCAGCCATCCGGCCGGTACTTTCACATAATCGTCATCTATGTCGTAATGAGGTACATCGGGATTAAGGGAAAGGACGTAATTCTCGTAATAAGAGCGGAGAATGACCGGGTTCTTGAAGAAACTGCCGGCGCTGCCAGTTTCCTTTGGGTCCGGCAACTTGGAGTCACGCACACGTATTATCTCGTCGCGCACCTCGCGGATTGTAGGGTTATGCCCCAGATGTCGGCATAAATCTTTTAGAGGGCCGTAGTCAAGGTGTCTGGCCTCAGTGCCGGGTGTGAGCCGGTAGCAGACACGCAGCACGTAATAGCGCCCCTTGGCCTCATGCTTGAAGATGCTGTCGCGGTATGATAAGCGGCACTCCTCGTTGGTAAAGGTGCGTACGGTATGAGTGAGACGGTCATAACATTCTACTTTAAAGAGACAATCCTTTGCCTCCACACCGTAGGCACCTATGTTCTGCACTGCGCTCGCACCTGCCTGACCGGGAATTCCGGCAAGGTTTTCCAGTCCGGCAAGCCCGTTATCGACGCAGAAATCCACAAGGTCCTCCCACTCTTCACCGGCACCTGCTATAAGGTAGACGGTACTCTCGTTTTTACGATATGCCTGCAGCCCTTTGATGCAAGAACGCAGGACCATACCGTTGAAATCTCTGACAAACAGCAGGTTGGAGCCTCCACCTATATGTAGTACTTCACTTTGCTGATACTCAGGTGTGCGCATTATCTGTTGCAGCTCTTTCACCGAACCGTATTCGGCAAAATATTTGGCTTTGACAGGCACGCCGAAAGTAGTCAGCGAAGTGATGTCATAGTTTTCTTTAATCATTTTATACTCGAATAAACTTCAAGTCAAGTTGCTGATAATCCTCAGGCCTTGCGATTGTCTTCTATCCAGCGGCGGGCGTTCACAAAGGCCTGGAGCCAGGGTGTCACCTGGTCCTTAAGGTGTGTCTGCGGATAAACAGCGCATTGCCAGGGGAAGATGGCACGTTCCAAGTGAGGCATCATGGCGAGGTGACGGCCATTTTTGCTGACAATACCGGCCACAGAGGCTTGCGAACCGTTGGGATTGCCGGGATATGATTTGTAATCGTATTTGGCAATGACATTGTATTCGCTGAGTTTTTCGGAGAATGAGAATTTTCCTTCGCCATGAGCCACCCAAATACCGAGTCTGGTACCGGAAAGGGAGCCGAACATCACGCTGTCGTTCTGCGGTATCTCTACAGACAGGAAAGCGGACTCGAATTTATGGGAATTGTTGTGGAGCAACTTATGGGCTTCTTTGTGTTCGGGATAAAGAAGGCCAAGCTCAGCCATAAGCTGACAACCGTTGCATATACCGAGTGAAAGAGTATCTTCGCGCTTGTAGAAATTCTCAAGAGCCGTGCGGGCCTTATTGTTGAAGAGGAAGCCTCCGGCCCATCCTTTGGCGGAACCGAGTACGTCGGAGTTGGAGAAACCTCCGCAGAAGACAATCATATTTACATCCTCAAGTGTCTCGCGGCCCGACGTAAGGTCAGTCATGTGGACATCCTTGACATCGAATCCGGCCAGATACAGGCTGTAAGCCATCTCACGGTCTCCATTCACACCTTTTTCGCGGATAATGGCCGCACGCACACCGCTGCGTCCCTGACGGTCCTCCGTGAGGCCAAGGTCGGCCAGGCGTCCGGTCCAGTTCTTGGGCAGTTTGAATCTTACGGGCTGTCTGCTGTAGTTTTTAAAACGCTCATCGGCGCATTTTGCACCGCTCTGGTCGCGGTCAAGCAGATAAGAGGAGCGGTACCATACGTCGCGCAGAGCGTCAATGTCAAAGGTGTGCGCATATTGCCCGTTTCTGACAGCCATCCGGCGGTCTTTTATTGTGGAACCTATGTTGAATACTTCCACACCGAACTCACCGAGCGTCTCCATTACATTGTCTGCGGCAGATTTCTTTATCTGAAGGACAACGGCGGGATTTTCGGCGAAGAGAGCCTTCACTACATCGGTCTCTCCTATGCAAGAAAGGTCGATGTCCAGGCCGCCTTTGACATTGGCGAATGTCATCTCGAGCAGAGTGGTGACAAGACCGCCTGCGCTCACATCGTGTTGTGCCAGTACCAGGCCACGTTCATTGAGCTTTTGCAGGCCATTGAATGCCTTGGCAAAGTAAGTGGGGTCTGCGACTGTGGGAGCATCATGTCCAATTTTGTTGAGAGCTTGTGCGAAAGCGGAGCCACCGAGTCTGAAGCAGTCGCGGCTCATGGGCAGATACAGGATAAAGGAATCGGAATCACGGAGTACGGGAGATACGACCTTACGTATGTTGCGCACCTCGCCGGCAGCGGAAATAATGACAGTTCCGGGGGCATAAACCTTGTCCTGACCATATTTTTGGGTCATGGAAAGGGAGTCCTTGCCTGTGGGGATATTTATGCCGAGCTCGCAGGCAAATGCCGAACAAGCCTCCACAGCCTTATACAGACGGGCATCCTCGCCGGCGTTTTTACAAGGCCACATCCAGTTGGCCGAGAGGGACACGGACTTAAGGCCCTCTTTGAGCAGAGCGCCGGATATGTTTGTCAGAGCCTCTGCTATAGAAAGTACCGAACCCTTGGCCGGGTCAATGAGCGCCGCCTGAGGCGCATGACCGAGGGAGGTGGCGATACCCGCCTTGCCGTGATAGTCGAGGGCAACGACGCCACAGTCTGACAGGGGGAGCTGGAGCGGACCCTGGCATTGCTGACGTGCGATGCGTCCTGTCACAGAGCGGTCCACCTTATTGGTAAGCCAGTCCTTGCAGGCGACGGCCTCTAACTGAAGTACTGCCTTCAAATATGAATCGATTTCGTCACAATTATAAGTGACATCGGCAAATTCACGGGTAACGGTATTGTCTGTCATCACCGTCTTGGGACTGTTGCCGAACATATCAGACATCGCGAGGTCTATCGGCTTTACGCCATCTTCCTGTCTGAAGACAAATCGGTAGTCGTCGGTAGTCTCGCCTACCACGTAGAAGGGAGCCCGTTCACGCTCGGCAATCCTGCGTACCATTTCAGTATCCTCGGACTTCATGACAAGCCCCATACGTTCCTGGCTCTCGTTGCCTATGATTTCTTTGGAGGAGAGTGTCGTGTCGCCCACGGGAAGCGCGCTCATATCAATCTTGCCGCCGGTGGCTTCAACCAGTTCGGAAAGAGCGTTGAGGTGACCGCCGGCGCCATGGTCATGAATTGAGACACAAGGGTTGTCCTCCATTTCGGCTAGGGCGCGTACCACATTGCTGACGCGCTTCTGCATCTCCGGATTGGCGCGTTGTACGGCATTAAGCTCGATGGAGTTGTCGTATTGGCCTGTTTCAACAGAGGAAACAGCGCCGCCGCCCATGCCGATGCGGTAGTTGTCGCCACCCATCACCACTACTTTCATGCCGGGTTCCGGCTCACCTTTTATGGCGTCTTTGACGGTGCCGAATCCTACGCCGCCGGCAAGCATTATCACTTTGTCGTAAGCAAGAGTGCGGGAGTGTTCGTGATGCTCGAAAGTGAGGACTGAGCCGCAGATAAGAGGTTGGCCGAATTTGTTGCCGAAGTCCGAGGCGCCGTTAGAGGCTTTGATGAGTATTTCCTCGGGAGTCTGGTACAGCCATTTTCTGGGTTCGGGAGCGGACATTTCCCAACTGCGAATCTCGTCGGGACGCGGATAGGAGGTCATATAGACGGCTGTGCCGGCGATAGGCAGGGATGCCTTGCCGCCGCCCAGACGGTCTCGTATTTCGCCACCGGTACCGGTAGCCGCGCCGTTGAAGGGTTCCACGGTCGTAGGGAAGTTATGAGTCTCGGCTTTGAGGGAAATGACGGTCTTGATAGTCTTTTCTTCAAAGTAATCGGGCTGCGAGGGATTGACAGGAGCGAACTGTTTCACTTTCGGACCCTTCACAAACGCCACATTGTCCTTGTATGCGGAGACAAGGGAATTGGGATTCTCCCGGGAAGTCTTCTTGATTAACTTGAATAGCGAAGAGGGCATCTCCTTGCCATCAATGATAAATGTGCCGTTGAAAATTTTGTGGCGGCAATGTTCAGAGTTCACCTGCGAGAAGCCGAAGACCTCGGAGTCTGTGAGCTTTCGGCCCAACTTTTCTTCCAGAGAGCGAAGATAGCTGATTTCATCGTCGGAGAGCGCAAGGCCTTCCTGTGTGTTGTAAGCTGCCAGGTCATCGATATAGACTATGGGGTCGGGGCGTTTGTCTATGTTAAAAACAGTCTGGTTCAGTCCGTCCGGGTAAAGACGTTGCAGCATTTTGTCATAGGAAGGGGTATCGCTATCAGCCTTGAAATACTCTTCTATCCGGGTAATCCCTTCAATACCCATATTTTGGGTTATTTCCACCGCATTGGTACTCCAGGGAGTCACCATCTCTTTACGGGGACCTATCCAGATGCCGTCCAGTCGTTTGGACTTAAGCGGTGTAGCACCGTCGAAAAGCCATGACAGACGTTTCAAATAATCTTCACTCAGGGGGGCGGCGCTCTCCACTGCTATAATGTGGCGAGAACCATCTTTGAAAAATGTTACCATACTGTTCAATAAATCCAATTTCCGGGGATTAAGAGGTTGTCTAAATAGAACCGGCTTAAATTTGTCGCAAAGTTAATTAATTGCCGCGAATTGTGCAAGTATGAGACCTCGTATCACCAAATAATGACTCTTTCAGAGGGGGCTAAATACATTTTGTCAGTATCCTTGACGGAGAAGGCGACGACGAATGGGTCAAGATTGCGCAAAGTGGCGTTTACACGCCATCGGCCAAGGCTATGCGGGTCGCTCTTTGTGCGGACCAGAATCTCTTCCGGGCGTATATTGTCGGCCCATAGGAGGGCGTATGCCAGGTAGAAACCGCGTATGTCGGGTGTTGAGGGCGCTGTATCGAGATAGGCTGTCAGAGCTATTCGAAGGCCACCCTGGTCGGCAATGTTCTCCCCTAATGTGTAACGGCCATTGGCATGGGTTCCCGGCGCTACTTCTATAGCGTCGAATTGGGATACCAGTTTGTCCGCCAAGGCATTGAAACGAGTTTCATCCTCTTCGGTCCACCAGTCGTTGAGATTGCCGTTGAGGTCGAAGCGGCGTCCCTGGTCGTCGAATCCGTGTGTCATTTCGTGCCCTATGACCACCCCGATGGCTCCGTAATTGAGGGCATCGTCTGCCATGACATCGAAATAAGGGGGCTGGAGAATGGCTGCCGGAAAGCATATCTCGTTGACGACAGGACTATAATAAGCATTTACCGTTTGCGGTGTCATGAGCCATTCGGTCTTGTCTACGGGTTTGCCCATCTTGGAATAATTGTCCCTACAATACCAGACCGAAGCACGGTAAACATTCTCCATATATGGCAGCGACTTGTCGATATGAATATCGGAATAGTCTTTCCATTTGTCGGGATAGCCGATTTTTACTGTCAGACGGGATAGCTTTTCAAGTGCTTTCTCTTTGGTGACGCTCCTCATCCATTTGAGTTGAGAAATATGTCTGGCGAGAGCGGAACGCAGATTGTCCACAAGGGCGGCGGCATGTTTTTTGTTCTCTTCTGGAAAAAATTTCTCCACATACAGTTTGCCGACAGCTTCGCCGAGCATGGACGAGGGAATGGCCATGGCTCTTTTCCAACGCGGTTCCTGCTCCTCAATGCCGCTCATTGTGACATCGTACATCTGGAAGGAGGCTTCGATGAAGTCATCGGAGAGCAGACCGGTGGCTCCGTCCACAGCCTGGAAAATCAGGTAGTCCTTCATTGCTCTTTGGCTAAATCCGGGGAGCATAGACATAAAGTTAGTCAGGTAGTTAACACTTGATACATTAAGTCTTTCTACAGGTATTAGGCCGAGTTCGGAGAAGTATGTGTCCCAGTCAAAACCGGAGAACGCGCCCTTGAAATCGGCATATTTGTAGGGGTTGTCAGAGAGTGTGGGGTTGCGGCGCTCCTCACGGGTCTTTTTGTGTTCGGCCAGTCTTTTCTCTATGTCAAGAATATTTGCCACTGCCCTGTTTTGTGCGGTTTCATCGTATCCGCACAGCTCAAATATGCGACGGATATACACCTTATAGGCATTCAGTATCCGGCGGTTGTTGTCGCTGTCTTCAAGATAATAGTCGCGGTCTCCCAGACCAAGGCCACACTCTCCCACATGCAGTATATTCATATCCGAATCTTTGGGGTCGGCACCCACTCCACTGCTGAAAAATGTGGAAGTGATGCCTAAGTGCATAAAAGCCATAAGCGAGGCAAAATCCTTGGGGTCGGCAAAATCAGTGCCTTCAATCCTGTCTATCTGCGATTTGAGCGGCGCACATCCTTCCCTGTTCAGGCGCTCTTCATCCATGCCCATTTCGTAAAGGTCACACACCTTTTGCGCTATGGTGTCAGGCTCTTTACTCTCCGGATTTTCGTTCAGACCGAGAATAAGGTCTTGCAGACGCTTTCTGTTCTCTTCCCTCAGGAGGTCAAACATCCCGAAGCGGGAATATTCCTTTTCCAAAGGATGAGCTTTACGCCACCCTCCGCAAGCGTAATCGTAAAAATTGTCAGCCGGATTTACCGATGTATCGAGATTGGCTGTGTCAATGCCATGTTTATCTATCTTATCCATTCCCGGTTTAATCGTTTTTGATTTCATCAAGACGTATCTGTGCGAGTTCCCAGACACTCATTTCGTTTTCAAGTTTTTTCTGCATGGAGGCGTAGCTTTCAAGTATCTCTGAAGAGCTGTCTCCGGCAGACAGTTTTGCCTCTAACTCGCTTATGGCTTTCTCTAATTCAGCTATTCTCGCTTCCGAATCTTTTACCTCTTTCTCCGCCTTTTTGATGAACTTCTGCATCTCTTTCTGCTCGGCATAAGAAAGTTTCGGATGCTTCTCAGCCCTCTTTTCAGGTTTTATGGTAGCCGGCGTGACGGCCTGAGGTTTATGCTTAGGTTGCGCCTGCGGTTGGACTTTTCGCTCAAGGTCCGAAAGATTTGTGATGTTCTTGCGGTTCAGGAAGTCGTAGATGCCGCCCAGATGTTCGCGCACTTTTCCACCGCCGAACTCATAGACCTTGTCAACCAGACCGTCCAGGAACTGACGGTCATGACTGACCAGGATGACAGTCCCGTCAAAGGCCTTGATGGCCTCTTTAAGTATGTCTTTTGTCTTCATGTCCAAATGGTTGGTAGGCTCGTCAAGTATAAGGAGGTTGCGGGGTTCAAGCAAAAGACGAATCATGGCAAGGCGTGTTTTTTCGCCACCTGAAAGCACTTTGACTTTTTTGTCCGAGGCCTCGCCGCCGAACATAAAAGCTCCTAAAATGTCGCGTACCTTAAGGCGCATATCGCCGGTAGCGACATGGTCGATAGTGTCAAAGACTGTGATTTCACCATCCAGGAGCTGTGCCTGATTCTGGGCGAAATAGCCTATATTGACGTTATGCCCTATTTTCAGGTCGCCGTCAAAGGGTATCTCGTGCATGATGCACTTTACGAGTGTGGATTTGCCTTCTCCGTTTTTGCCGACGAAAGCCACTTTCTCGCCACGCCGCAAAGTGAAGGTGGCCTCGGAGAAGACGTTGTGGTCGCCGTAAGACTTACCGACGTTTTCCAGAATAAGCGGAAAATCGCCGCTGCGCGGTGCAGGAGGGAATTTCAGATGAAGCGCCGAATTGTCTACCTCGTCAACTTCTATAGGTACAATCTTTTCAAGCTGCTTGATTCGGCTCTGTACCTGATTGGATTTGGTGGGTTTATAACGGAAACGCTCTATAAAATCCTTTATTTCAGCTATTTGTTTCTGCTGATTCTCGTATGCGCGTTGCTGCTGTTCTACCCTCTCCTTACGCAGTTCCACAAACTTGGAGTAGTTGACACGATAGTCGTAAGCCTTGCCGCAGGAAATTTCAATGGTCCTGTTGGTCACATTATCAATGAAAGCACGGTCGTGGCTGACCAGCAGCACAGCCTTGGATTTGGACTGAAGGAATTGTTCAAGCCACTGAATGGACTCGATGTCAAGATGGTTGGTAGGCTCGTCGAGGAGCAGGACATCCGGCTTGCGCAAAAGTATCTTGGCAAGCTCTATCCGCATACGCCAGCCACCGGAGAACTCGGATGTGGCACGGCTGAAGTCCGAGCGCAGGAACCCGAGACCCATTAGAGTGCGCTCTATCTCGGCTTCCATGCTTTCTGTGGAGTCCATGTCAAGGCGCTCGTTCAAGTATGTGAGGCGTTCTATAAGTGCGTGGTATTCCGGACTGTCATAATCCGTACGCTCGGCAAGCTGTGCGCTTACCTGTTTCTCCTCCTGCTTGAGTCTGAGCATAGAGTCGAAAACCTTGCGTGTCTCGTTGATAACCGAAGTTTCATCGGCAATATTCATCTGCTGCGGCAGATAACCGATTGTCACTCCCTCCTGGCGGGCCACCGTGCCCCCGGAAGGCTGTTGCAGTCCGGCAATAATCTTGAGCAATGTACTCTTGCCGGCACCGTTTTTTCCAACCAGCGCAACTTTGTCGGTAGCGTTGATGACCGCACTTATTCCGCTGAAAAGAGGGCGAGCGGAAAACTCAACGCCCAAATTCTGTATTGAAATCATACTAAATGTAGTTGGTTGTCACCGAAACAAACGATGGTGAACAGAATCTTTAACATTCAATCGTTAAAGCGCTTTAATATAGGGTTGTAAAAGTCTATACGACGGTCGCGCAGGAATGGCCACCAACGGCGTACCTGTTCGCTTCGTCCCAAGTCTACATCTACTATTTGCAGACACTCTTCAGTGTCCGGAGCCTTAAAGAGAAATTCACCTTGCGGACCTGCCGCAAAGCTGCTTCCCCAGAAGGCTATACCATTGGTCACACCCGATGAATCCGGCTCAAAACCAACTCTGTTGACTGAAATGACCGGCAGACCATTTGCCACGGCATGACCTCGCTGCACGGTAATCCAGGCTTCGCGCTGACGTGCCTTTTCCTCGGGAGTATCGGTAGATTCCCAGCCTATGGCTGTAGGATAAATGAGCATCTCGGCACCGGACAGAGCCATGATTCGTGCTGCTTCGGGATACCACTGGTCCCAGCAGACACAGACTCCCAGCATACCGACTGAGGTCCTGACGGGGCGGAAACCGAGGTCACCGGGCGTGAAATAGAATTTTTCGTAATACGCAGGGTCATCAGGAATGTGCATCTTCCTGTAAATGCCTGCTATAGAACCATCTTTTTCAAGTACTACTGCAGTGTTGTGATACAGTCCCGGAGCGCGTTTCTCAAAAAAGGAAGTGACGATGACTACTCCATATCGGCGTGCCAGTTCCGCATATCTTTTCACCTCGGGGGAGTCGGCGTCTACCTTATGGGCCAGATTAAAATTATCGACATCCTCTGTCTGGCAGAAATAAGGACCATCATGCAGTTCGGAGAGTATAATCAAGTCCGCTCCTGATTCTGCCAGCCGACATATAGAGTCAATATTTTTAGTCCTGTTTGCTTCTATGTCAAAGGAATAACTCCGTTGAGCGATACCCGCTTTAATCGTTTTCTTTTCCATTAGTCAGTGTTTATCTGTTTAACTGCATCGTTGCACAATGCAATGAACCGTGCTGTCGTATAAGCGCCCTGCAATCAATCGGTTCTATTTCCCTGTCGGGATAAGCCACATGTATCAATTCGCAGGCCAAAGAGTCAAGCGTGGGCTGACCGTAAACAGGCACAAACACGGCTTTGTCCGTAACCAGATAGTTGGCATAAGTAGCCGGAAGTCTGTGACCGTCCTCTTCATCGAACACAGGTTCGGGAAGCGGCAGCTCTATCAGATTGTAAGGCTGGCCTTCAGGCGTACGAAAGCCTTTCAGTTGGGACTTCATCCGTTCCAGCTCCGCATAATGTTCATCCTCCGGATTCCGACACCCCACATAGATTATAGTATTGTCCGGACATAGTCTTGCAAGTGTATCTATGTGTCCATCGGTGTCATCGCCTGAGAGTTCTCCATGGTCAAGCCAGAGGAAATGATTAACACCTAATGATTTAGATAAAATTCTCTCGATATTTTCTTTAGATAAACCGCCATTTCTGTTAGGGGAACAGAGACAATGTGAAGTAGTGAGCAAAGTGCCGAATCCATCGGTTTCCACCGAGCCTCCCTCAAGCACGTATCCTAAAAAATCTCGGTATCCGTTTGCCGGGAATCCGGATGAGCCAGGACCGAAAAGTCTGCGGATGGCCAAATTGTCTTTGTCAGCTGCAAATTTCAGCCCCCAGCCGTTGAAACCGAAATCGGCAAGTCTCAGCGCACCTGATTCCCTGTCCTTGAGAGTGAGCGGTCCATAGTCACGAATCCATGTGTCGTTGTAATCTGCCTCGACAATAGAAATTGAGGAAAAAAGGTCAGCAGGCAATACTTTTCCGGCATAATCTACAGAAGGCACGAGGAGGCAGGGATTGGCTTCATGGCGCACTAACGCACGTAGAATGTCAATGTAGCATTTATGTATCTGCGGGAGCATATAGTTCCAGTCAGTTCCCTCAAAAGGCAATGAAAGGATAACCGCCTTCTGTGGCTCCCATTCGGCAAGGAATGTAAACTTACTCATAGTCCGCGTCTTCAAGTGCGCTCCATAGGGATTCCTCCTCGTCGAAACGCATCTGGCAATAATCCACAAAGCCATTTTTCTCGGAAGTGCCCTCCTCGGAACACCAATCCCTGTATACGGTGCGGAGTTCAGGGTCATCGCAAAGCTGACGCTTAAACTCGCTTTCAGCCATATCGATAGAGCGGGCGTTACTCAACACCCCCTCGAATACTTCATAAATATCCAACATCGGTCAGTCATAGAAATTCTAAAAAAACGCCCCAAAGATAGGCAAAAATCCCGATATAATCAAGCTGTTGTCCCTAAATCGTTCTATATATAACAGTTAGACCGTATCGGCAGTGTCGCATCCAAGGCATTTACAAATAATAAAGCCTATCGTCCAAAGTATCGGAACGGCTTCACGCAATCTCATATCTCCGAACTTTTACAATGTGGGTGGGAGAATAATTCAAGAAAAATAGTTAACTTTGCAAACATTCTTACGCGACAATTATGCACGACAACAATACTAAATCGGAATTTACAAGAATACATGACCTGTGTCTTGACGTTTTTGTCAAAAAAATGTCGGATTACGGCACCTCGTGGCGTCTGATGCGTCTGCCCAGCCTCACGGACCAGATTTATATCAAAGCACGACGCATAAGGTCAATTGAAGAAAAACATGAGCATAAAGTGGCCGAAGGCATCGGTCCTGAGTTTATAGGGATTGTCAATTACGGCGTTATTGCTTTGATACAATGCAAGCTGAAACCGGGGGCTGACCTGCCGGCCGAGGAGGCAAAGGAATTGTATAACGATATGTTCGAAGCCGCCACTTCACTGATGTGCGACAAGAACCACGACTATGACGAGGCATGGCGCAGTATGCGTATCAGCTCTTACACAGACTTGATTTTAATGAAAATATACCGTACCAAGCAGATCGAAAGTCTGTCTGGCAACACGTTGGTGTCCGAAGGAATCGACGCCAATTACATGGATATGATTAATTACTCTGTATTCGGATTGATTAAGATAGAATTTGAAGGTTAAGAATTTACATATCATTCAGGAGGTAATAGCGAATATCAGTCGCTTTATTTTGGCGGCTGCATTTATCTTTTCCGGATTTGTAAAGGCAGTAGATCCACTGGGATTCCAGTACAAGATACAGGACTATCTGGCTGCATTCGGAATGGCTTCCTGGTTTCCTTCATTCTTCCCGTTATTGGGAGGTATCGCATTATCTGCCATAGAGTTTTCAATCGGTATCTTTTTGTTCTTTGGTGTCCGGAGAACAGTGGCTTCCACGTTGGCGTTGATGTTGATGAGTTTTATGACACCGTTGACATTGTATCTGGCAATCTTCAATCCGGTGTCCGACTGCGGGTGTTTTGGAGATGCTTGGGTGCTGACTAATTGGGAGACATTTATCAAGAACGTACTCTTGTTGCTTGCTGCAATCGGAGCGTTTAAAGGCAGGAAGATGCTGGTCCGCTTTATCAGTCAAAAAATGGAATGGCTTGTTTCTCTGTACACGCTGTTTTTTGTGTTTACGTTGTCGTTCTATTGTCTTGACCGTTTGCCGGTATTGGACTTCCGTCCCTACAAGGTAGGAAAGAATATACTGGAAGGAATGACGATGCCGGAAGGAGCGAAGCCGAGTGTATATGAAAGTGTCTTTATTTTGGAGAAGAACGGAGAAAATAAAGAATTTACACTGGAGAATTATCCGGATAGCACATGGACATTTGTTGATACACGCACTGTCCTTAAAGAAAAAGGATACGAGCCGGCTATTCATGATTTCTCTATGATAGAACTGAATACGGGAGAGGACATCACGGAAGATGTACTGACTGATATGGGGTACACATTCCTGTTGGTCGCCCACCGGATTGAAGAAGCGGATGACAGTAATATAGACTTGATTAATGAAGTCTATGATTACTCGGTGGAGCATGGCTATAAGTTTTATTGCCTCACTTCTTCACCGGAGGAGCAGATAGAACTGTGGAAGGATAAGACCGGGGCGGAATACCCTTTCTGCCAAATGGATGATATTACACTGAAGACGATGATTCGCTCTAACCCGGGATTGATGCTGATTAAGAATGGGACTATTCTGAACAAATGGAGTGACGAGGATATCCCGGATGAATACGTACTGACCGACAAACTGGAGAATCTGCCGTTAGGACAACAGAAGGTCGGTAATGATGTGCATACGGTTGGCTTTGTGTTCTTGTGGTTCGTTATTCCATTACTGCTGGTGCTTGGAGTAGATGTGTTGGTCGTTCGTCGTAGGGAAAGGAGAAATACCAGAAAAGCTGCGGAAGCTAAGAAGCAAAAGAGTGAAGTGCAAAACATCGTTCCGAAGGTTGGTGAAGAACAAAAAGAAGAGGAGCCGGTTACTGATGGCAGTGATGATTGATAAATTGATACTATCTTCATCTTCCGGAAGGAGGAGAGTGGAGATACTACCGAGACTGATTGTCCGGCTTTGATATAAAGAATGGAAATGGATTTATTAACCCTTTAAATAAAAAACAAAATGAGAAAGAACATTGTTGCAGGAAACTGGAAAATGAACAAAACCCTTCAAGAGGGTATCGCTTTGGCTAAAGAACTGAACGAAGCATTGGCTAACGAAAAGCCTAACTGTGATGTAATCATCTGTACTCCGTTCATCCACTTGGCTTCTGTTACTCCGTTGGTAGACGCTGCTAAGATTGGTGTAGGTGCTGAAAACTGTGCAGACAAAGCATCAGGTGCTTATACAGGTGAAGTTTCTGCTGAAATGGTTGCTTCTACTGGTGCAAAATATGTAATTCTGGGACACTCTGAACGTCGTGCATACTACGGTGAAACAGTTGCTATCCTTGAAGAAAAAGTAAAATTGGCTTTGGCTAACGGTCTGACTCCGATTTTCTGTATCG
>ERZ860264.743-NODE-743-length-27634-cov-3.163494_pt1 | contig 27634 bp, 20 predicted proteins | sample MGYA00509980_ERZ860264 | MGnify/ENA primary metagenome ERZ860264 (study PRJEB30046, sample SAMN00715212) | human gut metagenome | study: EMG produced TPA metagenomics assembly of the A metagenome-wide association study of gut microbiota in type 2... | reverse complement strand
CTGCTCCCGGTAGAGCGGTTAGGGTTTGATCTTTCACCGCCTTGGAGAGGCGCTGCTCCGGCAGGGGGCTGCGCTGCGCGCGGGGTCAGAGGTCGAAGAGGGTGGGCTGGGATGCGGCCGGCAGATCGCCGAGGCGTCCCAGATGACGATAGGCGAGTTCCGTTACCTCCCGGCCGCGGGGAGTGCGCTTCAGAAAGCCCTCCTTTATCAGGAATGGCTCATATACCTCCTCGATGGTGCCCGGATCCTCGCCTATGGCCGTACCGATGGTCGTCAGTCCGACAGGACCGCCCTTGAACTTGTCGATGATGGTGAGGAGTATGCGGTTGTCTATCTGATCAAGGCCGTAGCGGTCTATATTAAGTGCCTCCAGCGCATGACGCGCTATGGCGAGGTCGATACGTCCGGAACCGCGCACCATCGCGAAGTCGCGCACGCGTCGCAACAATGAATTGGCGACACGCGGCGTGCCCCGGCTGCGTAACGCTATTTCCTGTGCGGCCTGTTCGTCAATGCCTATGCGAAGCAGTCCGGCCGAACGTTTCACAATAGCGCACAGCAGCTTGTGGTCGTAATATTCGAGATGACACTGTATGCCGAAACGTGCCCGTAAGGGTGCTGTCAGATTTCCCGATCGTGTCGTTGCCCCTACGAGTGTAAAGGGGGAGATGGTCAGTTGTACGGATTTGGCACCGGGCCCTTTGTCAAGAAGAATGTCGATGCGGAAATCCTCCATGGCGGAATACAGATATTCCTCCACCACGGGGTGAAGACGGTGTATCTCATCTATGAAAAGCACATCGTGAGGTTCGAGCGACATCAAAATTCCGGCGAGGTCACCCGGTTTGTCAAGTACCGGTCCGGATGTGGTCTTGAATCCGACACCAAGCTCGTTGGCTATGATGTTTGACAGAGTTGTCTTGCCGAGTCCCGGAGGCCCGTGCAGGAGAGTATGGTCCAGCGCCTCGCCTCTCATGCGGGCCGCCTTGACAAACACACTCAAATTGTCTATGATCTTTTCCTGGCCGGTGAAATCGCTGAAAGTAAGAGGCCGCAAGGCCTTCTCAATATCTTTCTCAGGACCTTCCGGGCGGTCCTGATGCTGCCTGATGTCGAAATCTTCGCTCATACTGCAAAATTAGCGAAAAAACGGCAATTTACAAACATAAAGAAAGCGGGAGACAAGGGTCATGCGATCCCCGCTCCCGCAACATCAAGGTTACGAAAAGGTGATGTGCCTTTTTGTTTGTCGGTTGGGTCACCGCCTCGGAGAGGCGCTGCTCCGAAGTGCAGTTGTGGTTTCACCGCCTCGGAGAGGCGCTGCTCCCGGAGGGGATGTCAGCTTTCGGCAAGCGCCTCGAAATAGCAGTCGGCGATTGCCACCCATTCTTCCAGAGAACCCTGTGTGGTGAATCCTTTGGCCTCCGAGGGAGTTCCGAACTGTTCGGAAGCTTTCATTTCCGAAAGAGTCACGACAACCGGCGGGACATCAATGCCGGGACGGTAAAACTCGTCGATACTCACTCCCGCCATATCTTCCTCGATGGCGTAAAGTGTCCCTTTATAGCAATAAAGGCCGGTTATGCGTGCCGTGCGCGTCTTGCCGTCGCGCTGTGATGTGACCATGATTTCGGGGATATAATGAAAGCCGGCGTCAGGTACGCTCCATATGATGGCCCCGATTTCACGGGTTTTCATATCTTCCAACATCTGCTCCTTTGCTTTCAGAAGGAGGCCGGGTGTGTCATTGTGTGCCATAGTCATAGTGTGTCTGAGACACCGCCCGGGAGGCGGAGTCAGGTTTAAAACGGTTTCTGATATGTAAACAAAATAGCCTGCGGAATGTTGAAGTCCACAGGCTTATTTTTGAAGTTTCCCGGATTGAAAGGATGTGTTATTTCACATTGGCGTAAGCGTCTATGAGATCGAGCCAATACTGCCGCAGGTCAGGCCATTTTACAAGATCGGGATATCCTTTCATAGGCTGTACGGTACGTCCGTTGAGCTGTACGGCTACATAATATTCTCCACTCGGAGCACGCGCCACGAGTATGAGCAGATTTGCTCCGAGAGGGGTGATATTCTGAATCTTCCAACAGGAATCGAGATTGTCGTAATCGAGCGGCATATCGAAACATCCCGGGATTTTTATAAGAGAAAGCAACGGCAGCAGAGTCTCGGCATGACCGAAATATCCGTGGACCGCAGGTTCCGGATTAGCAGAAGAGCCAAGAGCCTTGTCGGTGTCGTCTATTATGCGTCGCAACAACGGGGAAGTGGCACGCGCCGCCGTTGTCGAGAGCGGAGTCACTGAATTGCGGAGATAATGCTGCAGGTTCGAGGCTTCCCAACAAAGCTGATATTCATTTACGGACATCCACCGGGTGGTAGGAGCGGGAAGCCCGGCCGCACGGTTGGCTTTGAGAATCTCGTACATGTCGAGCGTAAGCTTCTGCAACTCATGCTCCGACAGATCGGTCGATGTGAACAGCCGCCGTGCGGGATCGGGAGATACTTTGCGGCGGACGAAATCATCGTAGACATATTTCCAGTCACCATCCTTCCGGTAGGCCGCATAAGCGGAATCGGCGGTGAAACAGCAGAGAAGAGGAGAAAACCCGGGACCTTCGTCGGTGGCGACCGACATCCTGTCGTTAAGCCTGATCAATTGATTGGAGAACTGATACATGGTCATCACCGCACGCGGCACATATGAAGAAATGGCTGATATTCGTGTGTCGGGATGCGACAGAACGTTCATGGTCTCGAACATGCGACGTCCGAGGAGACGCTCTTCCTTTATGCCGATCGGAGTGAGGTCTCCCCAGTTTCCGTCGTTGGCCGTATTTATCAGGTTCATAAATATCAGGAAGTCCTCTCCGGTCTCGGAAAGCTGCCCGTTGTTGCGGGCTTTTGCGAGAGCGTCCATTACGCTCTTCATCTTTTTAGGACTTGAAAGATATCTGGCACCGTGGCGTGCCACATACGCGGCATAAACGGGCGTGAGCGAATCGGGCATATAGGGAATCTGGGTGCATGCCGCGAAGTCGTAGGGCATCATGGAGCCGTCGAAGGCAGGAGGGAGCGGAGTGTATTTTTCAGCGGAATATGCCTGAAAGAGGCATGTCGCGAATATTATGACAGCCGAAAGCAGTCGTGTAAGTCTGATAGTATTCATGTGGAACGGTGCAGATAATTTATAGACAGGAACAGGAGTCGATAAATACTTTCTGCACATCTAACGTATAAATCCGATGAAAAGTTGAAGTCAATATCTCGTGCAGGATATCACCGCGACGGAAGAATTGAGCACAAGCCGGCGGTCTGTGAGGACAGTTATGTCGAGCACGCATGGATTTTCCGGGAATCCGAATCTGTAAAGTTCCTCCTTCGAGGGATTGTAAGGAAATTCGACACCGAGCCGGCTGTCGCCTTTATGGTAGGAGATTATGCCGGTGTGTTTTACGGCGGGATCATCAAGTTGCAGCAGTTCGAGATTTACGGCTATGAAAAGGCCGGAGGGGCAGACAGTCTCACCTGAGGCCTTGTAGTTTATCTCGTCGATACGCCAGAAGCCGTCGATCTTTCCATTGTCGGAGGCGCGCCTGCAGGAACCGGCTGCAATGATGGTCACGAAAAGAAGAATAATATTGAATATTTTGCGCATGTCAGTAGTAATTTGATCGATGTGGGTATTAATTACCGGTAAGTATAAAAAATAAAGAGGAATTATTTAAACCAGCCCGATTTGGATATTGTCAGCATTCCGCCGAAAGAGTTGCCGAGAAGTTTGCCGTGATCCATCGCAAGCGAAAGAGAGGCTTCCCATCCGCGGAGCGAACGGGGATGATATTTTACTTCGGCCAGCCATGAGGTATTGCTCATGGTGTGCCGGAAGGGCACGGCATAAGTGCCCCAGCTGCGCGTGTGGGATACCAGGGCGCGGTAAGAGACGTTGCGCGAGGGCTCGCCGTTGATGCCTATATGGTGCGAAACGATACGCGTCGATGCGAAACGCATGTAATGGTCCGCATTATAAAGAGGAGCCGACGCAAGAGGGTTTCCGATACCCTGGGCCCAGTTTTGCCAGCCGTTGTAGATATAATTGTTATAATATTCGTCGCGTTCGGAAATCTGATAGTCTATTTCAGGAGTATGATCCCAATAGACAGGTCCCGCCTGATCCTTCATATAGAGGAATTCGTATACTATTCCGGAGACGAAAGGATTTTTCGGCAACTTGCCTTCCACACCGTAGAGTCCGTCTTTCCAGGGATAGTCGAAGAAAAGCATGGAGTGGTCTTCGAAATAATGCTGATAATAGAGCCGGGCCATCCATCCGGACGGATCCTGCCACTTGAGCGAGAAAGACCAGTTGCCGAGGAAGTTTCCTTCGACATTCATCTGTTCGCCGCCACGGGTGTCATCGCCGCCGCTCATAGGGATCAGAGCCTTCACCCAGGCCTTGAGATAGGTGGGGTGTTTTTCCCAATGGCCACCGTCCTTGCCAGGATACCAAGTCTTGCCTCCGAACTGGGAGTCCATCACGAGTCCCAGTTCTCCTTCAAGAGGGAATTTCCGGGCATTACCTCCTCGGAAATAAATAGCCCGGGAGCAATAAAGAGTATTAAGTGTATATTTGTAGTCTTTGCTTGCCCAGCGATCGAGCCACCAGTTGTCGGAGAACATACCGTAGGCTATATGGCCTTTGATGGCGAACATTTCCTTGCATCCCCACACGTCGGCATAGTCGAAGATGCCGATGCGTATCTGCGGGATCGGACGTGCATTCCATCCTTGTGTCAATGCGCCCGACGAAAGGTCCTGATTTAGGAACCCGTCGGTGATTTCCTTGGCCCCGGCCATTGCGTCGAGGCAACGGTATTTTACTTCGGCATAGAGCTGCTGAGGCATGAAGACTGACTGAAATCTGTGGGCTACTCCCATATCCACGCCCGCTCCCCACGAGAAGCGCCGCGTGCGGTCCATATCCTTGAAAGCTCCGACACGGAGCCAGAGGTTGTTGCGTTCAAGCGAAGAAAATCCGAAACGGTTGGCGGAAAGCCACAGCGGAGTGTGTCCGCCATCGGAAAGAGTCACTCCGACTTCGGCACGGTATCGGATGGAATCGGTCCACTCGGCAGCTGCTGAAGGAGAAAGGGCGGAAGCGGCACAGCCGATCAGGGCAAGCAATATAGATCTGAAATTCATATACACATTAATTTTTAATAGCTACACTTACTTAAAAATCACTTCTAAGTCTAATATGTCATATGCAAAATTACAAATAAATGACCATAAAACACAATATTTTTAGAAATGATTTGGTAAAAAAGAAAATAATTACTACTTTTGCAGTCGCAAAGTGCGTGACAGAGCGCAGTTGCGATAAAGTGGCCCATTCGTCTATCGGTTAGGACGAGAGATTTTCATTCTCTAAAGAGCAGTTCGACTCTGCTATGGGCTACCAATAAATATAAATAGACAAAAGAAATTTTTAAAGATGGCAAATCATAAATCGTCATTAAAAAGAATTCGCCAGTCGGAGAAGAGAAAACTCGAGAACCGCTACTGGGCAAAAACAGCAAGAAATGCAGTCCGTCGCGTACGCAAGATGACAGACAAGGCTGAGGCTGAAGCCGCATACAACAAGATCAGCGCACTTCTTCAGCGTCTTGGCCGCAAGAATGTGATATCCAAGAGCAAAGCGGCCAACCTCTGCAGCGGTCTGGCCAAGCATATCAATAAATTAGGCTAAGATAGAATATTCGGACCTGATCATGCGCGGAATTGAAACACCGCGTGCCAAGATTCAGTCCGGATCAGTGTAGGCCCATTCGTCTATCGGTTAGGACGAGAGATTTTCATTCTCTAAAGAGCAGTTCGACTCTGCTATGGGCTACTCCCCAAATCCATCCTATCCCGGAGGTCGGTGTCCGCAACGGTGCCGACCTTCAAATTTTTTTATCCGTATCCGTTGTGTCGTCAATGCCAATGAAATTATTTAACAGTATCTGCCGGCGTGCAGTAAGACAGCTGGGTAAATGGCGCATGATTTCTCCCAGGCGGACATCAGTGCTTCTTTACAGGATCGCAATCGGACGTTTCCCCGATCTTGACAATCCCCGAGACATGAATGAAAAGATCCTGGCGTTGTCATTCGGCTCGGATACGTCCAGATGGAGCGTTCTTGCAGACAAATACGGTGTCAGGGAGGAACTGGCCGCCATGGGTCTCGGAGATATTCTGGTACCGTTATATCAGGTGGCCGACAGTGCGGATGAAATGGATTTTGACAGTCTTCCCGACAGTTTTGTGCTAAAGACTACAGACGGTTTCTCCCGTACGCTTGTCGTGAGAGATAAAAATAAAGCGGATCTCGACGGGATCCGGTCCACACTTCGAAAATGGATGAAAGAACGGAGTGTGGGAGATGAGCCGCATTATTCACGCATACAGCGGCGTATAATAGCCGAGAAACTTCTGCCGGCTCCGGAAGGCTTCGGTCCTACGGACTATAAGATAATATGCTGTAACGGCGAACCTCTTTATTGTTTTGTCTGTAGTAACCGCAGCATGACTACATTTAAGCCGGATCTGAAAATATATGGTTTGCCGGACTGGCGAGATCTACATGGCATTACAGAGGGTCTTGAAGGTGCGGACGTACCTCCTCCTGTTCATCTTGAATTAATGATGAAATATTCCCGCTTACTGGCCCGGGAATTTCCATTGGTACGTATTGATTTTTATGAAGTAGAAGATAGAGTGTGGTTCGGAGAAGTGACTTTTACGTCCTCGGCCGGGCGTATGGTAGAGCTGAAGCAGGAATTATTGACCGAGATCGGAGATAAAGTCAGAATGCCCGGGATGGAAAATCAGATATAGGTGTCCAATGTGACCGCTAACCTTTCGGAAAGAGAGGTGGAATCGAACATCTCCTCCCATCTTGAGAGGGCAGCCTGCCCCATACGCTCTCTCAAAGAAGAATCGTAAATGATGCCGGATAGTCTGCGGGCTGTTTCGGAGATATCGATATCGCGAGGCAACATGACCGCGCATTCCGGAGTCGCTAGCTCTCCGACCGATCCAACATCTGTCGTTATCACCGGTATGCCATACGACATAGCCTCGCCCATGCTGATGGGTATGCCTTCCGAAGAACTCATCATGACAAACCAGTCAGGCGCTTCGCAGGCATAGCGGCGCTGGATCTCCATATTGTCAAGGGCTCCCTCGAAGCGGATGCCCAGATTCGGGCATCGGAGCCCGTCTGCCTTTGCCACAAGCGCCGGCATGCATTCTCCGTCTCCTATTATTGTCCACACTATCTTTACTGCCGGATTAAGTGCCGCCGTCTCAGCAAGAACATCCATAATAAGGTCTAAACGCTTTATCGGGTCGAGACGGGCTACAGTCATAAAAGAAACGGATTTTCCGGCAGTCACACTGTTATGCCCGGGTTGTCCCGGCGTAAAAGCACGCATGGAACCGAGAGGTATATAAAGGAATTTCTCCGCATGTTCCGGGAATCTTTCTTTCAGATATTCGAGTCCGCGTGTAGAGATGGTAAAAACGTTATCGACAGATTCCAGCAACCGCTTGCGGATCCGGCGTGAGCGGAACACCATCTGTTCGTCATAGATGTCGGATGTGTGGGCGCGTGTGGCCATATGCCATCCCTCTATGGAGGCGAGTCTTGCCAAGGCGGCTCCTGAATTGTGAAACCACAGGCTATAAAGCACCGTATCCCCTGGGGTCAGCCCCGCTCTTCTTGCCGTTTTTCTGACCATCCGACCGATGGTAACGGTATTTATGGCCTGGAAAAGCCCTTTTATCCATTGTGCCGGGGTGCGGGCCTCCCCGATCATTGTCCATAGAGAACGTATGACAAAAGGATGGAAGATATAGGAGAGCTTGAGGAGCCGGGAATGATTCAGACGGTCTTCCATAAGAGACCAGTCAGCCTCGACTCCTTCGGGCAGCATGGATTCATATCCCTTATCGCGTGTCGTACGGTCACAGGGCATTAGAATAATTCTTGAAAACCGCCTGCGCAATGCCGGCAGCTCGGAGTCGACAAACGCTTTTTCCGAATACAGGTCTCCCGGAAATTCATTGGTGCAATATATAAGTGTTTTTTTCATTCTCGGCTACGGCGCAAAGCGGAAACTATAGGCCGCGCCATTTTCCATATTAACGGACAAGATGATAAAAACATATATAATTTGCCTTTTCGTGCGAGGGCAATACCAGTCTCGCGAAGCAAAGATTTCAGTCGTGACCTTCTTTCGGGGGCGCCTGTACGGAAAGCCATTGCCGCGAGATGTGTCGCCGTGTCGGTATATAATCCCGACATCGCTTCCCGCGAGACATGGAAATGGTCCTGAAGTATCAGCGTCTGTCTCAACGCCGCAAGAGAATAATCAAACCGGTTTTCCGCACTTCTGCGATGTGAGACGGATTCATGGCCTACAGTATAATGAAGCGTGACCTGCGGCAATATCACAATCCGGCCCGAGGACGCCATTGCGAGCAGGATCTGCTGATCCTCGCAGGTGTAGGCCGGATTGATGAAGATATCGGGATAACTTTCTATCTGAGCCGCCATAAGATCCTTCCGGTACAGGGCCGAGCAGAGGTGTATCATCTTTTTCTGGGAGAGAATCGGCGCGCAGAGTGTACCGCGCTCAAAAATCTCCGTGCCTTCCGGAGCCGGTATGCCGGGATACCTGCGGACATCCTCGCCGGACTCGTCACAGCAAAGCCAGTCGGTAGCGACAAGCGAGACTTCGCGATCCTTTTCCAATGTCTCGAACTGACGCTGCAATTTGCAGTCGTCGACCCAGAAGTCATCGCCCGCACAGTCCGCAAGATAGCGCCCGCGGCTGTGCGCGATACAGTCGAAATAGTTCCGGACCACCCCCATGTTGGATTCTCGCCGGAGATACACTATCTTTTCCGGGAATGCAGCGGCGTACCGGCGGCATATCGCTTCCGTGCCGTCGGAAGAAGAATCATCTCCTATGATTATCTCGAATTCCGCATCGGTCCGTTGTGCGAGTATCGAATCGAGAGTCCGGGCAATGGTGCCTTCCTGATTGTATGTGACTACTATTACTGAGATGTCCATAAATCAAAGCCGCGGACACCTGTTCAGGAAACCGCGGCTTGTGTAATAAGTGTGTTATTTGAATTTTTTTCGGATGTCTGCCGGGATTGCATCGTTATGCACGCCGACACCGAGAGTTTTTTCAAGGAAGAACGGCATCGACACGTAGAGGAAACCGTCATAAAGCTGATTCGTGTCCCAGGAATTCTTTACCTTATAATATTTGTTGCCTTCCTGATCGACAGCAGTTCCCACTATCACCATACCGTGGTCATCGGTGGTCTCGAAATTGTCGAATGTTTTCTGACGCGACTCCTGAGTGACAGTCTTTTCCTTAACGGGGCCCTTGATATCGAACCTGGAACTTTCACGATCCTTATCGGAGAGTTTCACCCAACGGCTAAGTTCCGTATCAGTCATGTCTTTCTGATCTTTATCTTCGGGAAGCAGGGCGTAGCCCTTGTTCCATTTGAAGCCGCCCTCCGACACATCGGCCGCCCACATTACTGTCCAGCCTTTCTCGAGAGCGTTGTCGACGATACGCTGCATATCCTCCATCGGCACGTTCATGCTTTCGGTCCAAGCCCAGTTGTCGGGAATCTCAAGGATGAAATTCTCATAGAAAGGATGATGCGTGTAGCTTGTGATGTTGACGAAATTCTCGGGTTCAAGACCCATTTCCTTTGCCCACTGGGCCGGAGTGTATGTCTTGCCATTATAAGTGAAATTCTCGGGTACTTTGCCGAGGTAGGCGTCCAGAATACCGATGAATCCCGGGAGCCAGGCGGTGGTGAGTTTCTTGTTTTTCGTACCCCGGCTGAGCACTGCACGCAGATATGCCTCAAGTGCATCGGCCATTTCGTAATGAGAATGTTTATCCTCGTCGTAGTTCAGTCCCGAATAAGCCTCTTCAGGCATTGCACCATACAGAGAAGTCATGTTGAGGACATCGCCCCAGGATCCGCCTTGTGCGAAATTGATGGTGCCGTTCATGCGCATGAACTTTTTTGCCTTGTCGATATATGCGTTGCGGACCACGAACATCTCCGAAAGATCCAATTCCGGTCCACCCTTGCGCATGACGTTGTCTTCGAGAGTGGAGAGTCCGGAGAACGCCCAGCATGTGCCCGATTTGTTCTGGTCCTTGACAGATCCGGTCTTGTTGATTTTCACGTCAGTGAACTTGAATCCGGTCGAATCGGGATTTTCTATCTGCGGTTCGGCAGCCGGAGCCTGATAGTCCGAGGCAAAAGCCGAAGCTGACAGTGCGGCTCCGAGAGCCAGTGTGATAAATTTCTTCATGATGTATCAGTTTAAGTCTTTGTTTTAAGTCCTTGCTTCGCGCGGACCACGATAATCCATAGTACACGATGATCTATAGTAAGGGATCGTGGAATCCGTTATGCGACTGCAATATTACTAAAAAAACAGTTAATTTGCAAATGGCGTCAGATGTCGAGCTGTGACGAAAGTGTCAGTTTACGCGTAGGACCGACGCGGCTTATCGCAGCCAGAAGCGGCATGAGATCCGTATATGCGTGGGCGAGGATAACAAAATTGAGTTCCGTCACATCGCGGTCGTAGTCATATTCGATGTAGAAAGTGGAGAGGTGCACACCGTGGTCGGACAATACGCGCCTGTAAGCCTCGATGTCGGGGAGAATGCCTCCGGCCGTCAGACTGATCACTTTTGATTCCTGGCCGAGACGCCGTTTCTTCTCATAGTGTTCGAAGACAACGAGGGTCAAGAGAATCAGGACCGTGGCGCCGATCGATATGAGATACATGCCGATTCCGACCGCCATGCCGATTATTGCCGTCATCCAGATCCCCGCGGCAGTGGTGAGGCCTCTCACCGCTCCTTTCATGTGGATCATGGCACCGCCGCCTATGAAACCGATACCGGTGATGACCTGCGCCGCTATACGTCCCGGATCTCCGTTCTTAAGTCCGAGATAGACCTGAGGCACATAAATCGATAGAAGCATGGCAAGGCAGGCTCCCATGGATATGAGAGTAAACGTACGTATGCCCGCTATCTGCCCCTTCCGTTTGCGCTCGGCGCCAACGGCGCCTCCGAGCAACATGCTGAGCACAAGGCGGAAAAGACTGTTGGTCAGATTGACCTCCAGCGAATTGAGATTGTCAATAAACGATATGAGATATTCAAACATGATCGATATACAGTTGCGGAATTCAGTTCAAATCACTTAAGGACTTCAAATCTCCAGTCAGATGAATCATGCCGGATGTCGTCCATGTAGTCTGCAGCGGTCGCCGCCATCGACGGAGGTGTAATATTTTCTGTCAAAACTTACACTGCGTCATTACAGTTACAAAGATAAGAAAATGATTCTGAAAAGCAAAAACAAGGAACCTATGTGATCAAATGTGATCAAATGGTGGTCCGCTAAACCGCTTCCGTAAAATGTCGGGATATACGTGGCGAGCTGAGACGAAAGGCCCTGGCGTTTTTCATGGGAATAGGGAAACATATCCTTTGCGGAGCGGTTTAAGAATATTAATATGCGCGATGCTTGAATATTTTATGAAATTGAAAATTTTTGCATTGATATATGGCGTATGTTGTTGCAAATGTTAAAAAAGTCTTTTATATTTTTGGCGTAAATTTAATTATTGGCATTGTGGTTTATTGGCATTACGGTAAAGAAAAATCCATTAATTGTAAAATTAGATCGATTTACCGAGTCCTGTCTAAGTAATAACTTTGGGGGTTTAAATCACTTCAATATCATGCAAAGAAAGTTATGATGAGGTTTGTATTTTTAATGAGTTTTCTCATTTTATTTGGTTTGTCCGGTGTTCGGGCGGTCGATTTACATGGTGAGGCCGATAAAGAGAAAAATGAAATTGCCGATTCAATTATAGATAGATCATATGATTCTGAATCCGACATGCCAAATAAAAAGAATCAATTCCGTATTCTATGGGGGCCGAAGGGCGGCATCGGATTCTTTGTGCCGGAGAAATGGACCAATACGGAGAGCCATGCCGGGCGATCGCCCGGTTTCGGCTGCGCGGCCGGCCTGACTGCGAGATTCGAATGGAATTCACGGTGGTATGTCGAACCGGCGCTTATGCTGGCATATGGCAATTCTTCGGTGCCGGTTTATTTTCGCAGGGCGGAAGAGACTCCGCGATATGGCGGCGATTATCATATGAGCCGAGGAGCTGTCCAGATTCCGGTTCACCTCGGTTTCAAGTTCAGAATAGTGAATGACTATCATATGAGCGTCTTTACCGGAGGAATGGTGTCATGCGGTTTTGCGGGAAGTTTCGAAGCGCCCAAGGGGTCACCCGCTTTCTCGCTTTATGGAGAAGACGGCGTATGGAAAAGAATGAGCTATGCCGTAGCGTTGGGATTCACATTAGAGAGCGGGTTGCCGCTTGTGTTCAGTCTGGAGTTTTATACCGGCATGAACCAGATGGCGCGCAAGGACATATTCGAGACGCACCGGGTGAACGAGTGCGACATGAGGGTAGCGATGGCATATAGGTTCTGAAAGGCCTCTCTGAAACGGCGCAAGCGAAGCTTTGCGACGGAAAAACATTTAAAACCCTCCTCAGGTTATGGACGAACGGGAAAATTTTACTAATTTTGCACTTTCGTTTTTCAACAACAAAAACATATATGGGAGGTTTTTTCGGTGCAGTGTCCAAAAGAGAGGTCGTAAACGATCTTTTCTATGGCACGGACTACAACTCGCACCTCGGCACGAAACGCGCCGGCATGGTGACATTCGACAGAGAATCAGGTTTCAACAGGTCAATCCACAGCCTTGAGCGGAGTTACTTCAGGACAAAGTTCGAAGATGAACTCGAGTCGTTCAAGGGAAAAGCGGGTCTCGGCGTCATAAGCGACACCGATCCGCAACCTATCATAGTCAACTCCCATCTGGGACGTTATGCTGTCGTGACCGTCGCCAAAATCAATAACACCCCCGACATATCCGATGATCTTTTAGAGAAGGGGATGCATTTCAGCGAGCTCTCGGCCAATAAGATAAACCAGACGGAACTTGTGGCTCTTCTGATCAATATGGGGAAAGATTACAAGGAGGGAATCAATCTGGTCTACAGCAAGATAAACGGGTCGTGCTCGATGCTTGTCCTTACGGAAGACGGTATCATCGCGGCCCGTGACTATTTAGGACGCACTCCGATAGTGATCGGCCGCAATGAACATGGCTACGCAGCCGCGAGCGAGACCTCGGCCTTTCCCAATTTAGGATATGAGCGCGTGCGCGATCTCGGCCCCGGAGAAATCGTAAAGATCACGGCCGAAGGGGTTGAAGTGCTTCAGGAACCTGCGCCCCGCGAGCAGATCTGTTCGTTTCTGTGGGTCTATTACGGTTTCCCCGCATCGGACTATGACGGTATAAACGCCGAGGCGATGCGTGAGGCCGCCGGCCGCGCCATGGGCCGGGAGGACAAACCGGATGCCGACTGGGTATGCGGTGTGCCCGATTCCGGCGTGGGTTTCGCCCTCGGATATGCAGAAGGAAGCGGCATACCCTATCGCCGCGCCGTCTTGAAATATACGCCGACCTGGCCCCGCAGCTTCACTCCGAGCTCGCAGGACCGGCGCGATCTTGTGGCCAAGATGAAACTTATACCCAATCGCGCAATGCTCGAGGGGAGAAGCGTGGTCTTCTGCGACGACTCGATAGTCCGCGGCACACAGTTGCGCGACAATGTGAGCACTTTCTTCGAAGGAGGCGCCAAAGCAGTGCACGCCCGCATATCGTGTCCGCCGCTGGTATACGGCTGTCCCTTCATCGGATTCACGTCGTCGAAGAGCGATCTGGAGCTTATCTCGCGCCGCATAATACGTGATTTCGAGGGAGATGATGCTGCTAAACTCGACCGATACTCGACAACAGGAACACCCGAATATGAACGCATGGTCGGAGAAATAGCACGCCGTCTCGGCCTGACTTCGCTGAAATTCTGCAAGCTCGAGGATCTTGTGGAGAGCATCGGACTGCCGAAATGTCGTGTATGCACACACTGCTTCGACGGCACGGGCTGTCAGCCCGACGCGGCATGGCGCGAAGACCATATGAAAGAAAAGTGATTGTCATTGAATAATTTTGCTGTCACGGGCGTTCTGAAAATATGAACAGATTCGTAACCGGCATATTAATTATCGTGTCTGCAGTACCGGCTATGTTGTCGGGAGGCTGCGGGCACGATTCCGTTCAGTCGCGTAATGACGGAACCGAGCTGATGCTGCATCGCATGCAGGCTGTGGACAAACTGACCCTGGCACAGATGCGGGTGACCAAGATGGCCACTATCGATGACATCCCCATTGATTCGGCACGAGGCGCCAGACAGGTGGTGGCGGCTCTTCTCGATGCCGTGAAGGTGGGTGACCGCAAGGCCGCCTATTCCTACGACACGTATCTGAGCGCCTATATCGACATGTCGGAGATCACCGAAGCCGATCTAAACGTCGATGAAGAGTCAAAGCGCGTGCGCATAACGCTGCCGAAACCTGAGGTGGAATTGGCCGGCCGCGACATGGAGATCAGAGAGGAGCACTACCGTGTGACAGGTCTGCGGACCGCCATAGGGCCTGCCGAGCGTGCGGCCTTGAAAGAGAAGATGAACGCAAGTCTGAAAGAGGAAATCAGTGCGGACAACGAGTTCTCAGACAAACTTACAGAAACCGCCCGGCGGCGTGGAGAAATATTCTTCAAGGAACTTCTCGGAGACCTCGGGTATACCGTCAGTGTGGAATGGCGCGACGGGAGGGCGGATGTATCGGGCCCTGCTTCGGGACTTCACCAGTAAAGGCGTAAAAGAGGAAACAAAGAAATGATCAAGAAGATATATATTGGTCTGGTGTCGGCTGCAATCGTCCTTGCGGCGTGTCTGGCAGTATATGCCGTCAGAAAGTGGCGCAGTTCCCCCGAGCCGGATCATGTGACACTCACTCCGGCACGTATCAGCGAGATCCGGTCGATGGTGGAGCTCTCGACCGTCGAGATATACGAGGAGCTTCCCCTCAAGGGGCGCATAGGTACACGTCATCTTGTGGCCAGAGTGGCTATGGAGGGAACTGTCTCGTTTGATCTTGACAGTCTCAGGGTGTCTGAGCAGGGAGATACGATCACGGTGACGCTGCCTCCGGAGAAAGTGGTGATGCGGGAGTCGACTCGGCCCGGTTCATACAAAGTCATAGACGTGTGGAACGACAATGCTTTCGGCCCGTCACAATTCACTACATCGGAGGAGAACGCGCTGAAACGGCGTTTTATGGAATCAGCGAGGAGAGGCGTATATAGGAAAGGCTATGTGCGAGAGGCACGGCAGAGGGCCGCGCGGAGTGTGGCGCGTCTGCTGTCATCGTCTACAGGACGCCCGGTGCGTGTGATACTGTCGGCCTCAGCGGCCGCAAATTGATGTAAAGAGGCCTTTTTTTCGGGTATTTGAATTTTTTTATGATAAAAATTGCCGTCATGTTAGGAATATGGCGGAATTATTTGTATATTCGCGGATTAACGTAAGTAACTCTTAAGTAAAATTACTGAAGCATATCTTTTATCAACCCAAACAGAGCCTGAGAATATTATGACGATTAAGGAAATTGCAGAATTAAGAAAGACTGGAGATTTAGAGAGAGCCTATTCTGAAGCAAAAAGACTTATAACGGCTGATCCCGATGACAGTCAGTCTCGCGTGTGCATGGCGTATTGTATCAAATCACTTATGGAGCAGCCCGCTAAAGCCGGAGATGCAGCCACTCTTGAGCAGCTTCTCGGGGAGCTGGGCGCCCTCAGGCTTGAGGACATCGGCGAGGCGGAACTGAACAACAAAGCCGCCTGGGATGTACGGGCCCTGATATTACGCTGGAAAGATGAAGAATATTTTGATCCGGCGAGTGTGCGTAAGCTTTTTGACGCAGTGACGCATGTCTCTTTTGCCAGACCGCACCGCTACTATTCGGTATTGCTCGATGCGTTTCTCAAGATAAAGGACAAGACAGGCAATCCGTGGTCCGATATAGCTGAATTCATAGGATGGTGGGGTCTTGAGAATCTTCTGCCGGAAGATTACAAGAGAGTGCTCCTGACAAACGGACAACCGGTTCCTTCGCTTGCCGAGAGGGCCTATACCGCCATGTTCAAGTCTATAATGGTGTCTCTTGCCCGCGGCGAGATGGAAGAGGAAGCGGAAGCCTTTATCGGTGATCTGGAAGTCCTTGAAGAGACTCATCCGGAATTTCAATACATACTGTATCAGAAGACGCAGTTGCTTAAGGCGCTGGGACATATCGGCGCCGCGCTTGACACGGCCCGTGGATTTGTGCGCCGCCGCAAGAATGACTTCTGGTCCTGGGCATTGCTCGGAGATACCGCTGATGACGAGGAGGTCAGACTGGCGTGCTATTGCCGCGCACTGATGTGTCGGGCTGAGGCTTCTTGTCTCGGCAGAGTGCGTAACAAGCTTGCCGTCCTTATGTATAATCTAGGATATTATTCCAACGCGCGTCGCGAGTTTGACAAAATCATCAGCCTCTATGACTACAAGGGATGGAGGCTTCCGCCCAATGTGGAGTCGGTTATGCATCAGCAATGGTATCAGACCACAGTCCCGGCGGATTCCAACCGGGAATTCTATGCCACACATGCCGGGGCGGCCGAGGCTTTCCTAATGGGAGACATGCCCGAGATTCCGGTCCTGATAACGAAATACAATGTGCAGAAACAGATATGCACATATGCTACGGCCGATCACAAGCGGGGATTTTTCTCGACGAAGAGACTTCGCGGGCAATTCGGAGACAACCAGATCTGGATGGTCCGTTTTGACGGAGAACCGGTAGGAGACCGGGCTTCGAATGTTCTGACATGCCGCCGGGCCGAGGATATAAAGCCTTATGACGGAATATTCTATCGTCGGATAGTCGCTCCGTTGAATATGCGTCCGGGCATGACGTTCCTGTTTGTGGATGACATATATGTGGACGGCACATTCCTGCAGGGCATACAGCCGGGCACGGAGGCCGCCATCACGGCCGTGCTGTATTACAATATAAAGAAAGAATCGTGGGGTTGGCGTGCCGTCGGCGTACGTCCGATGTAGGCAGCCATTTGCTTCGAAAGATATTTGTTCCGGAATCCGGGTCCTGTCAGGATCCGGATTCTTTTATCATCCGCTCGATGTCGGCGGCCGCCGATATGCGCCGGATATAGGCTATGGTCGGTTCGGTGATCTTGAATTTTTTCCGTAAGGAGTGTTTGGTGGAATTTATGGTATTGACAGACCGGTTTGTGGTGGCTGCGATTTCTTTTGACGTCATGTTCATAAGGATAAAAGCGCAGAGTCTCACCTCCATGTTCGTGAGGTTGGGATGAAGGCGGTAGAGTTTGTCGAAGAATCCGCGGTTGGCGCGTTCGAAGTTGTTTCTAAAGCTCTCCCAGTCTCCTTCGCCTGGAGGCATCCGGTCTATAAGGGCCTTGACCTTGTCCATGGCCATTGATTTGGATTGTCTGAAATCCGCGATTTCCTTGCGTATTGAGTTTATCGTTTCGGCCTGTCGGTCGACCTGCAGCGATATGGTGCTTAATTCGGTGTCGCGACTGATCATGTCGGATTCTACAAGCGCGTCATGGCGCTTTCTGAGCCGTCGTTTGTACACTATATAAACTACAAGCGCGGCAATAAGGATAAATGCCGTCGAGAGCGATACCCAAAGGATCAGATTGCCGCGATGTATTTCTTTCTGTCGGGAATCCAACAGTTTCTGGTGTCTTCTTTCCAGATCACGTGATATTCCTTCGATTTCGATTGAATTGAATGCCTTGTTCAATGAGTCGGACAGTTCCATCGCATATCTCAGAGTGGAGTAGGCATTGTCTTTATCGCCTTCAGAGAATTCGAGATCGGCGAGCGCTGTCAGAAAAGTCTTCTCCATAAGGCTTCCGCGGATAACGTCAATCTCGCGTGGATGAGTGTCGGCAAGTTCACGGGCTTCTTTCATGCGATTACGAGAGATAAGGAAAGTAAAATAATTCAGAAATTCTATGCCTCTGTTATAATGAACCAATCCGCGATCTGCGGGTGAATCAAGAAGAATTCGGAACATGCTGTCCGCCTGTTGATCTTTATTTGTCACGTAATAGTAATATGCCAGATTGCCTTTGTGAGCATCAATATTTGCAGAATTTGAGGTGTTTCTCAAGGCGGATACGATAAGATCATGAGCTTCGTCAAACTTATGCAGATCAAGATATAGTGAGATCTTAAGTCCGGAAAGCATTTCTCTGATATCTTCATGATTTGAGCCAGAAGGAGACGTGGAGTTAAGGATGTCTTCCCCCATTGTAATATATTTAAGTGCGATTTGCGGTTGTTGAGTTCTGCTGAAGAATATTGCAAGAGCACCGTAAGCATAAGCTTCCATATATCGTAGACTGTCAGGTTTGTCTTTTTCAAGTATCTCGAAAGCCTCTTCAATACCTTTGTTATAATCATGAATATATATTGCAGTGGTCGAGATATTCAGACATGTCCTAAGATAAGTTTTGAGAGAAGAGGGAGATATAAGGGCTTTGCCTTTTTCAAAATTTTTTAAGGCGTATTTATAATTTCCATAATCATTATATAATACGCCGATTCTAAAATATATAGAGGCACTGTCATGAGAAGTTTTTTTATATCTCAGGAGATTATTAAGCGCGTTGATTCTTTTATGAGGATTTTCATCCTCATCGCAGGCCTGTTTTTCGAATTGGATCATCTTTATATCGGAAATTCCATAGATATCTAATGATGCAAACATAAACAAACCCAAAAATAGCATGAAGCCTGATATGTATGACCGGATATTCATATTGCCTGCAAATTTACTTTTTTTTTCAACAATAACAAAAAAGAAGTAAATTTGCCATATATTTTATTGTGATAGATAATATGTTGACATGTAATACTATAATATAGTATTAATCATTAATTAACCATTAGTTTTTAGTAGATTAATCAAAATTTAAATGGCGGGATATTTTATTTGTCACCATTTAAATATAATTTCGCAACAAGACGTCTATCCCTCCGATGCCTGAGGTCTGATATAAGTTGTGGTCAAGAAGGCATCCTTGACCTTCACAAATAAATCCCGCGAATATGAAGATATAACGAATTATTGTATAATTAAATCCTAAATCGATTCTTTTTCGGTTTTAGAATGTAGTTGGATTTGCCAAGTAATGATTAATAATCTCCATATCTGACTTGATAAGTTTTCGTATTTTAAACATTAATACATTATTTTATGAATTATTTTTACAAAGTTGCCGTGTCTGCGATTTGTGTAGCCGGTATTACAGCGTTTGAGGCATCAGCCTCCGGGAATCTGTCTTTCGCATCGCAGAGCACACCTTGCTCCAGTCTTGTAGCCAATGACACTCCACAACGTCAAATAGCACCTCCAGGTGACGATGATCAGTATATCACAGTCCAACCAGAAGGGACAGAAACTATCCTGAATAAAAAAGGTACAGGATACGGTTCGATATTTTCTATGGTCTATAAACAGGATATCGAAGGATGCGCGGCCAAGCTTGTGGTCAACGGTGAAAAGGCATATCTTTATGGACCTTGGTCGTGCAGACCTTCAGAAGGCTGGATGGAGGGTGTCATTGAAGGTGATGTCATTACATTTCAACTTCCTCAATTGGTTAAGAAAGGAGAAGATTTCATGGGCAATCCAGTGTATGAATATGCAGTTAAACTGGAGGAGGGGATAGATGAATGGTCAGGACAAACCACTTTCGTAATCAGCGAGGATCAGTCGTATAGGCTTAAAATAGAGAATGACGGTTCTCTATCAGATATTGAAGAGGGGAAAATGATTGGTTCGGCAAGCTATTATCTTGACTGGTCAGGGGAGTCCGGGGAATGGTATTGGTCGGGTGCAGGAGATATCATTTCCTCATGGGTAGCTTTCAACGCCCAACCAGAAGTTGCTCCGGATACGTTGACATTCGAGGATTATTACTATATTGCGGGTACGGGTTATTCCGCCGATATATATAAATTCTCACTCGCCATTGAAGGAGACAAGGTATGGCTCAAAAACGTGGCCCAGACTCCTTCTCTTTATGACAACTGTTGGGTTGGAGATTTTGATTCGTCCACCAACACCATGACTTTCAAAAGCAGCCAATATCTCGGGGTGGACTGGGATAAGCAAAATATAGTATATGCTTTAGGCGCTACATGGGAAGATGGCGTTGAACCCGGTAGCGGGGGCGAGCCTGTGGCGGTAGTACTGTATTCATATGCTGATGAAGTCGTATTTTCCTATGATCCGGAGAACCATACGCTTTATACTCCGGATGCATTCCTTACTGCACGTATGGAATCCGGCAATTATATTCTCAACGCATATCATGAGCCTATTATCAAATTGCAGCCATCTGACTTCGTCGCCGCTAATCCTCAGGCTCCTTATATCGAGTCTTTCTATCCAGGAGATGAATATACAGAAAATGCTCAGATGTATTTTATCCTGCCAATGCTTGATGTAGATATGCAGGTGCTTGATCTGGAGAATATGTATTTCTCTATTTATCTTGATGACGAGCTTTTTGTCTTTACGAAATCTGCTTACAAAGATCTTCCGGAAGAGGAGATGACTGAAATCCCCGCTCTCGGTTTCCCGCAGGAGTCGCCTAAAGACCTTATGTTTGTAGACAATTGGCTCGGCGGCTCAATCATCACATCTAAGCCTTACAATAGAATCGGTGTACAGTCAGTATATCATCAGGGTGATCATGTCACACGTTCGATAATATCTTACGACCAAACCGATGCGATAAATGAAGTAATAGATAACGGGGAACTTGTAGAGGAGACATTTTTCGACATGCAAGGCCGCGAAGTGAGAAATCCCGGCGAGGGATTCTATATAAGCCGCGCCACTTATTCGAATGGTACAGTAATCACCCGTAAAGTTATCAAGAACAGATGAAAAATATATTTGCGTACATAGTGACCGGCACAATGAGTCTATGTGCCATGACTTCCGTATATGCCGGGAATATCGATTTTACTTATGACTTTTCCGATTCCGGCTATCATACCTGGCAAGCCGGTAAGGAGGGTAAGCGTCAGACCATAAATGTTGCGATCCGCATTACCGATCCGGATTTGGAAGGAGCCATGGTGACTGGCTTTACCGTACCTGTTCCCGGGAAAGGGGCTTCTTCATTCAAAGGGTGGCTTTCAAAGGAGCTTAAAGTGGAAAACCGAAATATTGTAGCCGATATTTGTGAACAAAATGTGTCGGTGGGGAATGCAGAAGCAGAAACTATGAATATAGTTTTCGATACGCCGCACGCCATACCTGAGGGTGGCCTTTACGTAGGCTATTCGTTCAAGATAGGTGATGAGCAAACGGAGTTTATAAAAAAACCGATCGCAATTGCGGAAGGAGACAGTCCGGATGGACTTTATGTTTATGCTACCGCCAGCCACCTCAAATGGATGAACGCTTCTGACCTTGGCAATCCGGGTGTCAGCGCAATGCATGTCAATATAGAAGGCGATTTCCCTGACTACGGTGTAACCTCGTCAATGCTTCCTGATCTGTATACCGTCGTCGGCAATAATATACCCTTCGATATTACGATCTTCAATCATGGAATGTCAGAAGTAACAGACATTGATTATTCCTATAAGATTGGAAACGGAGTGTCGGGTACGGGAAAAGTAACTTTTCCGCAACCTTTAAAGGCTTTGTGGAATGCAAAATGTGATTTTAAGGTAGAGCTATCTCCAGTTTCCGATTTAGGATCTCACAAGTTGTCAATCAGTATTGACAAAGTAAACGGGAAAAATAACGGATGGCATGACAAGACTATGGAAAGTGTGCTTGAGGTGTTTCCGTTTGAACCTAAAAACCGTCCTCTTGTCGAAGAGTTTACTGGTTTCTGGTGTGGCTTCTGTCCGCGCCTCTATGTAGCTATGGAAACGATGCATCAGAAATATGGAGACGAGTTCGTGGGGGTCAGCTACCATAATCGTGATGAGCTAACCACGATGCCGATATTTTCTTATCCGGTGGCAATACCAGAGGATATCTATCCGTGTGTCGCCCTCAACCGCAATGAGATAGGCAACGAGATAGTGGGAGAGGTGGAACAGCTGTGGCTTGATGCCAGACGTAGATTACCGATTGCTGAAATTGGCGTCAAGGTAGATTGGGAGGATGAGTCCCACTCTGCTCTTTCCGCTACTTCAACAGTAAAATTCGTGCGCGAATGCAATGGAAGAAATTTCAAGATTGCCTATTTTCTTGTTGCCGATGGGCTTTCCGAAGAATCATGGGTGCAAAAAAATTATTATTTTGATGGAAATTACGGCAATCTTGAGGGCGTATGTGCAGACCGTTTTAATCCCGGTACCGGATCTGAGAATGTCACTGGCTTGGTTTATAATAATATCGTGCTTACTTCCGAAGGCATATACGGTGAGGATGCCGGTTATCCGGAAGAAATAAAGGCAGGTGATTCTTTCACACATAACTTTGCTTTCGATATTCCTGACGAATTTTTCTGCATAGTTAACGATCGTATTCATGAGGCAAAGAAAATACCTGTCAACAAGAGTAAATTACGTGTAGTGGCAGCTATTATAGACTCCGAGAGTTCGATGGCGCTCAATGCTGACAGCTCCGGATATTCAGGCTCCGGCAGTGGTATTGATACGGTCACAATCCAAGACACTGTACCTGTAAGTACTCGATATTATGATCTCACTGGCAGGTATATCGCGGCTCCACAAGGAGGGATATATATCCGGATAGATGAATATGTCGGGGGAAATACGAAAGTTACAAAAGAATTCGTCTCTCAGCCGAAATAGCATATATTAAATAGCTACTTAAGAGGAATAAGATATTTATACAAAGCAAGGCAGGCACAATCATACAAGTGCCTGCCTTCTGTATTTTTTTATCAGTTTGTTATGGGGAAAAGTCTTAAAATTCGTATATTTGCGGTGTGATCGGGAGTCTTGCCAATGCAATGGGGCGGATGCCGAGTCTTATTCATATGTCTATTTCTAAATAAGTGATTTCTGATATATGTTTAATCTGATCACTTACTTAACAATTCGTTATTATTCATGCCGATATACAGAAACGAAAATAACTTTTCAATTATCCTTAGAGATCTTGTTGTGGCGCTCTTTTTTCTGTCGCTGTCGCCGTGGACGCTTGCTGCGGAGAGTGACGGACGCTATTCGGAACTTATAAAGAAAATTTCGACGCTCGCTTCGAAAGATGTCATCGCTGCAGCGGAAAAAGAGGAGCAGCGCGATCCGGATAAAGCGCTTGTGATATATATGGTCGTATGCAATCGTGCCGATGACGCTGTGACAGATCCCGAGAGAGAGCTTGCATCGTATGCGTTCTTTCGTACAGGCTATCTGCATTATGAGGCCGGGAGATATTCGAAAGCCATGCAGTCTTATCTGAAAGGGCTGAGGCTGTGTGAATCTACAAAAAACAAGAGATATGCAGCCGGGCTCTATAAGGATATCGGTATAATATATAATGCCTATAACGATTATGAGAAAGGTATGTACTATCTCCGGAAGGGAGAGAAAATGCTGGGGAAGCATCCGGATCCTTATATGGAATATAAGCTTAGAACGAGCATATTGTTCAACTGTCTGTCGCTAAATGATCGAGAAGGCGCGGAGGAAGCATATGAAAAACTCGGAAAACTGAAATATCAGAGGACGGATCTTACACGCTTTATGGATTTATATACCAGAGCGCTCATAGACATGCAGCATGAGAATTATGATGCGGCGGCCAAGGGATTCATGAGGAGTGCATCTTTCGCAAAGGAGCGGAATGTGGGCGCGGTCTATGAATGTAGCGCCTATGAATGGCTGTATAAGACCTACTGGCGTCAGGGACGCAATGACTCGGTATATAAGTATCTGAACATATGCAATAACCTCGTGGACAGTTGCGGCATACGATACAGGTTTACAGTCACGCTGCTTGATCTGGCGCGGTATCATGAGGAACGGGGCGACATTGCCCTGTCGCAGCGTTATAAGGCGGAATATTTCACTGAGATGGACTCGATATTCAACAGGCGTGAATTCGATATGGTGAAAAACAATCTGTCGGAATATGAGCTTGACAAAGTGGACTCGGAGATCCGGGGACTGCAGACCAAGGAGAAAGAGCGTGCGACCACAATCAGGAAACTCGTATGGATTCTGACGGCTATTCTGGCCGGTACGGCTGTCGTGATCGTGCTTCTTGTCATTATTTACCGGCAGAAGAAGAGGCTTAACAAAAGCTACAGGAATCTTTTTGAAATGTATAACCGCCTTGAGTCAAACCATGAGAGGTCGAATGTCCAATACAGGGAATGTCTCGGACTTCTTGACAAGAAGGAAGAGGAATTGAAACGTCTACGGTGGGAATCGGCGGAGAAAGACATGACACAGTCCTATGCCGGGGAAGAGGGACAAGAGAGGTATAACAGCAGCAGTTTGTCGGAAGAAATGCGCCATAAACTTATGCGTGACATAAACCACGTGATGGATGACACGCTTGAATATTGCAATGATGAGTTCACTCTTGACAAACTGAGTGATCTGGTGGGATCGAACACCCGATATGTATCGCAGGTGATTAACGGGTATTACGGGAAGAATTTCAATAGCTTCGTCAACGAATACAGAATCAGACTTGCGTGTCTGCGACTTGCAGATGACAAAACTTACGGACGCCACACGATCAATGCCATCGGACAGAGTGTCGGGTTCAAGTCCAACACTACCTTCTCGGCTGTTTTCAGAAAACAGACGGGCATGACTCCGTCGGTTTATCAGAAAATGGTACGTGAGAATGCCGGACAGCCATCTTGATACTTGCAAGAGGAGGTTTGTACAATACGCACATTTACAGGTAGATAGTGTTTGGATGTATGCAGATTTATAAATCATGGAAACAAAAATTTGCAAATAAAGCTGTTAATTTCCAACTTTGCGGCATGGCGAAATGACCGTCATGTCAGATTTAATCATTAATCCTGATCATATGAAAAAAATCTTACTTTCAGCAACACTGCTTGCCATGCTGTCGGGTATGGCTTCGGGCGCCAACACATTCTCCATGCTGGAGAGCGGCGCTTCAATTGCAGGTGTATCTTCCAACGGAAGGTATGCCGTGGGATATAATCCCAATTTCTGCGATGCCAGCATGGTCTACATGCAGAGTTTTCTTTACGATGCCGACACATCCGTGTTGGAATGGGTGACGCGGTGGGATGAAAACGATCCCTCGGCGGGAGGGCAGTTCTGTGATGTCTCGGACTCGGGTCTCGTGTTCGGCACGTCAAAGGATATGGACCATGTTGTGACATGGGTCGACGAGATGTTCGGAGACTCGTTCACGGGCACCACCCCGGTCGCCACCGTATGGGACGGGGGCATACCGACACGCCTCCCGTATGGAGAACTCGATATCGATGAATTCGCCCGACAGGAGGACGGTACATTCGGCGTGGCTATATCGGGAGACGGCAATGCGGCCATCGGCTATGCGGCTTATGACAATATGGCGCGCATCGTGCCTCTTATGTGGAAACGCGGAGCCGGAGGAGGCTGGTCACTGTCTTTGCTGCCGGTTCCGGCCAATGTCAAGAATCTGACCTTACGTGATATCTCAGGCGACGGCCGTATGATAATCGGCGGCGCATACCTGAATGATGACAGAGTGGCAGTATATTGGAAAGACGGAGTAGCCGGAATAATCGCGGGTCCGGGAAAAGAAAGGCCCGAAGATTTCAGCAATATCCAGCCGCTTGCAGTCAGCAACAACGGTCGGTTTGTGGTTATTTCCATTAATTTCGAAGCCTGCATATATGATATGGAGACGGAGGAATACCATTCGGTCAAGCCACTGGGAGAATACAGCCAGATATCGCAGACGGTCGCGATAGACGATGTCGGGAATCTTTACGGCAATTACAACGGTTATCCGGAGAGCCGTCCATTCGTATATCTTTATGAAGAAGGCAGAATTGTCGATATGGGCTATTATCTCAATCTTGCGGTCCCGGGGTTTGAGGCGGTATCAAGATTCGCGAAAGGCTCGCAGATAAGTTTCACGTCAGTCACACCCGACGGTCGCCGCTTCGCCGGCAACACGTCGTCGTGGGGCGGCTCGGGCTGGGTCATGGAAATTGATCCCAGGGAAGTCGAGATTCCTGAGTTGCCCATGATCAGGTATGCGTTCTCCAGGACACCCTCTTCTGTCACTCTCAGATGGAATGCCGACGGTAAAAGCTATGGTGGGAAGTCCCTTACAAAATACAATGTATATCGCAATCAGGAATTGCTGAAGACAGTCGATGCCGCCAATGACGAGATAGAAGTCACACTTGACGGCCAGCCGGAAGGATATCCCGCATATACGGTCGAGGCGATATTTGCCGATGCCGAAGGCAATGAACTGGCGTCGCCCGTATCGGACGCGGTGAAAGTGGCTGTGACTACGGATTTCTCTCTCCCGCTCAAGGAATTTTTCGATTATTCCCTCGAATCCAATTTCTGGACGGCGGTGACCGACTATGGCGATGCCATGGACACCAACATGACGATATTCTATCAGGCCGGAGTGGAAGACGGGTCAGGCCTGTACTCGATAATAAGTTCGAGAAAGCCTTATTCCTTCAGTCTTGTATCCCGTCCGCTGGACGCAAGAAATGAAAGTTCGGTGAAAGCTTCGTTCGGATTCATATATGCGCTTCTCAACGATATGAACCAGATTCTTTCGAACGATTTTGTAAGTCTGGAGATATCTACGGATTCCGGCGATACATGGACAGAGGCAGGCAAATGGCCTTTATCGGAACTCTCTGCCGGCAATTACTGTTTCAAAGTGCTTGATATTTCCGATCTCGCGGCCGGTAAATTATTCTGGATACGTATTCACCGCGAGGGAGACGGTTCGGGAATGTATATCTCGGGAACAGACAATATCGTTGTCAGCGCTTCTGACGAACTGCCGACACCCGAAGGACTCACAGGTGTAAAGAACAGCGACGGGTCGCTGACACTTTCATGGAAATCGCCGTCGGGCACATATAATCTGAATCATCTCGGAAACCTGCGTACCACAAACATGGCATTTGCCAACGAAGGAAAAGAGATTGTCTGCGCCAATCGGTTCTCTGTCGATGACCTTGCGCATCATAAAGGGAAATATATCGGTTCGGTAAGCGCCCTTATAAATTATTTCCCCTATCAGGAGGATGTGAAAGGCATACATGCTTCCGCTGTGATATATGAGGACGGAGAGATCATAAGAGAAAAGGAATTCGGAGACATAACCTATAACGATTATAATGTAGCCGTTTTCGACGATCCTTTGCAGATAGACGGTTCGAAAGAGATGATCATCGGAATCCGGCTGTATGATTACGATGACTGGCAGTGGCCTGCGGTTGCTGCCGT
>ERZ860264.734-NODE-734-length-27715-cov-3.552784_pt1 | contig 27715 bp, 43 predicted proteins | sample MGYA00509980_ERZ860264 | MGnify/ENA primary metagenome ERZ860264 (study PRJEB30046, sample SAMN00715212) | human gut metagenome | study: EMG produced TPA metagenomics assembly of the A metagenome-wide association study of gut microbiota in type 2... | reverse complement strand
CCGCCTGTGGCTTGGCTTCGTGAAAAAATCCGGCAGCCTTCCGCGATTTGTGCCAAATCGGGTATTCCGTATTTTTTCGCTTGCCACGCTTGCCTTGCGCCCCCTGTGCCCTCCGTCGTGAATGTATCGTAAAAATTCCCCGGACGCGAGAAGCCGCAAGGCTTCAAGCCAAAAGGGAAAAACAAAAAACAAACATTTCTCAAACATCTAAATCCTTTTTATTATGGAAGCAGCAGCACAGACCAACGCAGCAAGAAACATCAACACAACCGCAGTACCACTCGCGCTCATTCAGCCGGGCGGCTACAACCCCCGAAAGACCTTCGACGAGCAGGGCCTGACCGAACTTGCCGACTCTATCCGTCAGCAGGGGGTGTTGCAGCCCATAGGGTTGCGCCCGATACCCGACACCGACCGCTACGAAATCGTGTACGGCGAGAGGCGTTACCGCGCCTCGCTCATAGCCGGTATGGAGGATATTCCGTCAATCGTCTATGACGCACTGTCGGACAAGGAGGCCGAGGAAATGGCGGTTACCGAGAACCTGCAACGGCAGGACATCGCCCCAATGGAGGAAGCAGTGGCTTTCCGACGCCTCATAGAGAGCGGACGCTATGACATCCGGTCGCTTGCCGTGCAGGTAGGCAAGAGCGAGGCCTATATCCGCACCCGAATGAAGCTGACAACCCTTATACCCGAAATCGCCGTGTTGCTTGACAATGACGACATCACTGTCAGCGTCGCCTCCGAGATATGCCGCTACGGGGAGGACGTTCAGAACGAGGTGTACGACAAACATTTGAAGGACGGAGTGCCGTACAACAGCTGGCGCGGCATGACGGCCTCAAAGGTGGCGCAGCTAATAGAGCGCGATTTTACCACCGAGCTGTGCCGTTACAGCTTCGACAAGTCGGCTTGCGCCTCATGCCCCCACAACACCTGCAATCTGCTCCTTTTCGTAGAGGAGGGCTACGAGGGGAAATGTGCAAAATCCTCATGCCTCAAAGAAAAGCACACGGCATATATTACGGACAAGGCTCTCGCCATACTTGATGAACACCCCGAGGCCAATTTCTGCCAATACAAATATGACATCAACGAGGCGGCGGTAGCGCGTCTTGCCGGAATGGGCTACGGCATTGAAACCACGGACACACGCCCCGATACCTTTCCAACCGAGCCTGCCGAGCCGCAGAGAGAGGCATATGAAACGGAAGAGGGATATGCCGAGGCCGTGCAGACATACGGGGCGCGTATGCAGAGCCATAGGGAGGAATGTTCCGTACTGCGCGCAAAGTGCGACGAGGGGGAAATAGCCTTGTGTATCTGCGTGGGACGCATGGATGTGACACTCTGCTACAAGGAGGTGCCTCTTAAACTCCGCGAGAACGGCAACGCGGCAATGGCGAAAGTGGCCGAACTGGAGGCGCAGGATATACGCAACAGGGAGATAGCCATAGAGAAAACAATCAAGGACACCAAAGCCCAAATCCTCAATGCCGATATAACCGAGGCAAAATTCACAAACGAGGAGGACAGAATGATATATTTCTTCCTGCTTTCATCGCTCCGCAGCGAGCATTACGAGGCCGTGGGTATTACCGACCGCAAACAATACGGCGCACTCTCCGACGAAGAGAAAATGACCGTCATCGCCAATCTCAACGCCAGGACCAAGGCGATTATCCGGAGGGATTTCCTAATCGCCCATTTCAAGGACGCGAGCCGGACCAACGCCATATCGGGGCTGCTTTTCGCTTTTGCGAAGAAGCACATGCCGGAGGGATTGGCGGCCATAGAGAGCCAATACAACGAGGAGTACGAGAAACGGCACAAACGCCTCGATGAACGCATAGCTCAGCTCATGCCGGCACAACAGCCGGAGGAGGAACCCGAGGCACCCGAAACTCCCGAGGCCGCCGAACCTGAGGAAGCCGTGGCCGACGCTCCCGAAACCGACACTCCCGATGAAACCGAGGCTGTAAGCATCGATACTGACGGAGATATGCCGCAGGAAATGGATAACGGCAACGAAGAAGCTGCTGCCTGAGCGACAGGCAAATGTTTGAGCAAGCCACCCCAAGCCGAAAGGCGCGGGGCGGCTTTTGCGCGTAGCCCCACAAAAGCCGCCGGTATGGAAAACTACGCCGGCATTGCCGGAAAACGGATATGGATTGACCGGGAAACACCCATATTTTGAAGATTTAATCGGTTTGAGCTGATTTTCATGCTCTAATGGGACATTTGTCACACCTAATGTCGATTATTCTTTGTAATTTTGCATATGGCAGATAACCGACTCTTTGATAAGCATTGCGCCAAGATCATAGGCATTGCGCGTCACCGTCTTTCCACCGACGGCGACGGCGTGACAACGCTTGTGGCTTTTCATGGTTGTCCGCTCCGTTGTCGGTATTGTCTGAACCCGCAGTCGCTGGGCGACGGAAGCCGATTCAGAGAGTATTCGCCGCAGTCGCTTTATGATGAAGTGAGAATCGACGAGCTTTATTTTCTCGCCACAAATGGCGGTGTGACTTTCGGCGGCGGCGAGCCTTGTCTGCGCCCTGATTTCATCCGCGAGTTTCGTGGGCTTTGCGGCCCGGATTGGCAGATTAATCTTGAAACATCGCTCAATGTCACGACAGCCAATATCAAGGGGGTGCTCCCGATAGTCAATACTCTTATTATCGACATCAAGGATATGAATCCCGACATTTACCGCAGCTATACGGGGCAGAGCAATGACCTTGTTCTTGACAATCTCCGCCTGATAGCTGATAGTGGACGGCAGCATGACTGCATTATCCGCATACCGCTGATACCGAACTATAATACAGACGCCGACCGCAATGCAAGCCGTAAGGCTCTTGAAGCACTCGGTTTTACCCGATTCGATCTATTCACCTATCAAATCCGCAAATACTGACTATGGCACGAGGAAAGCAGACCTGCAAGATACTGAAAGAAATCCGCCGGCAGATTGCCGAGGCTAACGACATTGAGTTTGCCACATCGGAATGTCGTTACAAAGGCGACTGCCTCGGCACATGCCCCAAATGTGAGGCCGAGGTGCGTTACCTTGAGCAGCAGCTCCGCGCCCGCTCCCTTGCCGGGAAAGCCGTTGCCATTGCCGGAATCTCAGCAGGGATGATTATCATGTCGGGGTGCAGCGGCACATCATCATCGAATCAGTCAAACGAAACATTGCAGGGCGAACCGATCGAAATAGCTGATACATTGGATTTCGAGGGCGAAATTGATGAGGAATGCTTATTATCCAAAACCAGAGATACAATTTTCAATTCTGCAATCGAAGTTTCAGGTATCAAAGAAGGTGAGATAAGCCATGATCCTAATGAAGTAGTAACACAAGGTGAAATGCCGGAAGAGCGGCCGAAAAATCCGGATGAAAGTGGAATTTACAGTTGTGTTGAACAGCTGCCACAATTTCCGGGAGGTCCCGCTGAAATGTTACGTTTCATAGGTCAACATTTGAAATATCCCGAAGAGCAATTAATGGAGGAGATTCAAGGTCGTGTGGTAGTACAGTTCTATGTTGACACATTAGGTCGTGTTTGTGAGCCGAAAATAGTACGAGGTAAAGATTCTGCTCTTGACCGTGAGGCTTTACGGGTAGTAAGATTATTCCCTAATTTTACTCCCGGCACTATTAATGGCAAAAAAGTCAATACATATTTTACTCTTCCCATTACATTCAAATTACCCCCAGATTGATTATGGCACGAGGAAAGCAGACCTGCAAGATATTGAAAGAGATACGCCGGCAAATTGCCGAGGCAAACGGCATTGAGTTCGTGACATCGGAATGTCGCTACAAAGGCAACTGCCTCGGCACGTGCCCCAAATGTGAGGCCGAGGTGCGCTACTTGGAGCAGCAGCTCCGCATCCGCTCACTTGCCGGGAAAGCCGTAGCTCTCGCCGGAATCTCGGCGGCTTCACTTGCAATGCTCATGCCGATGACCTCGCAGGCTCAGACCTTGCAAGAACCGCAGAATATTTTGAAAGGAAGCATCCCTGTTATGGCTGATACTATAACAGTGAGAGGTGTAGCTTTGAGCGGTGATACCTTACCTGACGGAACCATATCAAAAGAGCCGTTAATCGGAGCAACAATCTCAAACAAGCGCACAGCATTAGGCGCCATAACGGATTTGGACGGTCATTTTGGATTGACCGCCTGTATCGGAGATACTTTGAAAGTAGAATATGTGGGTTATGAACCGCTGGAAATCATCGTAACTGAGAATATGAGAAATGTGGAAATCACACTTACTCCATCGCAGGCCTTTCTGGGGGAAGTAGTTTTTGCCGGTGCTATGCCCGCTCGCAAAGAAAATCACTATCTTGACCTTAATGTAACTGATGAAAAAGGCAACGTAATTGTCCCTGAAGATATTAATATAGAGCGTATATGGTTTGACGAAGATGGAGATGAATACTCGGAATATATTTCATCTGATTACTTTGACGATAAACACCCATGTCGCATTTATTGGGATTACCAAAGCGGCTTGCAAAATGAAGACGGCAAGCCGCTGAAAGAAACTACTCTCCGCATCGAGGCCGAGGGTTATGACGACCCGATAATAATCACGGTCAAATACCCCAAACGCAACGCCAAGAAAACCATCAAGTTCAAACATAGAAAGCAGAAATAGTGATGAAGATATATTTATTGATAATAATGTCAGCCTTAATTTCTTCTTGCTCTTATCGCAGTGATAATATTTCTGATAAAGGCGAGTGGGTAAGCGTGCCTGTCGATAGTTTTGCAGAAGGTTACAATAATATTGGCGGGCAGATTTATTGGGGATATATAGTCGGGGATTTCACCGAAGAAGATAATGTCGGCGCGGATAATGAAACATTCCGAGTATGTAAAGGCTCTGAGTACGCCAAAGACAAGTATCATGTATATTATCCGCAAGTAGTGATATGCTATGATGGTTTTAAGGAAGATAAAGAAACCGGCGAGTATGAGGGATTCGGAGGTGAAGTTGCTGAAAAGATAATACTTAGAGGTGCAAAACCGTCACAATTCAAATACATCGGCAATGGCTATGCTGTTTCCGGAAACAAGATGTTTCACGACGGCGAAGTGATTGAATGGAATGACAGTATCGCAAATCTCAATTTATAGCCGCTATGTCCGATTCTCTCCGATATAAGATAGTGCTGTGGATGGTGTGGGTTCAGGTCGCACTCCTGCCGGTTGTCATAGTTATGATAACCGTGACAAATAGCGGCGTGATGTGGCGATGGAATCTAATCAACAACCTTTTAGTTGTAGGTTATATTCTCGGTCTGCTCGCACTCCCTGTCAGCCGCGGACTTGAAAAGCCGCGATTTCTGAAATGGTGGTTGAGAATAGATTTCTGGCTCTCGCTCATACCGGCCATTCTTATATTGCCGCTGTTGTTTTACTGTGGTCGACATTTTATTGTGGCTGAAGATGGCGATTATGTGCTTTATGAAAGTAGAGGTGTTATGATGGCCGCCCCGCATTATAGATTAGGCAAAAAAGAGGGACTATTCATTCGCGAACTGTCACATAGCATCAGACTGTATGATTATGGAAACAGAAAAGTCGAATGCTTCAAAGTCGACACACTGAAAGGCTGTATGTATGGACTGGATCGCGGGGCATCGCCTGCAGCATGGGTTGTTCCTATTGATTCTGTATGTTATCATCGTCATGCCAATGACATATCGGTTCTCATTGACAGCCTGTATCAAGTCCAGCCGTTGTTGTCGCAAAAATCTTACGGTACATTTGTTTTCCCCGACAATTTCGCGGAAATTAATTACAAAGGAGGAGAAATAATGTATGACGATTCCATAACTTATAATATTGATCTTCTTGGAAATGACAGTTTGAGTGTGACTATTTTCAAAGACAACTTTCCTCAACTATCATTCCCGAAAGATGCTGTTGGCAATCTCTCGCCGCAAGAAGTCAGAACTTTCATAGAGGTACTGAAAGTAGGCCAACGATGAAACAAACCGATAAACGATTTTGGATAGCGTGGGCTATAGCCGAACTGCTACTTTTGGCATCCTGCATAGATTTTGCTGTCAGATGTCAGTCGCTTGGCATGATATATGTATTTGCTATAACCCAGCCGTTAATGATAGCTGTGGCATTATTCAAAACGACTCATCCTAATGCCGCATTAGTAAATTCGATAATCATCAGTTTATATACGGTTTATTCAATCTATCTGAGATTGACGCATGAAGATACTGATGGCTGGGGCTGGTTTGCTTTCACGGTTGTGCTTCCAATTGCTCAGCTAATACTGCTATTACTATATTGGGGACTTGAAAAACTCGCAGGAATTACCGAACATAATCAATGACGATATTACCATGGAAGATGCTTTAAGATACATAATTATCGCTGTTATCCTTTATGCCGTTTGCATGGGGATATATAAAGCTGTTCGCACTCGAAAGATTGATTATTGCTTATGGGCTATTCTTGGACTATTTGGAATAGTGATATGGCTGTCGAGAGGTTTTCTCATTACTTTCCAGATTTATGATTGGGCTACATGGAAATTTGTATGCTTTTTGACAATAAGCAGTTTCCTTGGTACTAAAAAATCGAGGTTAAGTCGATGGATAAGCGGCATTACTTTAACGAGCCTCACATTGTCATTGATAGGTTTTGTTATTCTAAATATTATTGCGGACCGAAAAGATAAAATTGTGATTGAAACACCATTAAGCGGATATTCAACAGCCCGAATTGACGAGATATATTTCAAATACAATGACAAGTCTTTTGGGCGTGCGTTCAATCTAAAGGATTATTCCAATATTGATAATTCGCGTATTGATAATTCGCGAAATGGCTATAATGTGGAACTAACCATTATCCCCATTGCTGAAAACATAGCTAAGATTGAGTCTTTAGACCTTATGCCAAAACCTGAATTGATGAAATTGAAAGGAGGTGGGCAATGAAGTTCTTAAAGAAAATATTTGTTTGTTGTTACCGTTTTCAAGAACGTATAGGAAATGGAGATATGCCTGTGGCTATGTCTATGGGCATGATATTGTTTACAATTTACATATACTTAACTGCCATCTCAATAGGCGTTTCATTCTATTGGGGAAACATAATTGGTAAGCACTTAATATTAGACTTAAAAAAACTGATGCTTTACAATATCCTTATATGTTGTTTAATAGGAGGAATTTTTTATCTAAAATACCTTAAAGACACTCGACTAAATCAAACTCTGTCTATCGAGATTTCCAAATCTGATAAAATAAGTGCTGTTGTATTCATTATTGGAAGTATAGTCAGTCTATGTGGAGTATTTATGTTTATGTGGGCTGTAAATAATGGATTTATATTGGAAGGAGGCAAGCGATGAATAAACTCGGTTATATTTCTGTATTGACTTTTGTCTTACTGCTTGTAACGTGTAGTTGTTCAAGACTAAAGTCGAAGTACGAAGCAGTCAAGGAGCAAATCAAAGATGAAATCAATGATGCTTTCCGTACCGATTTTTATTCTGATTCAGGTGGATGGGATTATCGCCGTGTTCCGTTGATTGCTCCCTATGAATTGCTCTCTACGCTTAAACACGATAACATCAGAGTCTGGTTCTGCATCAAGCGAAATAATCTCAATGAGTTTGGAGGACAGGGATTGGACACGGATCGACTTTCTGTAGAATATGTGGGAATTGCTGATTCGACAATATACTTGAGTTATTCAGAAGCCTTTGATGATATTATAGGCGGTAAACGCTATGATGCTTTGATATCACCTCGTTTTGCCATTATTGATGTGCCGACAGATTCTATTGAGTGGCATGAAGCAAAAGATGAATGGCTGAATGCTCTCAACAAACGCAATATTACCAATCCTCAACTGCATCATGTAGATAGCTTGTATGAAGATTTCGCCAATGATAACCGATTACTGTTTAATCCTCCAAAATGACAAAGCAATGAAAAGGTTAGGTAGAATAATAGCATATTCAATCGCTGTCGGCTTCGTTCTGTTTATCGGATTGATTATTGTCGCTACTTATCTAATGGGATATAATTTGGCAACAAAAAATGGAGAACTTGCAAACAGAGATAAAATAATCGAGCGCATAGAATCTTTCCAGTCGGCAAACGGACATTTGCCTGAATCCATGTCGGAAGTGGGCTTCAAGCAGATAGGCGGCGGAGAATACTATTACAAAGGAATTATATTTGACTATGTCAAGTTCAACAATAAAGAATACATTGTCGAGTATACCTCTGTGGATGGTATTCTCACGCAATATATAAACATTGAACACCATTGGACTGAAGAACCAGATATTTGCCTGATAGAAATGCCTGTAAACGCAGACACGGTAGCAGCAATAAACAGAATTTCAAATTTTGAGCAGGATTATAATGTTCCTCCATTGATAGACAGCATATCCTTTAATCAGTCGCGGATATGTCCGGTTGGTGATTACTCCGGACAGCCTGATTCTATTGCATATATTCGTTATCTATACAAAGATGGCAGTACCCGATGCGAAGGATGGGTTGCATACGTCGATGATCCGGAAGATGACCTCAGCAATCAATTCGGTGAATGGAAATACTACGATGAAGCAGGCAACTGCTATCGCAAATTCTGGAACTATAAAGAAAATGGCAAACTGATATATGAAACTGACTGATAAACGATTCTTGCTTTGGGAGATTGTGCTGACATTGGCGTTGTCTGCAATGCCCTTGATAATGTATGGCGAAAACATCAGCGTAATTATGCTGATAGTAGTGTCGTATGGTGTAGTCGCAGCTATAGGGGCAATATCCTTTTCCAAAATCCCGGTTTTTGCTACATTTATATTGATATTCTTTGCAGCAAATGCCGCAAATATCATAGACTTAATCATTATTGATATGTTTAGGCTAATCAAAATGGAGTCTTATCCTTTGATCGTTGGACAAATATATTTGTTCCCAATCTGTGTGTTTGCAAATGCTATGATTTGTACTATTGGAGGTATTATTTTCCGCAATATCAATAAACGATCAAAAGGAGTTAACCGATGAAACCGCAGGACAAATATATTTCAAAAGAGGCATTTACGTTTCCTCTTTTTTGTGTCGCTTGTTTGGCTTTCAACATATATTGGGGCTGCACTGATGGATGGCAAGTAGGAGCGATTGTTGGCTCATCGTTTTTCGGAATAATCACATTGGTGTATATTTTCAAATATCTCCGATTCGGGCTTGACTTTCTTAGAATAGATGCCGATGGTATTACATATAAAGAATGGCGCAAAACCACTTCGCTGAAATGGTATGAAATATCGAAATGCACCGTTTGTTATATACAGTCCTACGCGGGTGTCCTATTTTACAGAGAATTAGACATATTGTCGTTATCTGAAACTAAAAGCCAAAAGAGTATTTCGGTCAGGCTGTCCGGGAAATATTGCCGTAACAAAAGCGTTATTGAAGCAATCAAGAGATTCGGCGGCACAGGTGTATTCGACGAGCAATCTTCCCATAGTCAAAACAAGTATTTGGCAGGAATCCTTTTAGTGGTATTTATAAGTATAATCCTCATTTTTACAATTTCAATGATAAAGGAAACGTAAGCAATGAAAAACCGAATGTTATATCTTATTGCCATTGCGGGCAATTTCTTGTTGCTGATTTACGCCGTTATCTTGATTGTCGGAATTAGCAGCGGTTGGCTTGATCGTGAATTATGGCTGCATTCCGATGTGGCTAAAGTTGCACAGCTCCTGCTCATGGCATCGGCGATGGGCTTGTTGTTTGCCAACATTCGTATTAGTCGGGAACAATATGGCGGCAGGTATCTATCATTGATTTTATGCGGGAACTTCTTTATCAATCCCTTCCTGAGTTTATATTTCCTGAGTGGTAAAGCGGACAGCAAACAGACATCAACGACATTTTCAAAGCGCAATGTATATCTATTCCTTCGCAATGTGCAGATATTTTGGCTGCTATACACATTCGCGGCAGTGTTCTATACCCCGCTGATTGAGTCACAAATTGGCGAGATATTTTATCTCGGATTGATAATTGCGATAATCGCCTTTATACAAAAGAACATTTCAATTGCCGTAAGGCATGACACTCCCGGCTATATATTGCTGAATGTATGCCTATTCTTCATTTACGCACCATTCTATTCATGTCGCGTACTTAAAAATAACTGGCTATGAAAGCAGCTGAATTTGTAACCGCCATAAGGGAGATAACTCCAAACGAAAGTGAGCTTTCGATGATGCCTGAAGGCTTTGCTCAAATATATTTGGGCGAACTATTCATTGGCAATAAGAGTATTCACACGAATGTTGAGCCGGAAAATGCTATCATAGACTTGATATCAAATTATGATGTCTCCAAGCTGACAATAATGATTTTCAGTTTCAACAAATCCAATGAATTGAAAGAGACAGAGCCATTTACTTTTTTCGGATGGAGAGAGGCTTTTCCGCTTGCAATTCATAATGCAACCGGGGAGATAGTCGAAATGGACTGGGCGGACGATAACCGCATTGTAAGCTATATTGCCAAGGATCAGCAATCATATCTCGACCTTTTGTTTGCATTGCAAGAGAACTGCCTGTCAACTCTCTTTTCAGATAGGCAAAAATGGAGTACCGAGCAATTGGCTGAAATTGCCGGGGGCTATAAATATCGATCTCATTTAACGGATTTGTTGTCATAAAGTGTTTAGAATATGGAATATCGGGAATTGTCAAAACAACTGTGTGCAGTGTTCAACTTAAAGGGCATTACATCTAAATGTTTTGTCCATAAGGTTGAGTGTATCTTGGTAGGCTTGACATTTGTCAAAGTTCCGAATCGGGATTACAAACTATTTTTTACGATATATCCGCTATGGCGTTCTACCCTGAAAAGTTGCATAGATTTTCCTTTATTGCTTCAACCGTTGGTAGATGACAACGGTCTTGACATATATTTGTCTGACAGTACAAATATCATTGACAGATGCAGCACGCAATTTCCATTGTTAAGCGACAGCAATACAGCCGCGGATCTTGTCCGGTTTTTATATGAAATTATTGCAACCGACAATTCCATACAAACCAACTTTGTACTCCAAATGAAGATATACGAATTGATATATGGTGTCGCTCTTTATCTCAACAACATAGATGTAGCCCAAGATGTATACATACAGATTTCAAATCAAATATCCGGCTGGGACACAAAGATATTCAAATATTGGTACGGCGATAAAGATACAACTCTGTCAAAACTTCTTGAATTTGAATCAAACAAGCGCAGAATAGTCAAGAATGTTGACCTGAACGCCTCCGACTCTAAAGTAAAAAAATTGCCGGTTTATAAATTCCTTGAACACCATGAAACTGACCGATAAACGATTTTGGATAGGATGGGCAATTGACGAACTGCTGCTGTTAGCCTCCTGTATAGATGTCGCAGTGAGGTGTCAGTCATTCGGCATGATGTGCACTTTTGTAGTGCCCCAACCGATAATGATAGCTTTGGCATTATTCAAAAACACTCATCCAAATGCCTCATTTGTAAATTTGACAATCATCAGTTTATATACGGTTTATTCAATCTATCTGAGATTGACGCATGAAGATAATGATGGCTGGGCTTGGTTTGCCTTCACAGTTGTACTTCCTATTGCGCAGCTAATACTGTTGGTACTTTATTGGGGGCTTGAAAGACTTGCAAGAATCGCTCAACGAAGAAATCAATCATAATGCTATTGATGTGTAACCTCCAATATCAAAACAACATGACAATGGATAATAATTCAATCGTTCTGCCTCCATATATCCCCAAGCACCACGCCGTGTTTCGATGCAAGGTAGATAATAGGATGTACAAATGGCCTATAATAATGTTGTGCATATTTGATGTCATTGTATTTTTCATGGCTCCTACTATCCTATTGGGCTTAATCTCCATTCTTTGGGTTTCGCCCCCGTTTCTGATAGTTGTGTTTTTGTCCCGGTATCTATATCACAAAACAACTTATGCCATAGATGACAATGTATTACGCATATCAAGTCCTTTCAAGTCATTAGCCATCAATATTGACAGCATCAAGAAAATCCGGCGTGGAAAATTCTGGGTTGAAAGCCGTCGGAATTACTCGGCGGCTTACATCAAGCTACGCATCATCTACGACAGAAGTAGCTATGTCTATGTATCGCCTGAAGATGAGGAATCATTCGTTGGCACGCTGCAAGCCATAAACCCCAATATCGAATATAGCAGCGAACGAGGCTTGCAATCGTAAGCAATATGGGCAAAATGCGATGAACCAGTAGAATAATCACCGTTCAGGGCTGATTTTCAAACACATTTGGGACATTTGTCACCTCCATTGTCAATTATTCTTTGTAACTTTGCGATATTACAGATAATAGACTCATATGAAACTGCTAAGAGGCTTATTCTACCATTATTATTGGTGGCAGATGCGACAGGAACAGGATGGATTCTTCGTTCCTCTGTTGGCTGTGTTCTGTGTCCTGTGTCCGATTTTTGGGATAATCGGTTTTATAATGATTTCGGCTGATGTTACAGATATTATTGATTTGAAGAAATATGATGTGAAAATATTAATTTCAGCCATGTTCATTCTCGGACTCGCCGCTTTATGGTGGTTGCTTTTACGAAAGAAACGATATAGACCGATAATTTGCGAACATGATGTCTATAATGTTTCTGTATATCGAAGGCTCGCGGTGATATATCCAATTCTATCTGCGACACTTTTCTTTATTGGACTGTATATTGGTTATCTACATAATTCGACAATGATAAGTCAATGATTATTAGCGTATGAATCGCCACATTAGTAAATTTCAGCGACAAGGATTCTTAATCCTGATGATATGCTCGGCTATAATGCTTGGCATAGGAATTTATATGTTTGTGGCTGATTTCAATTCGACAAGCATCGTAACGAGTTGGCGCTCCAATCCTTCCGAGCAAACTATATCATGGCAAACTCCGGTATTCGGAGTAATCGTCATGCTCATATTGGGCATCCTTATTAAAATAGACAGGCCCAAATTATCGAAAATGGACATCCAAGGTAAACGCACTTTTGTGTTTGAAAAGATAACTGATTACCTGAAAGATAATGATTTTAAGAAACGGGGCAATCATTTCTTCAAAAGCAACGGTTCGATAGGATATTGTATGAACATTCAAAATGACAAATGGAATGATACCAATCAAATCCGCTTCACGTTGAATGTCGGTATATTCACCGATGCTTTTTGGCTGGAGCATGAAGATTACAAACACACAGGGATTGTACCCTCTTTTCCTAAGGAATATGAGTGTGCTATTCGGGAGAGAATCAGCGACTTGCTTCCGGTCAAAGAGGATAAATGGTACTGTATCACCTCAGGTACGGATGTCATGAAACTATGGAGCGAAATAGAGCGCGACCTCAACGAATATATACTGCCGTTCTTTGCCTGTTACAATACCGAATCTGATGTCATACCCAATCAATTTATCTACCGGAAAGGAAGCATGCTATGAAACTAACCGATAAACGATTTTGGATAGCGTGGCTTGTGCTTCTCATCTTGGCGATTGTGAGTTGTACGGAAGGAGGTTGGAGCGAGGATACAGCATTACTGGGTGTGGCATATACGCTGTCGCTATTATCGACATGGCTATGTTACAGGGTCAGACCGAGAGCCGCGTTTGGCAACCTGATTATGATGATAGCCTATAATACCATATTGAGTTACAATCTCGTGTTCAATAGCCGCTATGGAGCCGGACTGACATGATGGCTTTTCGCACTGCTTCTGAACGCCATTCACTCAATCGCCTTGCTGATTTATACCTCGATTATTCGGTTCATAAAAAAACATCATTGATATAACATTAAACAGACAGATAAAGAAACAAATATTCAAATCTCAATAAATATGCGCAACCGAGTATTAACAATATTGTTTGCCATGACCGCATTCTTATGTAATGGTCAGGCTTTTCTCGCAAAATATCCTAAGCTGACAAAGAATAATCTGAACGAGTTTTTCTTGGACTGGAAAGCGTATTCAGATACTATCAACTCAAATAATGTTGTCACAGACAGTGTGATAGCTGATATTATAATGTGGAATAATATAATCTTTGGTCTTGAGGGTCATCCTGCAAACGAACCCAAATATAATGTTATCCCTCGGACAATCGAAATTGAACGGTATTATCTCGATGTCGATACCATTATGGCGAAACTTTGCCTCGGTTTTCCGGATTTTATAGAAGATTTGAAAGATGAGCAATATGTCGTTGACAGCGTGACGCCTATTCTGCCGTGGCGAGGTTTGTATCTGACATCAGACATAAACAAGAAACTATCTTCATTTGCAGGCGGATTAAAGAATGGTGATAAGATAGGAAAGATCAATAAGAAGAATGTCAATAAACTAAAGAAATATATCCCGGTTGATTATGGTCATTGGGGTGGTTATTGGTGGTTTACCTCGTTTCCGATTATTACCAATATTCGTTATGCCGACAATTTAATCGCAGTAAGCAGAAGGACAAGCTGGTGGACAGGCGATGTAATATGGTATGTGAAAGAAAACGGTAAATTTATAAGACGACCGGAACCAATAACAACATGGGTTGAATAGCACTACAATTAGACTCAATGGAATCAACCGATAAACGATTTTGGAACAGATGTGGAAACGCAGTCAATGAGTTATTCTTTTGGCTCTTTATTGCGTTTGCCGTGTTGCTAACCATTGATTTATGGTGTTTGTTGGCGACTGTCATAGTATGCCTGTTCGGGGAAATGGGTAAATCGTTGACATTGTTGAATATATTTGGAGCGTATGGGATAATTCTCATGCTTTTCTCCAATTTTACATTATGGCTGACAATGTATTCGCCAAAGATATACAAACGGCTTGTGTCAGTAGTCTGGAGCAAAAGACTGAGACTATTGTATTTCCTGACATTAGGCTATGTGAACGTATATCTGCTGAACCTCTATTATATCAGATTCAGATATAACCAGTATGAACTGACTCAGTATCGTGTAAATGTGTTATATTCGGTTTTGGTCATGTTCCCAATCATAAATATCCCGGTCTATGTAGCGGACATTCGTCGTAGCGGGCGACAAGTGCCCTTGAGCTATGCGGCTAAGTTATATATGCAGGGAAGATTGGCAACGTACCTGATACAAAAGGATTATTCATCATTGATTAAAGATGGAAATGAACAGTGAAATATACTATCCTATAAATTTGATTGATTGCGAGTGTTCAATCAACTCAATAGACTACAATGCAACGGATCTTGTTGTCGAGCTGGAACGGTTTGACAATAAAGGGATAGTCAGGGTTGAGTTCAAAGAAGTATTCGCGTATCGCGTGACTTTGGAACATTTCAGAATCAACGATATAATGGAAGGTGTGGGTATAGCACCGTTATACGAGGTTGAAAACTCCAATTATTATAACTGCTTAATACAATCCGGTATGAAGGTGCTATATGGCGAAACCCTCAAAGTCAGGCATTTTGCCATAAAAACAACCGAGCATATCATAGATATTCTCTCCCCTAATAGCTATACTATAATGTAAATCAGCTCATTCTTTTTATTCATAAGAGTACCATATTTTTCGTAGTGACAAGGTAATCTTCGGGAAACTTGCCGGGCTGAAGGTAGGCAAAGCGGAGCGAGGTGTGGGCGCGTGGAGCGCATCACTCCTCACTACCTTGCATTGCCTCCGCTTCATTCCGAATATCTGATAATCCGGGCTATATGCCGCGTCCGTGAGCCGGGAGGCACACCGACACCACATATAGCCTTTCGTGTGTAAACCAACCGCGACACAAGACCGAAGCCTCCGTGAAGGCGGCTTCCGACTTGATCTGCGCTCTATGCCCGGAACACCGCAGCCCCGATGCTGTGAACGGCATCCGGCCTGCCGCAACCTGCCGGTTAGGGTCGCCGGATATACTTTTTGCTTGAAAACCCTGCGGGCTTCACCTGCGGCGGCGTTTTTGTGCGCGAAGCTACGGCGGACGGGCGGAACGAAAAGTGACGCCACGCTTGAGGTCGGAGTTCCGCGCCCGTGAGCCTCCGCAAATTTTCTCGTGCCTCCAAAATTTGGGTATCCCGCGCTTGCCCTCAGACTTCACACTTGTCTAATCCGCCCTGGCGGTCCACCGTGGTGTATGCACAAAAAAACATACCCCCTGCGGATGAAGCCCGGAGCTTCAATCCAAAAGGGAAAAAACAAACTCAACACCTCAAAATATGGACTATCAAGCAGCAGCAACCATCATCGACCGCAATTCGGGTCTTTACGACATCACCACCAGCGAGGGCAGAGAACGCAGACGCCTGTTTTTCTCCGCACAGGGTAATATCTGCGAGTTTGCGCCACGCTCACGCAAACGCGGCTACATCATACCGCAGTCAACCGTAGCCAACTGGCTCGGAGTGGTAAAGGTGGAGAAGCCTGATACAAATATCGTGGAAAAGTTCAGGCGTTACGCCTCGCGAGCCACCTTCCCCTCGGCTTTCGTGCGAAAATGCCTCATGGCAGACCCTACAAAGGGCTGTTATGAAAACCGGCTGACAACCGGCACACGAATAGACGGTGAGATTATCTCCCTCAAAGCCGTGGAGCGTCATGCGCCGTGGGCAGTAGAGGAATTTCGCAAGGCACTTGCCGAAAGGCGCGCCTACCATTCCGGCAGGTTCGACTTCCGGGGCTATGACGGCACCCTATGGATAGAGATTGCCGACAAGGACGACGGATATTATCGCAAGGGTGACATCAAAGCCGAACTAAGCAAGGAGTATCGCGGCTGTGGCAACGGCTACTACTATCTGCTGATTGACGACGGACACTTCATAGGAGTTGACATAGACTGATTTACCAACCGCTCCCTGCGCTGCGATAGGCGCAGGGGGCATAACACGACATTTCCATGAACCGAAAAGAGGAAATACGCAATGAAGCCGCCGAACGGTATAAGGACAGCGAGTACCGCGTTCCCAATATGTACTGTTTCATCGAAGGTGCAGAGTGGGCTGACGCCAATCCGCTCAGAGGCTGGAACAAGTTTAGCGATGAAAATATGCCGGAGAAAGGCGACATCATAGCTTTCGCGATTATTGATGAGAAACTTAATATCGCCTCCTATGAGCTGATAAAATTCGACCCTTTGACAATCGCCAAACCTTACCGCGATAATGTTTTGTGGCTCCCGATACCACAATTATAATCTTCAATATTTCCGCTCCGACACTCTCCGTTCGGGGCGGCTTTTGCTCGTAGCCTCACAAAAGCCGCCGGTATGGAAAACTATCCTAAACGTCCATATATGAAAACAAGTCAGATTCTCGGTATCCACACGAAGAATCTGGCTTTAGTAATGAAAAAATAGAATATATCGTATCTGATTCGTTTTATATTCGTATTATTCGATTGCAATGAATTTATAAACGGTCTTATCGGTGTTTGGATAAAGAACAGGATCCTGCATTGCGCTCGTCACTGTTAATTCAGAGGGCGTAAGCCTGTCTATGAGCCAGAAGCGTTCCGATTTGTCAATGTAAATCACTGAAAAGTTATCCGTGGTAAAAGTCCAGCGAAAATATATCGGCTCACCGTTTTTGGTGCCATCGTTCCAATTCACCCATTTATAAGAGCCGGTACCGTTGGCATTGAATTTATATACCCAGCCTTCTTCGTTACACTCTGTCGGTTCAAAGCCGGACATATGTTCATAGGTCTGCTTCCATTCAACGCCGGTAATACGGGAGATAATTTCTTTCTGGTCGGTATCATAATAGCCCGTGCGTTCCTCGCACGATGCGAGAAACACAAAGGCTAATACAGATATGAGAAGCTGTATTTGTTTCATTCCGAAATTTCGACTGTTACGCTGCCGTTCCCGATGAGGGATTTGCCTTGTATGTTAAGATACTCTCCGTTGACCTCCGGCAATGACAGAGAATAACTGTAAGGCAACGAGTTTCTTCCTAATCCGGCCAAAAGGATTGTACCTCTGTCGGTTTCATCAGATGCAACGAACGAAATCTGTGCCACATAGAACATGGATGTGTTGCCGGAACTTATTGTGAGCCGGTTATTCCCCAATGAATAGAATCCCGTACTGCATATATCTTCGCCTGATACCGACAGCCGGGCCTCTGTTATCCCTTCTTTGCTGTATGGCTGAGATTTTGACAGGCTTATTGTTCCTCCCACATTGTTCCTTGCCATGCCAGATGTGCGCGTAGTGTAAACCACGCAGACATTTCCGGCTTTCGCATAAGCCTTTATCAGATTGTTCGCCTGCTCCATCTCGCCCTCAAAGCGGGTTCGGTTTATGGAACTCACCTCTGCCAGTTGTTCCCGAGAGCGGTTTACAACGTAATCGGTTGCCGTGACCTTTTTGTTCGGATTGATGGAGAACAGACCTGTACGGCTATCCACCTCGACAAACTGAGAAAGAACCTCGGCATCAGTTTCATAAGCCCTTATCTGGGTCGGTTCGTTGAAAACCGTGTTGTCATCGCTACAGGCCGTAACCGACAGGCAACAAAGGGCGACTATACCCAATATCTTATTATTTCTTTGCATACAATACTCTTTTTTGTTAATTAATTGCTTAGAGAGAAAAGTATGTTGCAAAGTTACTTCGTATAAACGACAAAAGCTGTGACAAATGGCACAATCAACCAATAAAACAGCCTTTTATAGCTTTAATTCCCAAATTTTTCTTCGTCAGGAGTGTACCCGGCAACTGTTTCGCGGATTCTATGGAGCTGTCGGCGAGATATATTGAGGTAGGTGGCTATCTCTCCAAGGGAAACGAGTTCAAATAATCGGGGATAACGAGCAAGCAGCTGTCGATAGCGTTGCTCCGGAGTGGAGCGGTAATCGTTAAGAACATGTCCGTATGCCTGTTCAAACAAGGCATCCAGAAACCTGATATGGAGAGTCGGGTCAGACATCAGCCGCTCACGAATCATAGAGGTTGGTATGACCAGCACATCGGAATCCTCCAATGCAATAATGTCTGTCGGAATCTTTTTGTCAAGCATTACGCTGATGTAATTGGCAAGGACAGAATCATTGAAAACAAATCCGACGGTTTTCGCCTTACCGGAATTGTCGATCAGCGAGTGCTTGAAGCCTCCGGAAACAATCCAACCGACTCGCTTGACTGCCTCACCGGTATATGCGAAATACTCACCGCGCCGATAATGGTGCAGCTCACCATGCTTCTCGCATAGCTCTTTCCAGAAAGAGAAATCTATCGCTTCTTCAAATGCGTTAAACTGTGCCATATCAATCCCAGTCATTAAGGCTGGCGATGAAATCGTCAACCGATTCTTCATCGAAGAGTTCCGGCAATTCTTCGATGTTATGGTGACAATCGTGTTCGACTGTCATATCTTCAACGGTATTCCCGCTGTTTTCGTCTATATCGTATTCCATTAATTGCTTGATGTAATTAATACAAAGGCCATAAAAGACTGCAAATTTACAAATTTTTACAGATACTGCCTAAACGATCCTTCAGGGTTTTCATGCTAAATGGTGATTGTCAGAACATTCCAAGTATATAAAAGCCCGGTCCTTTGAAAACCGGTAATAAGGTAATAATCGGAGCCTAAAGGCATACTCAATGTTGTCGAGGCTTTATCCTGTGTCTGTTGAGTTCCGGCAGGATTGTCGTTTTGGCGTGCGAAGTTACTGCGTCCGGAAGGAACAGCAAGGGCCACTGCGTTTGAGGCCGGCGTCGGCGACCGTGAGCCTCCGCAAATTTTCTCGTGCCTCCAAAATTTGGGTATCCCGGTCTGGCCGCTGGCTTCACCCTTGCCTTATCCTCCCTTTCGGCCGCAGTGGTTCACTTGCACGAAAAACGGCCAGCCCTGCCGGGAAAGATCAAAAGAGCTTCACAAAAGGGAAAAAATTAACAAATCAGACATTTCAAGACCATGCGAGTAAAAAGAATGACAATCGAAGAAGGGAAGCGGGCAGACATAAGCCGCTACCCGAATTTCCACAAGACAGGGAGTGTGCGTGGTATGAAGAAGCTGTATTACGGACAGCACTGTCTTTTGGTGCGTTGTGGCGACTATATTTATAATGTGTCGCCGGAACCACAAATCTACAATCAGGCAACCATCTAAATTCCAGACGATATGAACACAGACATTGATTTCATTAAGATTGCCGAGGGCGACAAGGAGTTTGTAAAGGCCTTCGAGAACTTTGTCAACGGCAAAGTGAGCAGCACTGAAAAGACAGGCATGGCGATGGCAACCATGCACCGCTATCTCCAGCAGCAGGCGTTCAAGGTGTTCATGGACTATATGAAAGCCCTTGCCTACAACTACCGACGCGGACGCTATGACGACCGCAACGAGTGGGCCTCGCGCCTCGCTGCCGAGGCTTACGGACACCTCATAGACACCGGACTTATCTTCGATACCGCTTATGACGAACTCACAAACAACGACTGATATGTACGATACCGATTTCCCCGAATACGGGAGGCAGTGTGAACTCAAAGAGCCGTGGCGCGGCTACCGCCGAGGCACAATAGTGGGGCGCAGCGGCTACCGCTATATCATAGAACTGAGCAGCGGAGCGACCATAGAACTTTACGAGGATGAAATAGAATTTGACTGAATATGAACAGACTTATGACACCAAGACTGGAGGAAGCCTTCAAGGGCTTCCCCCTTTACTCCCAGGACGGCAAGGGCAAGGACGCCGTATGCGTGGCCATATTCACCATAGGCAATGCCCGGTGGTTTGTGCTTGAAGGGAGCAGGGAGGGCGACGACACAATAATGTTCTGCATTGTCGTGGGACTCGCCGAGGACGAATACGGCTATGTTTCGCTCAACGAACTTGCCGAAATAGAGATTGACTGCCGCAGCAAGGGTTACGGAATACTCCAAGTCACGGAGGTGCCGTATTTCAAGCCACGCCCACTGAGGGAGATACCCGACAGTCGTTTACAGTCGCTTCTCTCAAGACTGCATGACCGCCCCGATGAATGACCTGTAACCCGTCAGCCGTGGCGACCATGCCACGGCTGACACAATCCGACATAGACATGGATATTAAAGACACGATAGACCGCATAACCGAATGTGCCGAGGCAAAGGGCTGGAGCGTCCACGCTTCCAAGAACCGAAAGGCCGATATATGGCTGTTTGAATTCTCGCAATACACCAATGCAGGGCAGGATTTCAACTTTTCGGCCGAAATGAAAGACGGCGACCCCGACAATCTGATAAAGTCGGTAAGGGAGTATTATGAGGGCTTCGACCCCGACGAGGAGGCATATCTATGGATAGGCGATGACGGCCACGGGAGGAATGGCGCGCCATACCATATCCGCGACATAGTGGCCGACATGGAGGACGCGGAGGACATGGTGCTTGATTTGCTCACAGCTCTTGAAGAAGCCGGTTTTGAGCCGATGCAGGCTTAAAACCATACAAGACTATAATCCGGTCTGCCACAGCCTTGCGGGTTGTGGCAGACATAACCATGTTTTGAAATATGACATTGCAGACAATCATACATATTGCCGGAATATGCGGCTGGAGCGTCACGGTCATGGTGGCGGATGACAACCGCACCACTTTCGATTTCCGGCGAAAGACACGGCGCGGAGTGCCGTTCTGCTTCTGCGCCGACATGACAGGCGGCAGGCCGGTGACCCTTGTAGATGAAATTCTCTCGTTCATCGACGCCTTTCAGCCCGACACCTTTGCCCGGCAATGGTGCGGCCTTTCTGGTATAGGGAAAAGCCTCCATGCGGGAACCGCCGCCGATTTCGACGATATGCGCTACGAGGCATGGCTTCTCGCCGCAGAGCTGTCGGAAGCCATAGCCTCGCCTGAACGCCACGCACCGCCGTGGTATCACTGGAACTGACCGCCGGGATTATAGCCCCTTGTGCCTCCGCAGGGCTATAATCTCTATAAGGTCGTTACCCGTCAGGCGTGTTACTCCATTGATGAACGTTGGTTTGGGAAACTTCTCGTTGTGGTCGAAGCAATAATAGAAATATGAACGGCTTATGCCGATTATCCTTGCGACCTCAGAAATGGTGTAGAGCCTTTTGCGATCAATCATGGAGATATTGACCTTTTTCTCATGCCTTCGTTTCGCCATCATTTCCCGGTATATATGTTTTACGAAACGTTTTGCCACGTATCTCCACGAAATTGAACATTTCCTTACAGCGGTCGTATATTCGGGGAGAATAGACCTGTGAAAGCTGTTGCAGTGAGAGATTGGTTGTCGCATGGGTAAACTGATTGTCGCGCAGGTCGTAGCGACGTTGAAGAACATACTGCATGACATTCTCAAAATTACCCCATCGTCCGGTAGGCGTCGTTTCACTCCCAAGCTCGTCGAATGCCTGACGGCAGCTTGTGATGTAAGTCTGGAGAGCATAGTAGCCACCATCGCGCGATTCATCGGAAAACTCGGCGCAAATGTCGATTACATTTGTCATTCGGAACCAATAGCGCATACCGTTGCGAGGCGGGTGTACCGCATAGCAGAACTGTCGGACAATCTTGAGAAGGGTTGATTTTCCGGTACCTATGTCGCCCCATAGCAATAACCCCCTGTCAGGGTCAAGATTCCCGTGATAGTCCTTCAAAGCCCAGTGTACGATATCGTTCAGTATTTTACGCTGATCGTCACGCACGGTATAGCCGGGGCATATCTCCCTTGCGCATCGCAAGAAAAACTGCTTGTAAACATCAATCTTCGTTAAGTCCGCAATCGGGCGTAATCGGTCCTCTGCGGCGTCCTGCATTTGGCGAACTGCCTTCTGCGGATTTATTTTTTGTGGATATTTCATCTTTCGGTTTTTTAATTCTCATACGGGCCCAGTTGAGAAAGTGTTTTTTGAAAGCCGAGAACGTGGGATGCCAGTCCTCGGTGGTTATTGTAGCATTACTGAAATCATCTGCAATCGCCATAAGATCCGACATGTCGCAATGCAAGCTCATTGCCATTCCTTCAAGCGTTGAATTCGATTTTTTCAGTTTTTCTAAAAATTCTTTTTCGCGCTCGTGCTTTCCTTCAATTAAAAGTTTTTTTATATTTTTTCTTTTATATAAATATGACCGCGTTCCGTTCTGCATTTCGGTAGCGGTTTCGATCTGCGTGGTGACTTGCCTTTCATCAGTCATATGCTCCTGCGAAGTGTCCTGCACTATATCTTCAGTCATATCTTCAGGCAAAGCCGTAGTGCCGTCATTCTGCATATTGAAGCAATATTTTTCAAATCCACAGACAGAAATAACAGTAACAAGACCGCTCTTCTTTCGTGTAATCAGTCCATCTTCTTCTAATGCTTCAAGAAAAGATATTACGGCTCTCTCATCGGCGTGCCAACGGCTTCCGAGATAGGCAATCGTTACAGGCCATTCCCCATAAGTCACCCTAATGCGGATGTTTGTGTCACCCACATATCTCATGCCCGGTGTCTTGGCGGCCCGGAACCTTATTTCAAGCCACCATTGATAACGCTGTGCGTTATCCCAGAGCCAGTGAGTCATATCATCTTCATAGACCGGCATCCATCTTGGCATAGCTTGTGCGTTTTTACAAAGAATCTCAACAGTTCGCTCCCACGAAAACGGGGATATGGACTGGTGCTGTCTGTTTCATAGACCAGCCCGTCAGATTCACTGACATAGCTGAACAACTCAAAGTCGGTAAGGGAAAACATGGCGGCAACTTCTTGACGGCTGTATAGTCGCGATGAGTCAATGACAGGTAGAGGACTTTTCATAATCATCGGTTTTGTGCCTCCCACAATGAAATGGCAAGCGGGTTTATACAGGTCCCGCTTCCATCTGACGTCATATTCTCCTGTGTGAAACCTTTTTGTCGCGTTGACAAGCCACATCGTTTTTCAGACACCTCTTCTGATTCCACCCTGTCCAGTCGTATGATTCTTCCTGCGGCTGCACTCCCGGTGACCGGGAATGGATTGAACAAAAAAACTATCGAACATACGGCGTACCCTTTATAAAAGTAGGATGACAACCCCGACTTCCGAGATGACCGGGAATTGACACGACAAGAGTGACTTTCCTCTAAATTCGACAATCTTTTTACCGAAGTTTTAGAAGATTCAATCTGGAGCGGGTATCGCCAATAAGCAATCATCTTAAGTCAGGTTTTAAGGGAACCAAGACATTCCTGGGCGGAGCCTTAATTAATTTTTAATAAACCGCATTCAGACAAAGTTTTTTAGAACTCTTAATCTCACGCTTTCCCAAATTTCTGATTCAGTATGTCTTTTATATCCGACATTTTGTAAAGCGGCGTCTTTCCTATTTTGATCGGCACAAGATAACCGTCCTTTTCCCACCGGAGAAGGGTGCTGTAGGAACGGTTGAAAATCTTGCATGCTTCCTCCCGTGTCACAGTCGCAAGCTCATCGTCGTAGGCGCGCTGCTCATCTTCGGCCTCACGTGTGATGCGTAGAAATTCCTGAAATGCCACCTTCATATCAGTGGCGTCGACTACCAGATATACCCCTTTGGGACCTTCCAGTATGGAGTTGATTATTTCTGCTGCCATAATCTGTTTCTTTGAATTACGGCACAAAAATAGAGCCCTGTACGGACAGGACTCCTTTTACTTTTACCGCGACCGCTTTTATTTAAGCGATTTAAGTTTAAGCTCTAACGCGGAATGGTATGTGTTGACAGTAAACGGCTATTCTTTCAGCAATTTAACTTCTATTTCCCTTCCCCAGTCATCAATATTGAAATAGCCGTCGGGGGTATCAATAACATTTGTTACGGCAGGGTATGAACATGTCATTCCAAGCTCTCGGCTCAATGTCTTGCCCTGGGGTTTGCATAGGAGAAGCCGGTGCTTTATCGCGATGTTGAGAAGCATTCCTATTTTAACGCCCTCTCCGCTTATCGGGGCAGCCAATTCTTTCAACCGTCTATATATCTCATTGGCCGTGAGGTGTGGATAATCCGGATTCTCAACTATGTCATAACGTATGCTACGATAATGCTCTCCGGGTCGTTCATAAGGCTTGTTATATCCTTCCGGGTCTTTATCGTCTACACGGATAATATTTCTTTCAGTTGATTTCGCCACATTGGGAAACAGACTCTCTATCGGCGGAATCCATAGAAACACAATCCGATCGTATATCTCTTTGGCAAGGCTGTTACCGGCATCTCCGGCATCCTCGCTTTCGGAAACATACCATTCAAGATATGATGAAAGGCCTTTATATAGTTGCGCTACATAATAATCACTCCCTTTATCCTTTACCTCGTTTCTCATAGCCCTTTCAAAATCAAGCTGATTATCAGCAAAATAATCAGAAAGCCTTTGTAATCCATCGGAAGAAACTGAGGATATTTTATTTCGGAACAGGCTCAATCCCGCAATCAAGCGGTTAACGCTATATTGTATTTCAACTATATCCATATGTTCATTCGGCATTTTCCCATAAGTCTATACGCCTTTGTATTTCCGATTTAGGAAGGCGGATATTTATTGAGTACAATTCTTTTAGCTTACAGGCTGCGATACAGGGTGTTATTATAGAATGTTGCACTAATTCATCGAACACAAACAATATTCCCTTTACCGTCAGTTTACCGGCCTCTGCATACCTGCGGAGCTGTCTGTCGCCTGTCAGCAGTGTCACATCGTACTTCCTTGCATAATAGCAGACCGAGCAATCCGGTATTGAGAGATTCCCGGAAACATTTGAATATTCTTCGACAATCTCTGCGATCTCTTCAGGCGTGAAACTTTCTACACATATTTTTCCTTCAGTTACCAGTCGTTCCATATCCTCGTATTGACGGGGGTTGGAAATTTCAGCCATTACAAAATCCACAGTGCGGATTTCATAGGGTAATTTGCAGAAACACTCCAATAGTCCTATTGAATGAAGGTCGATGAATATGTTTGTGTCATTGACAATTATATCCATCTTGTCATACTAATTGAAGGTGTGACTTGACGCTCTCAACTGAGGTATTCAGTAGAACTGCGGCCTTGGAAAAGGTAATGGCTTCGTCGGCCAATGCCCGGTAGACCATGCGCGCAAAACGGCCAGACCGCTCGGCAACAGCCCTCGACTTCTCGGCAAGAGCCTTGAAGTCCGGAAGCCTGTTCTTCTTGGCCTGATAACCGGAATAACGGTTTGCGGAAATCACACCACCGGTATATAACGCAACCATAATATCGTCAATGGATATTCCGAACTGACGCTGTATGTCGGTAAGCTCCGACAGTGATATGTCATGTCTACAACTACCGACCTTAGCTTTAAGCACCTCCACAGGCAGCAGAAACTCGCTCGCAAAGGCATTGCAGATGTTCTCCACCTCCTTTGCCGGCATATCAGCTGGTATGTCAAGCAGAAGATGTCCCAGCTCATGCAGGGCAGTGAAACGCTTACGCTCGGTAATAAAACTGCCGTTTATTACGATAAGGGGAATGGTGCCGTTGGCATATCCGCTAAGTCCGTCGAAATCCTTATCTTCTGCAATCTCAATAACTTTTACTCCGTTTTCCTCAAGCACCTCGATAACATTGGAAACTCCGTCATTGCCGAGTCCGAGATATTTCCTTACCTCGTTTGCATGGATTACAGCTTCTTCTGTGTTGCGGACGCTCTTACGGGGCATAGAGAAATCAGTCGAACAACCGCAAAGCTGTTCGGCCTCCAGATAACGTTCCAGTTCCTCCCGCACCTTTTCCCTTACGGCAGAAGCCATGCGCTCCGGAAAACGTGGCTTTTTGCGGAATTTAACATGATCTACTTCAACAGTGAATGGCCGGAAGAAATAGTCTATCTTGACGCCCAGTGCTGCGGCAAGTGCAATAAGTACCCGACTGTCTGGCATCATAAGACCTTTCTCATATTTGTTTATGGCTTGCCTTGTAACAGAAGGAGTTACTACTTGTGAGAGCTTTTCCAAAGATAGCCCCTTCATCAGTCGTGCCTGTCGCAACCGGCGTGAAAATATGTCGTTGGCTTGTCTATTCATTTTCGTGCTTATATTTAGTTGACAAAGTTAACAATAATATTTTATTTGTCAACTATGATAAACAAAGAAAAGTTCACATTCAGGAAATTAACCCAATGTTAGAGCTGCTATTCCATCAGGCCTATCAGCTCCTTCTTCATATCATCGTCAATATCGCGGTATCTGGCGAAAGCTCGGCTTCCCTCTTTGTGTCCGCTCAATGCACCTACGAGATTAGGGTCTTTAACCTTCTTGTAAAGGTTGCCTACGAATGTGCGCCGGGCAAGATGGCTGCTCGCAATCTCATTGATGGGCCGTTGCTCCTCCTCTCCGGTGGTAGGATTAAGCACAGTTACGATTCTCGTTATTCCGCACTCTTTGAATATCTTTTTGATTGCCACATTGTATTTCTGGGAGCTTATGAACGGCAGAATGCGCCCTTCTTTATCTTCTCCCTCATAACGTTTGAGAATCTCCTTTGCCCTTTGGGTCAAGGGAACTCTTATTACTGTCGGCCGCTCGCCCTTTGTCTTGCTGGCGATATATTCCACTGCGTCATTTATGATATTGGCTGGAGTCAGACGCATGAGATCTGATATACGGCAGCCAATA
>ERZ860264.724-NODE-724-length-27951-cov-6.081266_pt1 | contig 27951 bp, 20 predicted proteins | sample MGYA00509980_ERZ860264 | MGnify/ENA primary metagenome ERZ860264 (study PRJEB30046, sample SAMN00715212) | human gut metagenome | study: EMG produced TPA metagenomics assembly of the A metagenome-wide association study of gut microbiota in type 2... | reverse complement strand
TTTTAGCCAGTTTAGACTATAAAAAGAGACTGTCCAAACTTGTTAGACAGTCTCTGTCTTATTCGTGGCATCCCGTGAAAACGACGGATTGTTTTTTCGGATGATTACCGACAATATACAATGCACCCCGAAAGTCTTAAGTCTGACTTTCGGGGTGCATTAAAGAATGTCTTGAACCTCTTACTTGATTGTGATTTTCGCAGCGCGCTTAGCGGGCACGAAGCCGTTGGCAGGCATCGCGTTTACACGTTTGCTGTTCAGTCTGTTCACCACATCGTTGCCGGTAACGAGAGCGGGCATACCGCTGGTAGCGGCGGGAGTGGTGTAGCGCACTTCCGTCACGTCGCCCCACTTGTCGTCAGCATTCTTGCCTGCGGCCACTATCACGACAGGAGTAGAGGGGTCTACCTGGAAGTCTGTCTCTATCGGCTCGAAGAAGAACCAGTGGGCCATATTAGGTACCGGAGGTTCGGAACAGAGATCCTCGAGTATTTCAGTCTTCTGCGTGTTGTAAGTCTCCTCCTTGTAGACGCCGAAGCGATAGCAACGTGTCTCGTCATTGGGGGTAAAGGACACGAACAGCGAAGGCTTCTGCTCACCGTCCCAGTCATTCATCACATACTTGCCGGGAGTGACGGTGACGACAGCCTCGCCGGAACCGCCCTGATTCTCGGTGGTGCAGGTGAAAACCTGAAGCGGAGCGTAGTTGGCGTTCTTGTCGATGGGCAGGATAAACACCTCATACTCTTTGCCAGGCTCCATATCGTTCCATGTGTTCTCGGTGGGACCGCTCTTTGCCTGGCCCCATAACTTGATAATGTCAGAGAGGCAGCTTGCGCCGAAGAATGCACCCATTTCCTCATACTGGCGCTGTATTTCGCCTTTCTCGCCGGCCACAGTGTAGTACTCCAGCACGTCTGCGTTGGGTGTGAACTTGATTGTGAAGCTGAATTTGTCAGCCTTCACCAACTCTGCCGTAACCTGCGGATTGCCCTCCACCGGGGGAGCGTAAGCGGTGAACTCGCAGTGAGAAATCTCTACGTCGGTGCCATAGCTGTCCCTGGCAGCCGTCACCACACTGTACTCGCCGCCGGGGTTAAGCTCGATGCCGGACAGGGTGCCGTTGTTGAAGTCGTCGGCGAACTCGTGGCTGCCTATGCTGCGCAGATACTTGAACATGACCGTGGGGTCGGAATACATTCTCACCATAGCGGTAGGCACCACATTGAGCAGATAAGAGGTACAGGAGGCGGAGCGCTTTACGCTCACTGTAAGTTCATTCTCACGGACATCGTTCACCTCCACCTCGGCCCTTACTTCGCCGGGCACATTGATAAAGGAGATGTTGTCTACGTTCCCGAGCACATAGCTCTGGAAATTGAATTCGCCCGGGAAGTTAAGCAGAAGGCGATTGGGTTCCTCAGCCTGCATATTGAAGGCCGATAAGCCGGCGATAGCTACCGCCGCCGATATGAGATATTTTTTCATTTCTTAAAGAATTTAACTGTTTTATTGTCGATAGAAAGAATGTAAAGGCCTGCGGGCAGGCTGCTCACGTCAAGGCTTTCGCCCCGCCAGTGAGAGAGGGACAGATGGCAGACGCCACTCACTGAGTAAATGCCGAGGGCGGAGTCTGAGAAAGCGCCCTCCACCATAAGAAGATTGTCTACGGGGTTCTCACGCAGACGTATCTGTGCGGAAGGGTCAGCCACGACTCCCTCCAGCCCCGTACTTACGTAGAACGACAGCCTGCTGAAAGCGTCCCAGCTCATGCTCTCCGTCTCGGAACCGTTGGTCACGGTGACTCCTTGTCCGAAAGTAATGCGCGTGTCGGTGGTCAGCGGCGCCGTCTTCACGGCCTCGCCGTTCTCCGACAGGAAACGCACCACTCCGGCACTTGCCGATACCGCCGGCAATAAGGCGGCACAGGCAAAAAGGGATGTAAGGATTTTTTTGTTCATAGAGTTAATTATTTAAAAACTTGTGGCCGGCGGCGGTAATCAGCCGCCGCCGGCCTGTGTGATGTCAGTGCCATAAGGCACCGGGGATTGTTACTTGACTACGAACTTGCTGACATTCTTGCCTGTCTTGCGGATATAGATGCCGGGAGCCAGGTTATCCTTGTCAAGGACACGTATACCGTTGACGTCGAAGAGCATGGAGTCGCCGTCCTCGGCGTTGATGCCGTCGATGCTCATGACAGGCTCTCCTTCTCTTTCTATAATCAGACGTGTCACATAGTTGACCTGTGAGCCGAAGCGATACATGGCCATATACTTCGGTACGAATGTCATCTTCTCTGTGTCAACATCCTCATCCTTCACGAAGAGCGGGTTGTTGATAAAGTCAGACAGGTTGACCCATTCGTCGTAAGCGCCGTTGACCTCAGTGTTGCCGCCGATGCGCAGACGTACCAGGTGTTCGGTGTCAGTGAACTCCCATTCGGTCATCTCGCTTGTAATCTCGGTGATAGGTTCGTCGGAAACCATCACATATACGGCAGTGTAGCTGGAAGTGTCGCCGACCTTGACGGCCTTGATACCATTTTCAAACGCTGTCGTGTTATACAGGATTGTCTCCTCGGGATAGTAGTAGAATGTGTTGCGGTCAATACCCCAACCGCTGTAGTAGTAGAAACCGCCGTTGTAAACATACTCGTGACCGTTGACGGTACCCTTGTATGTCTTGACTTCCGAGTTGTTGAGGTCAGCCTCGTCGGTAGTGAAGACCGTAGGAACGATTTCGTCCATCATCTCCGTGAACTTCTCCACAGTATAGCTGGCCGTCACCTTATCGCTCGGCTTCCAGGGCTCATCGCCTGTACACCATGCCACGATAGTCATATCCTCATCGATAGCGATTTCGAGATTTGTTCCGTCGGAAACCTTCTCCTCGCCACCATTTATCGTGTAACGGACGGCGGTAGCGTGGTTGGAACCGTATACAGTAACCTTAGTGCCCTTCTCTACCTCGGTACCGTCTTCCAGACTGAATGTCGGAACGCCAAGCACATCGGATACTACGGAGAAGTAAACCTCCATCTGCGCGCTCTTGCTGTAGCCTTCGGCCTCGGCGTAAGCGGTCAGCATCATCATTCCGTTGAGAACCGCGTCTTCGGGAACGGTGATTGTAAGCGGAGAAGCGCCGGTAACAGGCTCGTAAGCCTTGTTGTTGTCCGGGTTTTCGGTGTCAAGCTGAGTCAGCTGGGCGGTGATGGTCGCGCCCTCGGTCTCGTCGGTGATTACAATCTGCTGGCCGATAAGAGCCTCCCAGATGTATTCGGTGACATTGGGGGTCGCCGCGCTCGGCATCTCGAGAGTCCACTCCATAGAAGCGGTCTCGCTGTCCTTGGCGCCTTCCTGCGAGCAGTAAGCCTCTACCTTGAGCAGGTCGCCGGTCTTGCCGGGAGCCTTGAACTGAATCATGCTTTCGGTGTAATCCTTGGAAAGCTCGGCGTCTGTCTCGCCGTTCACAGTCACATTGACATGTGTAGTGCAACCGGGCTCGCTGCTGATATAGACAGTGCTGCCGGGCACCATGGGACTGTCGTACGAGTAGACAGTGGGAACCTTGCAGGTGATTTCGGGAGCAGCTGTACTCCATGTCACTATTACATCTGTATATCTCTCCTGAGATACAGTCACAAAGAAGTATTTGTACAGACCGTCGGCCACCCACTCGGGAATGGCGCCGTTGGTCTTCTGCAGAGTCACCGTCTTGACATTTTCCGAGTATTTGTTCTCATTGGTGATAGGTTCATTAGACACCGCGAAGCTGAAGTACGAGGGGACATAATCCATATCGAACTTGATGCTCTTGATGTAACCGGCATCTTTCGTTACAGTAAACTCGCCCATGGGGTCGGGATAAGGCCAGTGGTTGCAATACCAGGTGCCGTTGCTTATGACGTCCGTCAGCTTGTACTCGGCTCCGGACTCGCCTGTGTATTTCAGCTCCGGAGTAGCCTTGTCCGCATCCATGTAGCTCTCGGCGGACACGTTCATATCGGGGTTCTGAGCCTGCAGGTTGGCCACGTTGATATGGTCGCTGACTTCAACTGTGACTACAGGTGTAGCCAGAGTCCAGGTCTGGGTAGCAGTCTCGCTGTCAGCCATGCCGTCGCCCATAGCTACGGCCTCTATCTTGAGGACATCGCCAACATTGCCGGGAGCGGCGAAGGTGACGGGGCTTTCGGTGTATGTCTTGGACAGGTCTGTGTTCACCTCATCATTCACCGTGACGGTAATGTCGGCGCTGAGGCCTTCATTGAATGTGACGGTAATTTCAGAACCGGGAGCGGGAGCGGCGTCAGCGCAGGCAATTACCGGAGCGGCTGCCTGTACGGGAGCGGCTGCCTTGGCATAGCTGAACTTGACGGATGTGAAGTCCATTTTATAGCTAAAACACTTCAGATAGACATATCTGTTGTCAGTGCCGGCTATAGTCACGGCTTCAGCCATATTGGAAGGATAAATCGTACCTACCAGCTTATTGCCGAAATTCAGATTGTTTTCAAGGGTAATCTCCTCATCCGCGGCATATACTTCAAACAGTTTTGTATCGGAAGTCGCAGTAGAAGATACGTCCTCGTTGAAACTTACACCGGTATAATAGTAACCCTCGGGAAGAGCGCCTCTCAAGTAACCCATACCTCCATCGTTATAAAACTCCATGTTTGTGGATTGCAGATAGAAGCCGTCAGTGTTATATGTACCGGTAAGGTCGTTCTGAGGTCCGAATGTCAAGGGTCCAGTCGAGCCGGACGTATTGGTGGATACATCTTTTACCATCTCAAATGTGATGACATCTTCGTTGCCGGAAGGAACGACTATCTCCCCTGCGAGTGTCCAGCTCTGTGAAGCCATCTCGCTGTCGGCATAGCCGCCGCCCTTGGCTACGGCCTCTACCTTGAGTACGTCGCCGGCCGCACCGGGAGCGGCAAACGCGACCGGACTTGATGTATATGTCTTGGTGAGTTCTGTGTTTACGACATCGTTTACTGAAACCGTAACGTCGCAGCTTGCACCCTGCAGGAATGTTACTGTAATCAGAGAACCGGGTTCGACCACATCGTCAACGGAAGCGATGATAGGTGTCTCGGCCGAAGGCAAAACAGTAGCTCCTTCCTTAGCATAGCTGAAATTGATAGTTGAAAAATCACAAGCATATTCAAAGCCCTTGATATAAACATATCTGTTGTCGGTACCGGCTATGGCGAAAGCCTCACTCAGATTCTCAGGAGTATATGTACCAATCTTGTTGGCCGCGAACTGTTCATTATTTTGAAGTGTAATCTCCTCATCCGCAGCATATACCTCTATCAGTTTTTTACCGGCAGTAGCTGTAGAAGTGGCATTATCACCCAGACTTACACTTGTATAATAGTAACCCTCGGGGAGAGTACCTTTAACATAAGCAATACCGTTGTTCCACTCAAACTCCATATTTGTGGATTGCAAATAGAAGCCGTTGGTGGAATATGAACCTGTCAGTCCATCTGCCGGTCCGAAACTCATGTTGCCGGTACTGCCGGATTTGTTGGTAGCCGCATCCTTTACCATCTCGAATGTGATGGCATCGGTACCTACGTCTTGGGCCAACGCCTGGACAGGTGGCGATGCAAGCATCCCGCCAAGCGCGATGACCGCGTAAGCGAATGTTTTAAATTTTCTCATAATGGTTAATTATTATGGCACGGAGGAAGCGGGATACCTCCTCCGTGCCGGTTAGTATTTAAAGAGCTATCTTAATTGAGGAATTGCCCACCTTCACCACGAAGATGCCGGAAGCACCGGGTGTGTAGCTGAGCTCGGCGGCATTGCCCAGACGCACGCATCTGCCGTCGACAGTAGCCACGACTACCTCCTGACCCTCGGGGTTGGAGATGTAGATAGTGCCGGCGGCGACACGCACCTTGGATGCGAGGTCGTTCTCCACCAGGCCTATACCTGTATATTTGTCGGTAGAGCCTACTTTGTCGTAGTCGGTCCACAGAGAAGCGGCATAGCCTATGTACTGGCCCTGGCTGTCGAAGCGGGCACGGCCGGCGAAAGCACGCTGGTATACCTCTGTACCGGAAGCATAGTCAGGCACTGTGTAGCGGAATGTGGTCTTGTCCACGACTTCGGGGTCTTCGGCCAATTGCCATGTGCGATAATAGAAGGGGTCCTGGAAGGACTCGCCCTTCTTGTAGTTCTGGGTAATCACGATGTCGTCCACAAACATATCGTTGTAGGAGTTGAGACCGAAGATTGCGATGGAGGAACGGGCGGAAGCGCCGTTGAGCACTACCTGCTTGTTCTGCCAGTCGAATTTCAGGTCTGTGATATAGACGGCATCGACCTGGTCGTAGTCACCCTTCTCATCGTTCCAGTTGAAGAGAGCCACGGCGCAGTCCGCATAACGCGAGTAAGCGTTGCCGGCATCGTCGTAATACTCCCAGAGGTCTGCGGCGAGCTTAAGGTCCACAGTCACCTTGCCGCCGTCCTTGGAGAGGTCGAACTGGGGAGATGCCCAGCAGCACTGCTCGCTGGCCATGCCGGAAGCCGTGTAGTAGAAGGGAGCCAGCATGAGGTAGTCCTTATAGGTCATGTAGTTCTTACCGTACCAGCCCTGCTGCTTGATGTCGGTAGGATAGAAAGGACCGGGAACCACACCGTCGAGGAAGGGATTCTCCTTGGTGTACTCGGTGTCGTCACCCTCGAGGAGGTGTGTTCTCCAGCCGGTGAAGTCCTCGCGAGTGATTACGAAAGGACCGTCTTCCTCGGCTGTACGTTTGGCTGTGGCCATATAGCTGAAGCCGTATGCGGCCTCCTGCTCCTCTACACCGCCTTCGAAGGTAATGCCGTCGTCGCCCACAGCCACCGCTTTGCGCAAAGTGGGCACCGCGATATCGAAGATATCCTTGCATAACGGAACGACAGAGGTGTATTCACCTTTCTTGGCCACGACATCGAAGTAATAAGTCTTGTCGGGATATGTGTTCTCCACCAGGAGTGTTGTCGCGGGAGCGGCGACCGCCACATTCTCGGCTGCATACTCCTTGTTGCCTTCCGCGTCAAGGCTCCATACGTTGACGATGTATGAGTCAGCGCCTTCCACAGCCTCCCAGTTCACATTGAAATGGTCCTCCTCGAAGTCGGAGTGACGTTTCAGTACGGGAGGAGCCACATGCGACTTCAGGGTGTAGAGCTTGACATCGTCAAGGAAGATACCGCCGTTTATGCCCTGCCCCACTATGTTGACGATAGTGGAGGGACCGCCGCCCTGAAATACCAGACGGAAAGTGCGCCACTCGGTAGTGAGCTGGTCGGTGACGAAGGCGTCATCCACATTGTCCCACATGGGTGCCCAGTTGTGGGTCTCGGCACACTCCACGATAATGCCGGTAGGCATAGAGGGGTCCTGCTCATTCTGAAGACGGGCACGGAACTCAAGCACGAACAGGCCGTTGTTAGCGGTAAGGTCGGATATGGGAAGAGTCAGATTGCCCTGGGGGTTGACTCTGTCGAGATTCCAATAAAGGCAGCCGCCGGCGGGATAGGCGGTGTGGCAACCCCAGCGTCCCTCGCCATGGGTATAGGCTGTATTCATATTGTTCCACGGATACTGGAATTTGGAGTCGCTGGGGTCAATCTCAAGAACAGCCGTAAGGTCCGGAGCCTCCTCGGAACCGGTGGCGAGCAGAGAGAAGTCCTCCTCCAACAGAGTCACGAGTTCGCCGTATCGCTCCACATTGTCGATGCCGGCATCGGCGTATGCAAGCACCTTGGACGGGCCTTTGGCCTTGGCTGCGGCTTTGCGGCCCGGGTTGGCCGTGAGTTCAGTAAGATTGCGGCTACGCAGCCCGGCACCGTATGTGGCGGGATTTGCCGCTTCCGGCAGAGTGGCTGTAGCGGTGAGAGCCACGCAAGCCAACGCGGATGCTGTCAATAAAAGTTTATTTGCCATTTCAGATAAATCAATGTTTCGCAAGCACAAATCAAGGCTTGGAATGAACCCCGAACTATGCTTGCGAGACTAAAAATTAGCGGATTATTACTTTGGTTACAGAAGCGTTGCCCTGAGCATCGGCAGCGCGGAGAATGTAAGCGCCGGAGGCAACGGGGAGCTGAACGCCCTGGCCATTGCTTACGGAAGCGTTGAGGAGCTTGCGTCCGTTCATGTCATAGAGACAGAGGGAAGCGACATTGCCGGACACAAAGGCTGTACGGCCCTGCACACGTACCTTGAGGGCATCGCAAGGAGCAGCCTCGATGCCGGTGGCCTGTGAGCCGGTAGCCACATGGAGTATGGGAAGGTCTGTATCAGCCCACATATCCTTGCTGTCATAGCTGAACGGAGAGTTGCTGTCGAAGCGCAGGGAGTGGACGTTATTGTCAACCAGGTCTGAATCGGCACTGGGGGAGTTGTATACATTGAACAGGACGGGGAAGGAACCGTTGGCGGCTGACTCCTCACATTCCACTGTCACAATGAGGTTCTTGCCTGCGGGCAAAGTGAATGTGTTGTCAGAGAAGTTGACCATAAGCCAATGGCTGCCCTCGGAGATGGGCACAATACCTTCGTAAACCAGTGTCTGGCCACCGATACCCTTCTGCTTGCCGCTCTTGTAGTATTCCTTATCAGTGGTGCCTAAGTACACCTTGATACGGGTGTCGTCAACGTCTTTTTCAGACTTGTATTCCCAGGCCAGAGCGCCGATATACACCTCGTTCTTGCTCTTATCGAAGTCAAATATGCCGTAAGGATAGATGGCCTGGCTTGCGGAGTAGGTGCTATACAGCTGGAAAGGACGGTTGGAGTCAGCCCATACAGTCTCCTTGACCACAGCCGTGTTGTTGAAGGCGGCGCCATTCATGAACTCCACCTCCTGGAGTTCGGAGAAGTCGTTGATGGTGTTGCCGTCACCCTCCAGCACCACATGGGCCTGAAGGTCGTGGATACCGTTGTAGCCGGCATTGCCTTTCACACGCACCACCTTGGACTCGTAGGGAGCGAGCGTGGGAACATCCGTTGTGGAGGCAAACGGAGTGAATGTGCCGTTCAGGGCCTGGACACCTACCTCCACCTTATAGGCGGACTGGGTGTTGGCGCCGTTGTTAAGCACTGTCACGTCGAAGTAGTTCTCATTGTCCTTGGAGATGTATTTGGCCGCGTCAAGTTTCTCCACCTCGAGGTCATTGTCCGGACACTCGACAATAGAGAAGTCTGTTATGTAAATCCAGCCGGCGTCGTTGTCATTGTCGGTAAGAATCTGGAAGGCGATATTATAGTCACCGTCTACGGGAGACTCGAAGTAAGCGCTGCGGGTAATCTTTGTGTAAGCATTGTCGGCGGCATCCGTGAAGTCGGCAATCACATTGGTGAGTTTGTCGTAACTGAGACCTTCGCCACCTACAAAGCGGAAGTGATTGTGCTTGATGTTGTTGTTGAACATGGTCTGGCAGAGCATATAAGACCACTTGACACGATACTTCTTGCCCTTGGCGAGGTTCAGCGAGGGTGTGGCAAACATTGCATTGTTGGAGGACTCGTAGCCGTAGCGCGGAGTGTTTCTGCCATCCTTATATACCAGATTGTATTCGTACTGGAAAGCGCCGCTGAGACCGAAGCTGTTCAGAGAAGTGAAACGGTTGGCCTCGTCGGCTGTGTTGAAAGAGGTAGCGAAAGGCACCTTGAGGCTGGCGCCTGCAAGGATACCGTCGGAAGTGCAGGGTGTGCCTTCGCCGTCAGCGGAAGAGGGAGTGACTATATAGGAATAGAACTGAGCCTCCTCGATGTTCTTGTCCTCGTATGCGGTGGTTGTGATGTCCTTGGCTACGACAGTGTTGCCGGGCATACGTGTGAGGGTGTACTTCATTGTGGTCTTGTCGTACCAGCCGTCGCTGTCACCTGTTTCGGGCAGGTCCCAGGAAATCTTGACGCCGAGACCGTTGTCTATGGTCTGCACCTGGAGGTTGGTCACCTTGCCGGGCACGTCGTGGCCGGCATAGCCCTCGATAGAGTCGTCCACACCCAGACCCTTGGCGTTGACCGCACGTATATAATATGTGTGGACACCCTTGGCGGTCGCGTCGGTGTAGGTCATGGCCTTGCCTTCCATACCGACGGCATCCAGTTTGGCTACAGGCTCGCTCTGAAGATTGTCACGGTAGACATATACAGAAGTGAGGTTGGAAAGGGCCTTGCGGTTCCAAGTAGTGGTAGGGTTGGTCCAGCTCAGGCTTACGGTGTTGGCTCCGTCGGTGTTGGCGACGGTCTTCAGGTCAGCCACACGTGCGGGAGCCTCGCGGTCGGTCGCGGTAGTGAAGGGCACATGCAGACCAATCATCACCTCGTACACACCAACTTTGCCTAAGTTCTCGGTCTCGTAAGTATCGGGGTTGATACGGACCATGCGCTGGGAGCCTTCGGTATCCACAGCACCCCAGATTAAATCGCCGGTAGAGTAATCGAACTCAAGGCCGTGCTGATAGGAGGGGATGAAAGCCTGACCGTCAACCCGGATGGGATTGGATTTCTTGACCTTGAAGTTAGAGTCGAACTCATCCAGACGTGTGCCTGTCACTCTGCCCTCGGGGTCGTTCTTGTCGTAATCCCAACGGATACCGTAAAGGGTACCGTCATAATCGAAGGCTATCGCGAAATAATACTCGTCAAGCTGCACATAGTCGGACATGGAGGAGTCCGTGAGGTCCATGAGGCCGATACGGGACTTCACCTGGCCGTCAACGTTCTGCACGAGGCCGTACATCTCGCTGTCGTAAACGGAGTAAGCCATGTCATACAGGGGGTCTCCGTTGTGCATGTCGTTAGGCAGGTTGCTTACAATCTGCCATTCTCCGTTCTCGGGATTCACCTTGAGCCACTGCAGGGCATAGGTGATACCGATGGTGTAATACGACACCTTGTAGGCATAGTAATTTCCGTCGTCGGGATTGTAGGCGCCGGCATGAATCATATGGAGGTCGCGAATCCGGTCTATACCTTGTTCGTCCTCCTTGGAAATCCAGCTTAGTTTCTCGAGCATATACTCGTTGTCATACCAATTGGAGAAGTGACGCACACGGTCCCAGTCCAGGAGTGTCGCTCCGAACACTTTGAGTCCCTTGTTGCGTTCCTGGTTCAGGGGAGCGCGCATCACGGGATTGGTCTGTGCCTGTGCCTTCTCCGTCGGCATCAATCGCTGCGGAAAAGCCTTTACTGTATTCACGGCGGCGCCGGCGCTGAGCGTTGCGGCTACGGTGAATGTCAGTGTAGCAAATGCGTGTTTCAGTTTCATTACAGTTAATATTTATGATTAATTATCAGTGTGTGAAAGTATCTGTCTATATATAAACAGGGTGGCTATATATCAGGGTGTGGCTGAGTTACTTGACCACCACTTTGCGGACCTTGTCCCCGCGACGCTCCAGGTAGATGCCGGAGGCAGGCTTGCCCTGGACACGCACACCGGAAACGGTGAAGTACTCGGGCTCGGCTGTCTCGCCGCCAAACACTTCGTCTACGGCCATGCTCGGGTTTTCCTCGACATTGACATCGCTGTTCAGCTTCAGTGAGAATGTGCCGTTCATGTTGGCCGAATACCAGGCGGTAGGATTGCCGGAAAACAGGATATTGATGGCATTTTTCTCGAAAGTAAGCTCACGGGTCTCAGGATTGTACTTGCCAGTAGGCACACCGTCAGGATAATATTGGTCAATGAACTCCTGTGAGAGCTGATTGTTGCGCTGACGGTCGGCATAGCTCCACAGAGAGATAGAGCCTACATTGGACAGGGTGATGCCGAGGTCTTCGGTGTAAAGCAACATCGCGTTGTCGAAATCACTGAGGTCAAAGGTCAGGAAATGACGGAAAGAGCTGTCATAGTTTACCTTGTTGGCTTCGGGATAACAGTCGGGTCCGTAAGGGTCAACCAGGCGGATGAGCCAGGGGCTGGACACACTCTGCTGCACAGGGACATCGTAGGTGTACGAGGGATAGACGAAGCCGTATGCGTTAAGCGTATTGGAACTGATAATTGACTCCACATACTGAGCTGTACCTACATTCTTCCATTCGGCTTCGGAGTAGGCCCACTCGGAAGTGTCGTAATTGGCGGCCCATGCCTTGCCGTTGGCGTATGGCACCATCACCAATGTCTGTATGCCGTCTTTCTCGTATGGGAAGGAGGTGATGCCCGATTTGGAGAATTTAGTGAGATTGACCTTCTCGGCGTCGGTGGCAGTGCCGTCCGCGGTCTTGCGGATACGCTCGGCCATGTCGGGGGTGTAGTCGCCCTCGAACACGGCTGCCTGCACATACTCAATGTCCGAGTCCATGTTTATGTAGTAGTTCACCACTGTCTGGTCATCGGAAATTCCCATGAGGCTGGCAGAGATGTCAGTACGGGGGATACCGGGAAGCAGGATTCGGAACTTACCGTGTTTATTCGCTATTTGCCATATAAAATCATGGTCCTCGGGGTTGAAGACGGTCTCCTCTACGGGTACGAAAAGCACGGAACCGCGCGGGAAGGTGATGACGCCGTCCTCCATCTTGCCGCACACACCTTCCTGGTCGGCCAACTCCCAGTTGCCGTATCTGTTATTGTAGTAGTCGTCGGCTATAGACCATAGACAGAGCTGCTGGTCCTGACCGATGTAGTAGCTGGTACCGCCCTGCTCTATATATACGTGTACGGGGTCAGAAGCATCGACTACCAGATAGTTGGTGGCATCCTCGGGAAAGACATCCGCGCTCAGAGGGGGACAATTGCGGTAAGCGTTCACCAGACGATAACGTCCGGGGGTCTCCTCACTCTCCTCTATCTCCACCTCGAACTGATAATAGTCTGAAAGTATGTAGGAGACAGTGATTACGTCATCCCTTAGATAACCGGTACCTAAAGGTTTCCAGGTCTCGGCCTGTGCGTCGAATCCGGGCGTTACGAGCGAAGCTGCAGCCAGGGCGCAAGCGTAGATAAATTTTTTCATTCTTAAGAATTAGGTTGATAAGATTGGAATTAGTTTCTTCTGATATAAAGGATTGAAGTATATGCGTCTACATATATATATATATAAAGGACTATATATTAAGGATATGCTTCAAAAAAAGGCGGAAAGGAGCCTGTACACGCTCGCAATTGCACCCTCTGCACAGAGGTTGCAATTGCAGGAGCATGAAAGGAGGAATTACTTAACAGCTACTTTGTATGCGAAGCCGGGAGTCCTGACCACATAAATGCCGGGAACTACGCTCAGCGAAGCGCCATCGGTCAAAGTGCCGAGATACATACCGGAGATGCCGTACACCTCAGCCTGGCTTTCGCCCTGGTAGCAGATGGCTCCGGGGGTGGTGAACACACGGCAGGGGGCCTCGTCCTGCACATTCCCTATACCCGATACGGGGGGCTGACGGTTCGGGTCAAGATAAACGCGGTCCGCATTTACAATCTGACCGGTGGTCTTGTCCAGAAGGAGTACCACCAGGCATGCGTTCTTCACCTGCTCTGTGTTGCCGAGGCTCAGGCCTTTCACAGTGTAGGGATACTCCTCGCCGGCCTTCATGTCGGCAGGCACACTGCCCTCGATACCGTCCCAGTCGGAATAAATGTAACGGGCCACATCGTCAAACTTCATAGATACTCTTTGAGGCTTGTCAGCCCATTCGGGACAACCGGTGCTTGAGCTGTAACCATTCATCTGGTTATATGGACCTACTTTATCCTCGGTAATAACGAATGTGAGAGCCAGGTCGGTGCCGGTGACATCGTGGGCCACCTTCACTGTGCCGGTGGCGTCGATAGCATTGGAGGACGAGGACTTTTCCCAGCTTGCGAAGACACCGGTCTCGCAAGCGTCGGTGTACTCCTCCTTGAAAGCGCTCTCCAGAGCGCCCTTTTCAGCGGTGGAGGTAAGGCTTCTGTTACGGTTGACCATCACCTTGGGAGCGCCGCTCGGAGCCATCCAGTTCAGGAAGGAGTTGTAAGAGGAGCAATACATCGGGTCGCCGGTATAGTTCTGGATGCCGATACCGATGAACTTGCCGTAGTAATGCTCGTTCATGTACTCGAAGGCGACGATACCCAAGGGGCAGTACTGGCAATTGACACCGGTGTATTTCTCCACCACCATTTTGCGTTCAAACAGGCCGTCGGTGCATACCAGTGTGGCATTCACGAGCATATCGGCCATGTCATTGGGATTGCCGTTCACCTTGGTGATACGGGCTGAGACGGGAAGCATGAAGCTGTCCTGTTCAGTGGAGTCCGTAATCTTCACCTGGCCTTTGCCATTGGCCTCCACTGCGGAAGAAAATGTATAGTCTATTGTCTTCTCAGGGTCCTCGCCTAACTTATACACCACCTGCACACTGTTCACGGCGGCGGAGGAAGCATTTGTGAAGTTGAGGGTGAAGTCAAAGGGCTTGCCGGGATGCGCCAAAGAGGGCAAATCCAACGACTGGGGCACACAATTATTCTCGGAAATATTATCGCCGCTGATGAAGACACGTATGCAGACATTTCCGAAACTTTCGCCATAGTGCCGCCAATTGTCAGTCAGGCCGGACTCTTCCTCGGCCAAAGAGACAAAGTCGGCTGTGTTGGAATAAGTGACAGTGTTGCCATCCACACCCACCGGTTTGGCGGTGCTGTTGGTGACATTGTACTTGTAACCCACGTAGAAAGGCTTTCCTTTCTCTATTTTGACAGGAGTGGTAAGCTCGATGTCGTTCCACTGGCTGGGACGTACACGACCTTTGTAAGTGGCGGTAGGTTCCTGATTCAGCGCGTCGGCGAAGAAGATTGTCAAATCCTTGTTACGACCGCTGCCGAATCCTATGCTCACACCTGTAATCTCGCAACCGTCGAAACGCTCCACATCGGCGTCTGTCATCTGGAAGGCGGCAGCCATCCAGTAGTTGCTCACACCGGCGTCAGAGCCGATGCTTGAAATGTTGTCCGAACAATATCCGTATTCAAAACCGGTCTGTGCGGAGGCGGTACCTGCAGCAAGAGCCAATACGGAAATAAGGCTGTAAATTTTTTTCATATAATAAGTTTTTTGTGTTTTACGGCATAAGACTTTCCTCTGAAAATCCTACATTAAATTTAAATAATGTGTGAATCCCCTCACGAGGGGCGGTGTCTGTGCTTACTTACTCCCGGCAGGGGCGAGTCCTGCCGGAGCTACAATCAATATAAATTCAAGAATCGTGTTCAAACACGCCAATTACGTGTGTTTTCAGCAAATGTCTAAAAGGATTTAACTGATTGCAAAATAGGACAAACTTAAAGGCGGAGAGATTACCGAAGCCGCATACTTCAGGCGAGCGCCTACTTCCGTAGACACGACAAAATTAGAATAAAAAATTGTAAGTTCAAAATAACGAATGTTAAATAATGTTAAGCATATACTATTGACATAGGTCAATCAATAGACTCCTAACGAGTTATAAGTTTTTTTACAAGGAGCGACATTTCACACAGGCACATACCGGCGACTCCCTGCGACTTCTGAGCGGACGGGAAAAGGAAGCGACTGTAAGGAACAATATCAAAGCCTACGTACATATAACATGAATAGGGACAGAATCAAATGATTCAATCCCTATTCAGATTATAGTCTTGATTGAGTCAGGTCAGTGAGCGGTAGCGGATTCGCGTGGGAGTGACGTTGCCGTCGCGTTTGCGCTTGAACTCCTCGTAGTCGGAATATGAACCCTCGTAGAACACCACCTTGCTGTCGCCCTCGAAGGCGAGGATATGGGTGGCTATGCGGTCCAGGAACCAGCGGTCGTGGCTCACCACCACGGCGCAGCCGGCGAAGTTCTCCAGTCCTTCCTCCAAGGCGCGGAGGGTGTTCACGTCGATGTCGTTGGTAGGCTCGTCGAGCAGAAGCACGTTCCCCTCCTCTTTGAGAGCCATGGCCAAGTGCAGACGGTTGCGCTCGCCGCCCGAGAGGACACCGATTTTTTTCTCCTGGTCGCCGCCGGTGAAATTGAACTTGCTCAGGTATGCGCGGGCGTTCATGTCGCGGCCTCCCATACGGAAGCTCTCCACGCCCTGCGAGATTACCTGATATACCGTCTTTTCGGGGCTGAGGTCCTTATGATTCTGGTCCACATATGCGATTTTCACAGTCTCGCCGACTTCAAAGGTCCCTTTGTCAGCGGTCTCCTGCCCCATGATAAGGCGGAACAGGGTGGTCTTGCCGGCACCGTTGGGGCCGATTACGCCTACTATACCGTTGGGCGGCAGCATAAAGTTCAAGTCGGCGAAAAGCAGCTTGTCGCCGTATGCTTTCTGCAAATCCTTGGCTTCTATTACCTTGTTGCCGAGACGCGGTCCGTTGGGGATGTAAATCTCCAGTTTCTCCTCGCGTTCCTTCTGGTCCTGGTTGAGCAGGGCATCGTAGCTTGAGAGACGCGCTTTGCCCTTGGCCTGACGGGCTTTGGGGGCCATACGCACCCATTCCAACTCGCGTTCCAGGGTCTTGCGGCGTTTGCTGGCCTGCTTCTCCTCCATAGCCATACGCTTGGTCTTTTGGTCCAGCCAGGAGGAATAATTGCCCTTCCAGGGGATGCCCTCGCCACGGTCCAGCTCAAGAATCCATCCGGCCACATGGTCCAGGAAGTAACGGTCGTGAGTGACGGCTATGACGGTACCCTTGTATTGCTGCAAGTGCTGCTCCAACCAGTCTATGGACTCGGCGTCAAGGTGGTTGGTAGGCTCGTCAAGGAGCAGGATATCGGGTTCCTGAAGCAGCAGCCGACACAGGGCCACACGACGGCGCTCACCGCCCGAGAGCTGGCTCACCGGCTGGTCCTCGGGAGGACAACGCAGTGCATCCATGGCACGCTCCAGGCGATTGTCAAGATTCCAGGCGTCACAGGCGTCGAGTTTATCCTGCAACTCGGCCTGACGCTCTATGAGCTTGTCCATCTTGTCCGGGTTTTCAAGCACTTCAGGGTCTGCGAAAGCCTCGTTCACCCTGTCGAACTCGGCCAGGAGGTCCAAAGTGGGTTTCATGCCCTCCTGCACTATCTCCTTTACGGTTTTTTCAGGGTCAAGCCTGGGGTCCTGTTCCAGATAGCCGACGGAGTAGCCGGGAGAGAAGACCACCTCGCCCTGATAGCTCTTGTCAAGTCCGGCTATGATTTTCATCAATGTGGACTTACCCGAGCCATTAAGACCGATGATGCCTATCTTGGCTCCGTAGAAGAAGGAAAGGTAGATGTTCTTCAGTATCTGACGCTGCGGTGGAATCACTTTGCTCACTCCCACCATGGAGAAGATTACTTTCTTGTCGTCTGCCATTATTTTATCATTATTTGGGTGCGGTTTTCACTTTATAGTCGCAGCGGATTTTGCCGCGCACTATATTGTTGAGTTTATTTCTGATAAGGGATTTACGGATAGGTGACACATGGTCTATGTACACCTTGCCGAGCAGGTGGTCATACTCATGCTGCATTATGCGGGCCAGAAAACCGGAGAACTCCGCCTCATGCGGTTGGAAGCGCTCGTCTTGCCAACTCAGGCGCACATGCTCCACACGCTTCACAGGTTCGCTGATGCCGGGCAGCGAAAGGCAGCCCTCGTCGCGGGATACGGGTTCCATGTCGTCAATCACCTCAAGAACCGGGTTCACCAAAGTCATTTTGGAATCCTTACATTCAGGGAAGCTGTCACCCAACGCAGAGCCGTCCAGAACTATGAGGCGGATGGACTTGCCGATTTGGGGGGCCGCCAGACCGACGCCGTCGCTGTGGTACATGGTTTCCCACATATCGTCGATGAGTTTCTTGAGTTCGGGATAATCGGCCGGCACCTCTACAGCTTGTTTGCGAAGCACCGGATGGCCGTATAGATAAACGGGTAATACCATAATATACTAAAATATACTAAGTTTTGAGGGTACAAATATAGCAAAAAACGGGCAGACAAGCAAACAGTGTCAGCAGGAGGAACGCATATCCAGGGAATCAAGGTATCCGTTCAGAATCAGTACGGCGGCCATTTCGTCGGCCAATTCTTTGCGCTGGCGGTCTTTCTTGCGGAAGCCGGCGGCGAGCATCTCCCTGTGGGCGATGGTGGATGTGAAACGCTCGTCGTGCATCACCACCGGCATCTGCGGCATCTCCTTCCTGAGCCGGGCCAGGAAAGGGCGTATGTAGCGCATGGACTCGGAATCCTCCCCATTCATCTGCGTGGGGTATCCCACCACTATCTCATCCACCTGTTCACGCCCGCAATAGTCTTTGAGAAAAGACATCAGTCCTGCCGCCGGCACCGTAGGGAGACCTGTGGCGGTGATGCGCAGGGTGTCCGTTACGGCTATGCCGCAGCGCTTGCGCCCGTAATCTATGCAAAGTATGCGTCCCATCAGAGTTTATTGTTGTCAGCTAAAGAAAATATAAGCGCATATTACCGCCGCCACAGCCCCCACTACGTCGCAGAGCAGGGCGTAGGGAGCCGCATAGCGGGTCTTGCGGATACCCACCGAACCGAAATACACGGCCAGGATGTAGAAAGTAGTGTCCGTACTGCCCCGCACACAGCCGGCCAGCCGGCTCACGAAAGCGTCAGCGCCGTTGGCCTGCATGACATCCAGCATCATGGCGCAGGAGCCACTGCCGCTCAACGGCTTCATCAGCATTGTGGGGAGCGCGCCCACCCATTGGGTGTCGCAACCCAAGAGGGCTATCCCCTGCTCAACCCATCCGACCATAAGGTCCAGCGCGCCGCTGGCCCTGAACATACCTATGGCGACAAGGATAGCCACAAGATACGGAATAATCATCACCGCTGTCCTGAAACCCTCCCTGGCTCCCTCTATGAAGCAGTCGTAAAGGTTAAGGCGCTTGCGCATACCGGCGAACAGGAAGACGACAATGACGCTGAAAAGCAGGAAATTGGCGCCGAAAGAGCTATAGGCCTGCACCTTGTCGGCCGGCAGCGAGGCAAAAAAACACACTACCGCAGCCACAACCAGCGCCAGGCCGCCGAGCCACGCCACCAACACGCGGTCCGGATGTATGCGCTGCCTTATGCAAAGAGCTATCAGGCCTACCAGTGTGGCTATCGCCGTGGCGATAAGTATAGGTATGAATACATCGGTGGGCGAGGAGGCTCCCCCCTGAGCCCTATACATCATTATGCTTATGGGAATCAGGCACAGGCCGGACGCATTCAGCACCAGGAACATAATCTGGGCATCGGTGGCGGTGTCCTTGCGCGGGTTCAGAGTCTGCATCTCCTGCATGGCCTTGAGCCCCATAGGCGTGGCGGCGTTGTCCAGTCCGAGCATATTGGCCGAAATGTTCATGAAAATGGCGCCGAAAGCCGGATGCCCCTCAGGAATACCGGGAAACAGACGTGTAAACAGCGGGGAGATGATTCGGGACATACGCTCGGTGGCGCCGGCCCTCTCCCCTATCTTCATTATGCCGAGCCATAGGGCAAGCACACCGGTCAGACCTATGGATATTTCAAAAGCGAAGGCCGCCTGGTCGAATGAGGCGTTCATTATTTCCGCCCATATTGAAGTCTCTCCCGTGGCGAGCGAGGTATATGCCGCCGCGACAAAGGCTATGAGCAAAAATGCTATCCAGATATAATTCAGTATCATACGGGTTCGGGGTTATCGTCATACAGAACCTGTCCGCACTCCGAGGCCGGCACGTAGTGATGGAGAGCGTGACAGAGATGCAGTGTGCGGTCCACTATGACATGGCGGTTGGCCATACCGGAAATCACAGACATCTCGTGACTCACAAGTATGATTGTGGTATGGCGCGCCAGGTCCTCCACAATGCCGTAAATCTGCTGTTCGAAATGCTTGTCGACATACGACAGAGGTTCGTCAAGGACCAGGAGGCGCGGGTGCGAGATAATGGCGCGTCCCAAAAGGGCCCTCTGCAGCTGTCCGCCCGAGAGTTCACCTATATTCCGGTCCAGGAATCCGGAAGTTCCGGTAAGCCGCACCACTTCATCCAGGCGGCGCAGGTCTTCAGCCGAAGGGCCTCCCCAGAGACGTTTCAGGCGACCGGACAGTATGACTTCGCGCACAGAAATGGGGAAACGCATATCTATGGCGCTCTTTTGCGGCAGATAGCCTATGTGCAGGGTCTTTTGCTCCCGGCCCTCGGCATCGTGATAAGTGACTGTTCCGAAAGTGGGACGCAACAACTTGAGTATCACCCGCAGCAAAGTGGTCTTGCCTCCGCCGTTGGGTCCGGAGATGGCCAGGAAGTCTCCACGGCGAATCTCCAGGTTTATATCCCGAAGGACCGAAGGACGGTGCGGCTCATACCGCACCGTCACGTCTTTGAGTTCAATTATAGGCTTTGAGGAGTTCATTGGCGATTGTTTTAATCTGCGCCGGCAGGTTCTCCTGCATCATCGATATGGATACTACAGGCACTTTCAGCTCGGCGGCCATACTCTGCGCCTGACGGGAGTCGAATTCGGCCTGAGTGAAAAAGACAAGAGGGTTCACGGTCCGTGCCTTATCCAACCGGTCACGGTATTGTGCCGGAGAACTTTCCTTGCCGGCTGTCTCGACCGACACCTGACGCAGCCCGTAGTCGCGGGCGAAATAGCTCAGCGAAGGGTGCCACACCAGGAATGTCCGGTTGCGCAGAGGGGCAAGTTCGCGGCTTACAGAATCATTCAGCGCGGCAAGTCCGGCATCCAGATTCCTGTATCGGGCGGTGTAATAATCCCGGTTGGCAGGGTCCAGCTCCACCACCTTATCGTACATATTGCGGGCCATGAGCCTGGCATTGGGCAGTGAACTCCACACATGCGGGTCCCCCGCCTCTCCGTGGCAATGCTCCTCACCTCCGGCATGGGAATGGGCATGGCCGCTGTGTACACGCTCTATGCCGCGAGAGCTGTCCACTATCTGCATATCGGGGTAATTCTCGCGTATCCTGTCCAATGAGGAAATCTCGAAATCCAGATTCCCCACAATGAAATACAGGGCGCTCCGCTCCATATCGGCAAGTTGTCTGAGAGAGGGTTCGAAAGTCTCGGGGTTAGCGCCGGTCTCAATCACGGACACCACTTGGAACCTGTCACCCACAATACTGTCCAGCAGCCACTTCTGAGCAGGTATGCTCACCGAAAGCACATCCTTGGGCGCCTCCCTGCGGCTACAGGCACACACGGCAGACAGGCACAGCAGAAGCACTGCGCCCACCGGTATGTGCCGCCGGCTGAGACGGGCCCGTCTCAGATTGTCGCGTATGACCGACACCCCGTACACGGATGTCAGAATTTACGGATACCCATTATTTCACGCACGTCGCGCAGGGTGTCGGCGGCAATGTCGCGTGCCTGCTCGGCGCCACGGCGTACCACGCGGCTGATGTACTCGTCGTCGTCGCGTATGTCAAGTATGCGCTCGCGTATGGGCAGAGTCACCTTCAGGATGTCTTCGGCCAGTTGCTTCTTCAAATCGCCGTAGCGAATGGAGCAATCGGCATAAGCCTTCTTGAAAAACTCAAGGACAGAGGGTTCGCTCACCAGTTCCATGAGGGAGAACAGATTGGCCACAGGTTCGGTGGGCTCGGAGTTCTCCACAGTGGGGCCGGCATCGGTCACGGCCCTCATCACCTTCTTGCGCAGTGTCTTTTCGTCGTCAATCAGGTATATGCAGTTACCCTCGCTCTTGCCCATCTTGCCGGAACCATCCAGGCCGGGCACCTTGACGGCCTTGCCTCCGAAGTTGAAGTTCACGGCATCGTGGAAGTATTCGGTCTTATAGAAGGAATTGAAACGGCGCGCGAAGCGGCGTGTCAGCTCCAGGTGCTGCTCCTGGTCCTTGCCCACAGGCACGAAGTCCGCCTTATGTATAAGGATGTCCACGGCCATAAGGGTGGGATAGGTAAGCAATCCGGCGTTGACGCTCTTGTTGCTCTGATTGCCGCATATCTCCTTCTCTATCTCGCCTTCGTCCTCATCGGGCTTCACGGATATTCCGAGTGCCTTGCGCGCCTTGTCCTTGAAAGAGGCGGTACGCATCAGCTCCCCTATGCCGGCGTGCATATTCATGAGCAGATACATCTCTGAAATCTCGGGCACATCGCTCTGCACATAAAGGATATTCTTCTCGGGGTCCAGCCCGGCAGCCAGATATTCCGCCAGGATGTTTTTCACATTCTCGTGCAGCATTTTCGGGTCCGGATGAGTGGTGAGGGCATGGAGGTCCGCTATGAAGAAACGGCAGTCGTAATCGTCCTGCATCCTCACGAATTTGTTCAGGGCCCCGAAATAGTTGCCCAAATGGAGGTTGCCGGTGGCACGTATGCCACTCAGCACTATTTTCTTATCGTTTGTCATACTGTCAGTCATATTCTGCAAAATTAACTAAAAAACGGGAAATGACACATACCCGATAACAAAAAACGGCAACCGTGTTGCGGCTGCCTGAAAATCCTTTCATTTCATAGCGACTGATTCATCCTTCGGTAGATGAAAGTCTTGCCGCGCTTCATCTGCTCTCCACGGGGCTTGTCGAGCGAGGGGAAAGCTATGCCGGTGGAGGGGAGCCATGTCACTATGTGGTCTACGAGCAGCGATGCGCCCGGGCGTGTGGGATGCGGATTGCTCTTGCTCTGACGGGGTATTGACTCGGGAGTAGCATCGTAGAAGTGGCCGTTGGGGGCACTCTCCACAGTCCGCTTCAGATAACTCACCAGCTTATGACCGGAAGGTTTGCCGGGCCATGAGAGCGGACCTACCCATACGAAAGGGATATTGCCGAGGGCTCTCTTGAACTTCGCCATAGTGGGACCCAAAGCCTTCTCCGGATTGGGTTCCAGCAATGCGTTCATACCTAAGTTGATGAAAACGACATCGGGCTTGTAAGTGGCGATAAGCGAGGGCAGTTTGCCGGAGTTGGCATATTTCTGAGGCGTGGCTCCGTCCCAGGTGATGGTAGCCACCTCAAAGCCATTCTCCACGCCATAGGCCGTAAGGCGCTCCCCCATCCATCCCGTCTGGGAGTCTCCGATAAACAGAACGTTCTTTACCGTATGTCCGTTGTTGTCCTCTGTGAAAGGGAAGCTGGCGTATGTGCAGGCGATGCCGGCCACAAGCATGACCAGCATCAGCACGATTCTTTTAGTTTCTATCCTGTTCATTTTTCAATATTCTGTCGGAGGCGAGACCGGTGTTCCGAAAATGCCGGCAAGGAGGTTCAGCCCTTGGATGCCTGAGCCTCCGGGAGTACCTTCTCCTTGCGCTTCTTCAGACGCACCTTCACCGTATCGAAGCCTTTCCCGTAGACACCGTTGGCCTTGCTCTGCGCCACAAAGGCATCCGCGTCGATGCTCTTGATGATACGGTACATGGTCACAGACTCAATCTTGCGGCACCATACCAGCAGGACCTTGACATCATGTTTGGAATACCATCCCATACCGTCCATCACTGTAACGCCACGGTGTGCCTCACTGTTTATGGCGTCGGCGATTTTCTCCCATTTCTGCGAGAAAATAATGAACTGGGTGGCCTGACGGTTGGTGTTGATGAGCATATCGGTCATGAACGATGTTAGATATGTCACCACAAGGCCATACACAATCAGGGGCAAACGCACCTGCATACGCTCTGTGAAAGGACCGTCGAAGGGGAGGAATATAGAGCTGCTCACAATCAGCATATCGGTAATAATCATGGTTCGGCCCACACTCACGTTACTGAGCTTGCTGACCATAGCCGCGACAATATCCGTACCGCCGGAGGAGCCGTTATGGATGAAGATAGTGCCTATACCCACGCCGCACAGGAAACCGCCCAGCACGATACTCATGGTGGTGTCTGCCATCAGGGGCTGGCTCAGGTTGAGGAACACCGGCTGCATCCATCCAATCATAATCGCCACAATCGTAGCGCCGAAAATGGTGCGTTTAACAAAGGTCTTGCCCACAATCTTAAAGGCTATGGCCAGCAATGTCAGGTTGCAGGCATAACCGGTGACGGCCACGGGTATAATCTCGTTACTGGCGTAGAATACCAAAGTACCGACACCTGTCAGACCACCCATCACGACGTGATGCGGCAGAATGAAGGCACAGAAACCGAGAGCATACAGCGCGATGCCTATCACAATAAATACGTAGTCTTTCGCCGAGTGGAACAGCGAGTCGTACTTGTGTTTTGCTGTCATTTCAATCTATCAGGTAATTTTGCGCAAAATTAGGGAAAAATTTCCATAATCAGGGCTATGCGTACATTTATTTTTTCAACGGGAAAAACAGCGGCAATTTTTCAGCGTCGTCGGAGTCGTGACAGGTCCAGCTTATCCGACACTATCAGACCGCCGATAATAAGGGCGCAGCCTGCTACACCCATCGCTGTCAAAGGTTCATCAAGCATTGACACGCCTATAATCATTGTAACGATAGGCTGGGCATACAGGTAGTTGTTGCTCGTCACCGAACCAAGGGCCTTCATGGCCTCGTTCCAGATAAGGTAGGACACCACGGAACACATTATCACCAAGAAGCCGAAATTAAGGACGAACTCAGGATGCGAGAAGTCCAGCAGTTCCATTATATGGAACGTCTTCTGCTGAGTCAAAAGCAGCGGCAGGCCGGTGAGGACGCCGTAAAGGAACAGCTTACGGGTGATGAAGAAAGAGTTGTAAAGGGGGATAAGGCGTTTGACCACGATACTGTATACAGCCCAGCTCATGGCGGCGCTGAGGGCGAGCATGTCTCCGAAGGGATGTATCTCCAGCCCGTCGGCCGAGCCGCTCATCACCACGAATCCCACACCGATGAAGGCTATGACGGAGCCGATTATCACCCCTCCCTTCACTTTCATCTTATAGAAGACACCCATAAGCAGTGTGGTGAATATCGGGGAAATAGAAGCGAGCAGCGAGACATTGGAGGCCGTAGTGTGCCGCAACGCATAGTTTTCGGTGATGAAGTAGAGCGAACCGGCGCAAATACCGCATACCATAAAGGAAAACTCGTCCTTCCAGCTCTTCGATAGGAGCCGCTTGTTGCAGGTGAGCAGAAGCATGAGCACGTATGCACAGGCAAAGCGGTACACAAACATCTCCACCGGCGAAAAGCCCCCCTGTTCCATCAGCACTTTAGTGCTGACAAATGAGGCTCCCCAGCAGGAGATAGTGACTATAGCGCCAAGATGCGCCAGTAGCTTAAGTGACCCGGATGGGGCGATTTTTATGCTTTTGCTCATGGTTAAGGCTCGTAAGGGTTTCTCTTACAGGAAGGTATGCGCAGACATTTTCCCGCAGTTCATGCTCAAGGCACAGAGGGCAAAGCCTCTGTGCGCCACTGCAAAATTAGTTATTTTTTGCCGAACTGCAAAAAATAACTAATTTTGCGATATGAATCCCGATCAGCCCACCGCCGCCTCCCCCGCCGCCGCTGCCCAACACCCCCCTGTGCTGGCAGTGGTAGTTCCTTGCTATAAGGAGGAAAAAGCCTTGCCCCTATCCATGCCGCGCCTGCTTGAAGTGCTTGACACGCTTACAGATACCGGCGAGATAGACTCCGCCAGTTACGTACTATGTGTAGACGACGGCAGCACAGACCGCACATGGGAGGTGATAAGCGCCTTGCATCGGGCAGACCCAAGGGTGCGTGGCATCGCGTTGGCCCACAACCGAGGACACCAGTACGCGCTGCTGGCCGGACTCATGACCGCCATGCCCCGCTGCGACGCCGCCGTAAGCATAGACGCGGACATGCAGGACGACCCCAAGGCCATCCTGCGTATGGTCAAAGAATTCAGGGACGGGGCCGAGATAGTATATGGCGTGAGGGCCAGCCGTGCCACCGACACATGGTTCAAACGTAACTCAGCTCGCGCATTCTACAAATTGCAGAACTCCATGGGACTTCAGACCATCTACGACCACGCCGACTACCGGCTTATGAGCCGTCGCGCCCTGGAGATTCTGAGCGAATACAAGGAACAGAACCTGTTCCTGCGGGGCATAGTACCTCAGATAGGACTGACCACGGCGGTTGTGCGCTACGACCGTGCCGAGCGTGTGGCCGGCGATTCCAAATACCCGCTCAAGAAGATGCTGGCCTTCTCTGTGGACGGCATCACTTCCTTCTCGGCCAAGCCGCTGCGTTGGATTTTCTTCACCGGCATGGGGCTGCTGGCAGCCGACCTGGTAGTGGCCGCCTATGTACTGATAGCCTTCTTCATGGGACGTACCGTAGACGGGTGGAGCTCGCTGATGCTCTCCGTATGGTTCTTAGGCTCTCTCATCCTTATAGCCATCGGCCTGGTAGGCGAATACGTGGGCAAGGTCTTCACCGAGGTGAAAGCCCGCCCACGTTACAATATCCGCGAGACACTCTGGTAATCCGCGTATAAGATTCCGGCATCTGCCGGGAAGTCAGCCCTCGTCGGGCACCATTTCGAAATCCTCCTTGCCTACTCCGCATACCGGACATACCCAGCTGTCGGGTATTTCCTCAAACGGTGTACCGGGAGCTATGCCCCCCTCAGGGTCTCCGATAGCCGGGTCGTAAACCCAGTCACAAACTCTGCAAACATATTTTTTCATGACAGTTTCTTTTTAGACTCGGAGCAACACCGCTCCTTGCCTATAAAAACACATCCGTGCCCGGAAGGTTCAACGCCGAGGGACGGAAAGACCGTAACGCGCTCTCAATTCCGCAGCTTCGGGGGAAGAGGAAGCCTTCTCCAGCCAGATGTCGAACCGATGCAACAGGGCACTGTCGGCGTCAGCTGTGACCACACACTGGAACTGCGTGAAACTGATAGGACTTCCGGCATCAAGATTGCTGAACCTAAGGGTCAGCGGAGCGGCTACGCGCTCGTTCACTACCGCATAGCGCAAGGCACCGCTCTGCACCTTCAGCGCCAACAGCTCGCCGGAGAGGTCAGGGTGTTCCACCAAATAGACGGTGTCCCCTATTTCGCGGCAAAGATTACGTATGCGTCCGGCTATGGGGCTGTCCTTCTCTATATGTACCGTATCGCCGGCCAAATCAAGGGCCGACGACACAGCCACAGAGCCATCCTTCCGTCTGCGCTGCACCAGTACCTGACGGTCCAGAAAGAGAGGCGCGGAATACAGCACTTCCCCTTCGAAGTCAGCGTCCCGGGGCAGAGAGGCCAGCAAATCATACCGTCCCTCCCCGAGCAGCCGCAGCGCATCCTCCAGACTGTTCACCGGCCAGAACTTCATCGGCACTCCCGACTGACGGCCTATAAGCCTCATCAGGTCATAGTTGTAACCTCCTAAAGTGTCGGCATACACATAATAGCTCATAGGACCGTACACCAGCGCCACATCCAATGTATCGCCGGCAGAGCCGCCGGGAGCGCTACCGCGCATAGCCGCCCCCATCTCCTGCCGGCCGTTACGCAGAAGCGCCGCCATCACTATGGCGAGTGCCAGCAGGCATACATAGAGCCACAGCATCTTTGTCTTGGGTCTGGGAACGGGGCGCATACTCATAGCGGTCGAGAGACTGGTTTAAACGTAGTGTTCAGTTGGCGAAATCCACTGACAGACCTATCTGGAACTTGCGGGGATTGAGAGGATAGAGCGGCATCGAGAAATAATCCCTGGAGAACCATCCCTGATTGATATGGCTTACCATCACAAAAAAACGGGTCTTGTAGAGGCGACAGCTGGCATACAGGTTCATGAACGGATAATTGCCAATCTTGGTTTCCTGCTGCCGGCGGAAAACCATTGTGGCCGGCTGATAGGAGGGCGCGTAGTAACGGGTGTAATAGTCGCAATCCACTCCCAGCTGCACGTCAAGCACCCGGAAAGCCCTGAAATGCAGATACAGATTGGAATAGACGGTGAACAGCGGCAAGGGCAGCACCTCCTCTTTCGAGGTGGTCTGCAATGTAAGGGCATTATCCCAATTCAGGATGCCGAGCCTGAAGTTCTGCCATAGGCGGGCGGTGAAAATCTGTAT
>ERZ860264.717-NODE-717-length-28077-cov-3.907715_pt1 | contig 28077 bp, 20 predicted proteins | sample MGYA00509980_ERZ860264 | MGnify/ENA primary metagenome ERZ860264 (study PRJEB30046, sample SAMN00715212) | human gut metagenome | study: EMG produced TPA metagenomics assembly of the A metagenome-wide association study of gut microbiota in type 2... | reverse complement strand
GCCGTATTTCAATAATCTTCAGTATGTCAAAGAGTTCTTTGATTCCGTTTTCGCGCAGACCTATACGAACTGGGAGCTGCTGTTAATAGAAGACTGTGGGCCGGACCGCAGCAGACAGCTCATCGAAGAATATATCCGGCGGACCGGAGACCGGCGGATCCGGCTGCTGACCCATCCCACGAATCTGGGAGCTGCCAGGGCGCGGAACCTGGGAGTGAATGAGGCAAAGGGACGTTACCTGGCTTATCTGGATGCGGACGATCTGTGGGTACCGGAGAAGCTGGAGCGGGAGCTTGCTTTTATGAAGCAGCAGAAGGCTGCTTTTGTGTTCACAGGATATGAATTCGCCGACGAGAACGGCATAGGAACGGGGAAAATAGTCCATGTACCGACGACCATAAATTATAAGGAAGCCTTGAAAAATACCACGATCTTCACCAGCACAGTAATGTTCGACATGGAACAGCTGTCAAAAGAAGAGCTGCAGATGCCGCAGATCAAGAGTGAGGATACCGCGTTATGGTGGAGAATACTGCGCGGGGGTACTGTGGCTTGTGGTTTGGATGAAAATTTGGTAAAATATCGGAGAGCGGGGAAATCCCTGTCTTCCAACAAGCTAGAAGCTCTGCGCAGGATCTGGAATCTGTATCGTAAGGCAGAGGGAATGTCTGTGCCGAGCAGCGCCTGGCATTTCTGCTTCTGGGCAGTACGTGCGGTGAAGCGCAGAATATAGGAGGAGTTTGTGTTGAATACAAACGGTAATTATTATGTGAACAGATTGCGCAGAAGGGAATCCTTTAAGCGATTGATCAATATAGGACTGTCGGCGATCTGCCTGTTCCTGGAAATTGCCCTGTTTGCCTACATGTGGCAGTTCCACTTCCAGTTCCAGCTGGTAGATCCGCTGCAGAAGATCTGGTACCGCGGTTTCCTGCTGGAGAACGGTATCTACAGTGTGATCCTGATCTTTTTCTCCGTGACCTACGGTGGAATGCGTCTTGGTTATATGAAAAATACAGAGATCATATTTTCCCAGGTGTTTGCGACACTGATGGCGGATGTACTGATCTATGCCGAGCTGTGTATGATGGCGCGTAGTGTGTTCCCGCCGGATATGTTCCTGCTCATGGTCGTGCTGCAGATCGTGGCAGTGATCATCTATGCCAATATTGCGAATAAAATCTATCGTACGGCGTTCCCGCCCAGAGAACTCCTGCTGATCCATGGGGATCGTCCCATCGCGGATATCTGTAAAAAGTTCGAAAGCCGTAAGGATAAATACAAGATCACGAAATGTGAACATATTAGAAAGGGCGCGGCAGAGCTCTGCAGGGAGATTCTGAGTGATTATCAGAACGGTGAGATCACCGCTGTCGTGATCTGGGATATTAATGAGAAGGACCGCAACACCATACTGAAATTCTGTTATGCGCAGTCGATCCGTGTGTATGTAATGCCGAAAATATCAGATGTTATTTTAGTAGGTTCCGAGGAATTACATGTATTTGATACGCCGATCCTGCTGACCAGAGAGTATTCCCTCAGCATGGAGCAGCGGTTCATCAAGCGCTCCATCGACGTGGTCTGCTCCCTGATCCTGTTGGTGATCACCTCTCCGCTGATGCTCCTGACGGCACTGGCGATCAAGCTGTATGACGGCGGCCCGGTATTGTACAAACAGGTGCGCTGTACCATCGGCCAGAGAGAGTTCTATATCATGAAGTTCCGCAGCATGCGCACCGATGCGGAGAAGGACGGCGTAGCCCGCCTGGCACAGAAAAATGACGACCGCATCACTCCGATCGGGAAAGTGATCCGCAAATGCCGTCTGGACGAGCTGCCCCAGCTGATCAATATCCTGCGGGGAGATATGTCCTTCATCGGTCCCAGACCGGAACGCCCGGAGATCATTGCCCAGTATACCGAAGTCATGCCGGAGTTCGCCTTCCGTATGAAGGTGAAGGCGGGACTGGCGGGGTTCGCTCAGGTATACGGAAAATACAATACTTCTCCGTACGATAAGTTAAAACTGGATTTGACATATATCGAAAACTATTCGGTATGGCTGGATCTGAAGCTGATGCTTCTGACACTGAAGGTACTGTTCTGGCCGGACAGCACGGAGGGTGTCGAGAGCGAACAGGTGACGGCCTTCAAGGCAGAGTACGACGGCCGTGCGGAAAAAGACGATAACTGAGCTGATCGTATGGGAATATGACAATATGGGAGGAAGCCTCATGGAAGCAAGCTATGGTAAGGAACCCTTCGATCTGCGGCTGCTGCTCTTGCGGCTGGGCCGTAATCTATGGAAAATACTGGCGCTGACGATACTGGGTACAGTACTGTTCGGCGGCGGTTATTATGTCAAAAATGTGTTGCTGCAGCCCGATCCCGGGTATGCGGCTTCTTCCACTTATAAGGTAGAATATGTCGAGAACCCTAATGCGGCCGGTGCTTACTATATCAACGAAGCCACCTGGAACAGCCTGCTCCACACGGGAGAATTTCTGGATGGTGTGGAGACTCATCTGCAGGAAGCGGCAGAGCGCGGAGAGACCGGTGCTGCGGCAGTGCTGGAACAGGGCAGAGACCGCTGGATCGAAGCTTTGTCGGCTGCCCTGCCTTCCGATTTCAGTATTCCGATGACGAAGGCTACGACACAGGATCCAGGGGAGAGCATTGCGCTGGCCCATGCCACGGAAGAGACCATGTGCGGGGAGTTCGCAGAGAGTATGCCGGAGATCACGCGGATCAAAGTGCTGGATCATGGAGACCTCGCAGAGGCAGTGGTGCCGGATGTGCGTCCGGTACGGGCCGTGATCCTGGCGGCGGTGCTGTCCTTGTTTTTCGTAGTGGTGATCTTCCTGTTATGGGAGCTGTCCCGGGACAGCATCTGGCTCCCGGCCACTCTCCGCAGACGGTATGGATTACACGGTCTGGGTACAGTGGAAAGTACGGGATTTGCGGAAAATGTGAAATATCTGCTGGAGAAAGCGGATGCCCATAAGATCGCCGTCTGCGGTGCCCTGCCGGAGGCAGATCCACAGGAGGCCGTGGACAGACTGCGCGAGCTGCAGTCCGCCGGTAGAGAGCAGACCAGCGGCAGAGTGCAGCTCATCGACAGAGAATGGATCGCAGTTCCCAGTCCGCTGTTATGCCCTGAGAGCGCAGAGACTCTGCGGGTGGCGGATGTGGTCCTGTTGGCAGTGCCGGCCGGAGCGACGGTGGGTAAACGCCTGGAGGCTGTGCTGGAGTATCTGACCGCACAGGACTGTAAGGTGGACGGAGCCTTTTTATGGAATGCGGATGAGACCCTGATCCGAAGCTATTATTTTCTCCCGATGATTGGTTCCGATACAGCAGATAATGATATGAATACGAGAAATACAGAAATGGAACATACAAAGACTACCCAGGCAGAAGGAGAGCAGGCATGAAGGTAGAAGTACTGGCATCGGTAATGAACGCTTCTCTTTGTGAAACCGTACAACATATGAACCTGCAGTCCGATGCGGTGATCATCAACCAATGCGACAGACTCGGGCAGGAGGAAATGCAGATATCCCAGGAAAACGGAGAGGCACGAACCATCCGTTTCTATAGCTTCCCGGACCGGGGCATCGGCAGAAGCCGAAATGAAGCCATCCTTCGGGCGAGAGGGGACATCTGCCTTTTTTCGGATGCAGATATTGTGTATGAGGACGGCTATGAAACGGCGATCCTGGAAGAATTTGAGAAAAATCCGCAGGCAGACATGATCATTTTTAATATCGAAGTCGAGGAATCCCGGCGCACCTACCACATCACGGAGCGGAAACGGGTACGCTGGTATAATTGCGGCCGGTACGGAGCGGTGAGCTTTGCGGTACGCAGGGACAGCCTGCTGGCATCCGGGAGCACCTTCTCCCTGCTGTTCGGCGGCGGAGCGAAATACAGTAACGGCGAGGACAGCCTGTTCCTGGCGGAGTTCCTCCGGAAAGGCTATAAGGTCTATACCGCGCCCGTGACCATCGGCAGAGAGGAAGCGGGAGACTCCACCTGGTTCCGGGGCTACAATGAGAAATTCTTCCATGACCGTGGTGTACTGTATCATTATCTGTACGGAAGGTTGGCAGGACCGCTGGCACTGCGGTTTTTGTATGCCCATAAGGGGACATTGTGCAGTGAGGTAACGATAAAACAGGCGAAGCAGTGGATGCGGGACGGCATCCGGGAAGCAGGAAAGCGCGGCTTGGCCTGAACCGCGGCGGACATCGCGAGAGAATACGCCGGAAATTGAGACAGACATCGTAGGCAGGAAGGGGGTCCCACATGGGAAAAAGTGCACTGGTATATATTGTATTAACACTCGTAACGGTGGGATTCGGCTTCTGCGTGCGCAACAGCGCCTACACGGCAGGATACCTGTCGGGCAGGCGGATGCCTGGAGCACCGGTGGGGTACGATCGTCAGCAAGCGAGGAACCTGGTGGCGGAGACCGCCGTATTCTGCCTCCTGGCGGGAGTCTCGGCCTGCCGTATTGCGGTGGGTGGTGACTACTGGGTCTACTGGCTGAAGTTCCAGCTGATCGATCAGGGACGCCATGTCTCCTATGAAAAAGGCTTTGTCGGGCTGGTGAAGCTGTTTCACTGGATCTTCGGTGAGGGCTCCTATCTGCCGATCTTTGGATTTTTTTCGCTGGTCACGGTGTTTTTCTTCCTGAAAGCGCTGCATGATCAGGCGGACTGGTACGTATTGTCCCTGTTTATACTGCTGACCCAGGGCTTCTATTTTAACAGCATGAACTCCGTGCGGTATTATTTTGCACTGGCGCTGGCTATGTATGCGCAGAAATATGTACTGCGGGGCGAGTATGGCAAGTTCATCCTCTGGGTGCTGCTGGGATGTACGATCCATAAATCGGTGCTGCTGATCATTCCGGCCTATATCGCAGCAGATCTGTTGTCGCGGGTACGACTGAAAAAATGGCACTATGCGGTCGGGATCCTGCTGATCTTATCCCTGATCTTCGGACAGGGCTTTTATCGGAATCTTATTTTTAAGTTTTATCCCTATTATAAGGATTCCATGTTCGACAACGGCCAGTTGTCCTACGTGAATATCGGAAAATGCCTGGCGGTGTTGATCCTGTGCCTGATCTACTGGAAGGACAGTATCCGGGATAATCGCAGGAACCGTTACTATTTCTATCTGAACCTGGCGGGACTGGTGCTCTATACCTGTGGCTCCTTCATCCCGGAGGTATCCCGTGTGGCCTATTACCTGATCCAGTCCCAGATCTTTCTGATCCCGGGCGTGTTATGGAATGCGAAAAAGGGATGGTTCCGCAACCTGTGCATTGTCGGAGTCGTCGCGGCATATCTGCTGTATTTTGTAATGCTGTTACGTGGCATGTACGATGTGGAGATCAGATTGCTGCCTTACCTGAATTGGATATTTAATTAAAAGAGGATTTGATTTATGAGAGTACTGTGGGTCTGCAATATCATGCTCCCGGTGATCGCCGAGGCATTGCATAGAGAAGCTTCCAATAAGGAAGGCTGGCTGTCCGGACTGCTGTCGCAGATCGTGGACCGGGAAGACACCGGCATGACGCTGGCAGTGGCGTTCCCGGTTCCCGCGGGGGAAGAGATCCCACAGAGTTTTGTAGTCCGGGTGCAGGGGGAACACCCTGCCTGTGTCGCGGAAGCCACTTCTGCTACGGAAGCTGCTTCTGCTCCGGAGGGGGGCGGTGGATATCTCGTCAGATGCTACGGCTTCCATGAGGATACCGTACATCCGGACCGTTACCAGCCGGAGCTGGAGGGAGAACTGCGTAAGATCACGGACGATTATGACCCGGATGTGATCCACTGCTTTGGTACGGAATATCCCCATACGCTGGCGGTCTGCCGTGTCTATCCGCATCCGGAGAGGATCCTGTTGGGGATCCAGGGCATCTGCAGCCTCTGTGCGGAAGCCTATTTCGCCGATCTACCGGAGCGCGTGACGCGCAAAGTGACCTTCCGGGATCTGGTGAAACGGGACAGCCTGCGCAGCCAACAGGAGAAATTCGCCCGCAGAGGTGTGATGGAGAGAGAAGCCATCGGTCTGGCGGGAAATATCACCGGCAGGACGGCATGGGACCGGGAGGTGACCACCGGGTGGAATCCCGGAGCACAGTATTATCCTATGAATGAGACCCTGCGCGCTTCCTTCTATGAAGGCGGCTGGGACCCGGAGCACTGTGAACCCCACAGCATCTTCGTCAGTCAGGGAGATTATCCGCTGAAGGGCCTGCATTATCTCCTGAAAGCATTGCCCGGGATCCGCAGGAAATTCCCCGATGTGCAGGTGTATGTGGCGGGAAATGATCTGACGGCATACCACACGCTGAAGCAGAAGCTGAAGATCTCCGCCTACGGACAGTATCTCCGGAATCTGATCCGGGAGGGGCAGCTGGAAGACTGCATGCATTTCACAGGGAAACTGACAGAACAACAGATGCGGGAACGATTCCTCCGAAGTCATCTGTTCCTGTGCTGTTCTTCCCTGGAAAATTCGCCGAACTCCCTGGGAGAGGCCATGCTGTTGGGAGTGCCCTGTGTCAGCACCGAGGTGGGCGGGATCCCCAGTCTGTTCGACGGCGGAAGGGACGGCCTGTGGTGTGAAGGACACCGGCTGACAGAAACGGCTGAAACCAGCAGAAATACGTCAGATGCGGCTGAATGCAAAAATAACACGTGCAATTCAAAAGAATTAAAAACAATAGAATTGGAAAATATTGTAAAATCCATGGAAAAATCCATTATCGAAATGTGGAGTTCTCCGGAGAAAATGTTGGAATACTCTAAAAATGCAAGAGAACATGCAAGAAAAACCCACGATAAAGAGAAAAATTTTGCAAAATTGCAGGAAATCTATGCAAAGATAGCGGAAAGGCAGGGCTGAGAATGCAGGTGGTATTCGTTTCTAATTATTTTAATCACCATCAGCTGTCCTTCTGCGATGCCTTGTATGAACTCCTGGAAGGAAGCTTTTGCTTCCTGCAGACCCAGCCCATGGAAGAAGAACGGGTGAAGATGGGGTGGCAGGCCGAGGAGAGACCGTACGTGCGCTATGTACAGGCGGACGGTACGACTACAGGCGGCCCGGAAGCATTCATGGGCAGGAATCCAGACGAAGAGACTGCGGGCGGACCGGAATGGCAGAACCTACTCCTTACCGCTGACGTGGTGATCTTCGGTGGATGCGATGACGAGAGCTACATCCGGGAACGCCTGGCGGCGGGAAAACCTATCTTCCGCTACAACGAGCGGCTGTATAAAGAAGGACAATGGAAAGCCATCTCTCCCAGAGGACTGCTGCAAAAGTATAAAGACCACACCAGATACCGCAAGGCACCGGTGTACTTCCTGTGTGCCGGAGCCTATGTGCCCTGCGACCTGGGGATCATTCATGCCTATCCGGAGAAAATGCTGCGGTTCGGGTATTTCCCCGAGACCAGAGAGTATGCGCCGGGGGAACCTTTTTCACGCAAGAAAAAAGGAAGCATCCTGTGGGCGGCGCGGATGATCGACTGGAAACATCCAGAGCTGGTAGTGAAGACAGCCGCTTATCTGAAAGAACATCTGGAAGAGATTCCTTTTCACATTACGATGATCGGCGGAGGAGAACTGGAGGAAGAAGTGCACAGCCTGGCAGAAGAGCTTGGCGTGACGGATAAGATCACCTTCGCAGGCTTCCGGAGCCCGGAGGAGGTCCGGGCAGCCATGGAGGAATCGGAGATCTACCTCGTCACCAGTGACCGGAAGGAAGGCTGGGGAGCGGTAGTAAACGAAGCCATGAACAGCGGCTGCGCCGTCGTGGCGGATCATATGATCGGAGCGGCTCCCTGGATGATCCGACAGAGGGAAAACGGGATCCTCTATCACGACGGCTGTGAACAGCAGCTGCAGGAATACGTTGAAGAGCTGCTGCAGGATCCGGCAGAGTGCCGCAGACTGGGAGAAGCGGCGCAGCAGACCGTCCGGACGGAATGGAATGCACGGACCGCCGCGGAGAGACTGGTCAGACTGAGTCGTGAGATGGGATTCCTCTCCGACGGTTCCGGCACCGCACCTGCAGAGCCGGCACTGCGTGCAGACGACCAGTGCCTTTCGGCACCATCTGTCCCTCTGCTGTGGACAGATGGTCCCTGCTCCCCTGCCCCGGTGATCCCGGAGCGACGGATGTATCGATATTTAACGGAAAGAAATGAAGAGGACAGAACGTGAACAGTAATGAGACCAACCAGCCGCTGATCAGTGTGATCGTGCCGGTGTACAATATCATACCTTATCTGCCCCGCTGCGTGGAGAGCCTGCAGAAGCAGACCTATCCGGAGTTGGAGATCCTGCTGATCGACGACGGCTCCACCGATGACACCCCGGCGCTGTGCGACCGGCTGGCGGAAAATGACCCGCGTATCCGCGTTTTTCACAAGGAGAACGGAGGTCCCTCTTCTGCGAGGAACTTCGGACTGACGCAGGCCGCCGGAGCATACGTGGGATTCGTGGACAGCGATGACTATGTGGATGCCGATATGTACGAGCGCCTGTACCGGGCGATCGCGACTACACATATGCCCATTGCTCAGGTGGGCAGGGATGAGATCGATCAGGATGGCAACATCTTGCCGAACATCTGCGAACCGGTATCCGAAGAACAGGTGATCCCGGCAGAGGATTTCTTAAAAGAGCTGCTGATGCACCGGGGAGACTGCTCCTTCTGTACCAAGCTGTTGCAAAAGGATCTGTTCACAAAGGAAAAATTCCCGGTGGGAGCGCTGAACGAGGATTTCCACCTGCTGGTGAAGCTGCTGACGGATGAGGAGAACATCGTTCCCGGGATCGCGTGCATTCCGGGTCAGACCTATCACGTATTTTACCGCCCGGACAGCAACACCAGAGATAAAAACCGCTTCTCCCGAGTGTTCGCGGACAACATCGAGAACGCAGATATGGTACTGCGGCTGGTGGAGGAGAGATACCCGGAGCTGACGGAGATCGCCTTCCGTTTCGGTGTCTTCCAGAGACTGGACTACATGCTGCATATTCCCATAGCACAGATGACCGGGGACAATGCGTTCTACCGCAGCGTCGTGAAGAGCCTGCGGAAGGGATGGTGGCGCGCTATGAGAAACCCTTACCTTACGAAAAAGAATAAGTGTTATCATACACTGTTCGCCATAGCGCCGAAGGGGATCCGGGTGCTGCACAAGAAACTGAAGCACATATGAAGAGCACATATTAAAGAAAGAATTGAGTTTCATGAAAAGAAAACTAGCATTTCTGGGAGCCATTCTCCTGGTGGCATTCATATTTACCTACGAGGGCAATACTTACCGGACCCATGCGCTGGACGAGGAAGATCAGGCATGGATCGACGAGGCCGGGGAAGCATTGCAGAAGATCGTGGAAGAACGGGAAGTCATGGCACTGGTCTATCTGTGTGATGAGCTGCCGATCCGCTCGGAAGCGGATAACAGCAGTGCGATCGCAGGCACCGCAGCCAGCGGACAGATGGTGGAGATCCTGGATGTGGCCGTGGATGAGGACTATCAGGTCTGGGAAAAAGTGTCCGCGGAGATCAGCGGTAAGACCTATGTAGGATACATCCCCAGAGATCATCTGGCATGCTCCGACGAACGTTTTCTGGAATGGGAAGAGCTGTATGGCATGAATCCCGGAGCGGAAGTGATGTTGGCAGAGGAAAATGCCACGGGCGTCTATGCGGACATCGAAGAGTTCCCGGAGAGCTACCGCCCGGCATTGCAGGCGTTGAAACAGCAGCATCCCAACTGGACTTTTGTGCGGCAGAATACGGGACTGGATTTCCAGACGGTGGTAAACAATGAATTACAGGGCGGAAAAAGTCTGGTCTATAAGAGCTACGGGGACTATTGCAAGGAAGGACAGCACAGTCCTAACTGGTATTTTGCATCGGAGGATGTACTGAAGTTGTATATGGATCCGAGAAATGCGTTACAGGAAAATGCTATTTTCCAGTTTGAACAGCTGACGTACAATGAAAGCTACCACACAGAGGAAGCTGTTAAAAATTTCCTTGAGGGAACTTTTATGAACAGCAGTCAGAACGCGCCCGGAACGGATATGAAGTTCTATCATATTTTCTGGACCATCGGTGCGGAGGAGAACCGTCAGGTCAGTCCGTTCCATCTGGCAGCCAGAGTGCTGCAGGAACAGGGACAGGGCACATCACCACTGATTTCCGGTATTTATCCCGGCTATGAAGGGTATTATAATTATTTCAATGTGGGGGCCTCCGGAAGCACCAACGAACAGGTGATCATCAATGGATTGAATTATGCCAAAAATAATAACTGGAAGGGAGCCTACTATTCCATTCTGGGAGGAGCGGAAGTAATCTCCGCGAATTACATACGGAAGGGCCAGGATACCTTATATTTACAGAAATTCAACGTATCCCCCACAGCCAGCAACCCGATATATACCCACCAGTATATGCAGAACATCTCAGCGCCCACCACGGAAGCCCTGAGCATCAAAAAACTGTATGAGAGTGCCGGAGCACTGGAGAATACCTTTGTATTCAAGATCCCGGTCTACGAAAATATGCCGGCAAGCCCCTGCCCGATGCCGACTTCGTCTACCAACGTGGTATTGCAGGTGCCGTCGGGATATGATGCTGCCGCGATCTATGTGGACGGTGTCGCCTATACTCCGCAGGTGCGGAATAACCGCCGCATCGTTACCCTTCCGGACGGAAATGCACAGGCAGCAGTGGTCTATCGTTATAATGCCAACGGTGCGCCTATCGGCATGTATGTCTGGACCATGGAATACCGTAACAATGCCTATGTGGCGACGGAACAGCCGGAGCTGACAGATCTGCTGACCTACCACGGATTTTCCATCCGTATCACCGGAAAAGCGGGAATTCGTTTTAAGACCGGTATCAGTACCGACCTCAGAGCCAGATTACTGAACGGCGGTGTAAACGGCTATTCCCTGAAGGAATATGGAACGCTGGTCATGAACAATGCCAACCGTGCCTCCTATCCCATGATCAAGGGTGGTGAAAAAGTCATCAGTGGACTGGCCTATGGCACGAACGCTGACGGTTCCCATCAGGACAGCATTTACGAGACTGTGAGCGGAAGATACCGTTATACTTCCGTGCTGGTGGGACTTCCCTCCAGCCAGTACAAGGTGGAATATGCGTTCCGCGGATACATAATACTGAACAAGGACGGCAGAGACATTACAATCTACGGACCGGTACAGGCCCGAAGCATTTATGCACTGGCGGAAATGGTTCTGAACATGGGAACTTACCAGCCGGGATCCGCCGCAGATACTTTTCTGCGGAAGCTGATCAGCGATGCACAGTAACAGTCTGCCGGCTGTCGGCCATCGGAGAACGATCATAGAATTTGATAAAAACAGACAGGACAAAAAGATGAAAAGAAAAGCAACAAAATTCATGGCACTGGCCATAAGCACGGTACTCGTCATTTCCCTGATGGCCTGCGGAGACGGCAACGGTGGGGAAGTAGAGGATGTGGTGACCCCGGTGGAAGCACAGCCGATGCTGTCCGAACTGGAGCTGGAGATCCTTAATCTGGAAACCAAATATAATAAAGGAGAATTCACCGGAGCAGATTACCTCGCACTGGCAGATGCCTATAGCAGAGCAGGCGATATCCGCAAGCAACGGGATATGCTGGAACAGGATTACCGGCTTTACGAAGATGCGGATGCATTTTCCACATTGCAGGGCCTCAGTGTAAATCTGGAGGAAGAGACGGAAGAGATCCGCAGCCGTGCACAGGAAATGTTAAATGATCTGGAACTGCCGGAATATCTGGACGAAAGCGTGAATCTCATCGACAGCGGCGACTGGTTCTCCACCATGATGCCCAAACTGAAGGAAGGACAGCGCAGCTACTATCTGGAGCGGGATGCACAGCCGCTATTCTATGCGCAGGTGGGATATACCGGCGAGGGACAGCGTTTTTCCAAAGTGTGGTATACCGGAAGTGAGACAAAACGCTTCCTGAGTCAGGAAGGAACCATCATCCGCCTGGTGACCGTGACTTCCACGGTGGCAGGGGCAGAGGATCCGACTTCGACTGCGGGAACCGATACAACAGCTGAGACGGCGGACATTCAGGACACCGCCACCCCTCGGGCTGCCACCCCGGCAGACATGGGTGCCTGGAACGGTACTTTTGAGTCCTGGAGCGTGGACTGCGCTACCGGCAGCATTACCCATGAACAGGGTACCATGCAGAAGGGTGTGCTCACCGGTGACTACACCTGTGACGTACATGCCGGAGAGGGCGGACTGGATGCATTTTCTCTCTGGAACAATCGGGAAGGCATGGAATATATTACTTATACCGGCAGTTTTGATTCCGAGGGAAAGGCGTTGGTAGAACAGCCCTCCGAGGAAATCCGGAAAAAACTGCTGGAAGGAACAGATGATACGGATCTGATCCTCTACGCTTATGATGCCACCGGCGAGAACTGCCTCTGGCAGGGAACCGGTGCGGAGACTTCTGTGGCGGATTATCGATTTGGCGGGGAGCTGATCGGATTGGAGGCCCGGCCGGAATATACCTCCTATGAGGTGCCGGAGACTATGGCAACGGATGACGACGGAACAGGAAGCGCAGGAGAGACAGACACTGAGAAACCCCAGATCCGCATCTTTGACGGAGAGATCCAGTGGTTCGACGGAAAATACTGGGTCAGCGCAGGTAATGTGAAAGAGATGGCAAAACAGGATCCTTTTGCGGTATACGAAGAGAACCATGATACGGCAGCACCCGGAGACACAGCGGGAACTACCGGAGGCGATACAACAGACGGAAATGCCGGGCAGAGCATTACCGGAGGCAATACCACCGGAACAGCTGGCGGCAACAAAAATTCCGGAACGATTCAGAAGCCCGCGGCAACCCCGAAGCCTATGACAAAGCCGTCCACCCCAAAACCCGGTCCCACCAACCCTTCTGCAACTCCGGCACCCACTGCAACTCCGGTACCGGCAGCAACCCCAGCACCGGCGCAGAGCAATGACAACAGCAGCTCCGGCGGCAGCAGTGACAGGGGAAGCACCGGAGGAGACAGCGGCAGCAGCGGCGGAAGTGACGTGGATATGGAGTGGACACCGGATCTGTTGTAGTCCCGCGCATGCGATAGATCACATTGGACTGTTCAGAGGCAGCCCGGAAAAGTGAAACATTTGGAATGAGGAGGATTCATTCATTGAGATATCCATGGAAACAGAAGATATTGGAATCGAAAAAAATAGAGCTGCTGTTGGTGGCATTGCTCCTGTTGGCGGCTATCGTCATCCGGGCATACCATTTCGGAGCGCCGCCCATCGGCGTACATCAGGACGAAGCCATGGCTGCCGTGGATGCCAAAGCACTGGCGGACTACGGTACGGACCGTTACGGAATGCGGTATCCGGTGCATTTTACGGCGTGGGTCAGCAGCCAGATGAGCGTATTACTGTCCTACTGTATGATCCCGTTTATTAAGCTTCTGGGATTCTCCACGGTATCAACGAGGCTACCGATGTTGGTGATCAGCTGCCTGGGACTGCTGGCACTGTACCTCTTCGGCAGACAGCTGGCCGGCAAATGGACCGGCATGATCGTGCTGATCCTGGGGATCATCAGCCCCTGGCATTATATGCAGAGCCGGTGGTCCTTTGACTGTAACCTGTTCCCCCACGTGTTCCTGATCGCGGTAGTACTGCTGATCGCCGGACTAAAAAAGAAACCGCTATTGTACCTTTCCATGGTGATGTTCGGACTGTGCTCCTATGCCTACGGAATTGCGGACTATTCGGTACCGCTGTTTTTACTGGTGGTTGCTATTTATCTCCTGCGGCAGCAGGCAGTAAATTGGAAGGAGCTGGCAGCCTGCTTTGTGCTGTACCTAGTGATCGTGCTGCCGGAATTTTTATCCATGCTGCTTACCCTGCTGGGAAAGCCCGGAATCGAGACACCGCTTTTTACGATCCCGTCATTCCTATCCAGTAACCGCGGTGATGATATTCTGTTCGCTAACTTCTCATGGAAACAGCTGTGGGAGAATATCGTCTGGACCTTTACCACCACCTGGGGCTCCGGGGACAAGAGCGTGACCAACACCATGGTGAGATTCGGCCCGGTGTACTATATCACGGATCTATTCTTCGTCATCGGACTGGTCAGCATCCTCCGCAGACTTCGGGGAATGGAAAAAGAGGAACGTTACCCCTATGTCGCACTGTTAGCATGGCTGGGCATGGGACTGTGGGTAGGCATCCTTACCAAAAATGTGACAGTGAACCGTATCAATATCATATTCTATCCGGTACTGATCATCGGGGGCATCGGTATCGCACGCCGCATCCGGAAGTTGCACCTCCTGTCCGTACCCATTGCAGCGGTCTATGGCGTGATGGCACTGATGATGGCACAGATGTATTTTGGCAGCTGGGGAGAACTCAGCCGGACGTATTACTACGATCCCTACATACAGGCGCTGAACTACGCACATACCATCGATTGCGATGCCTATTACATCTATCCGGATCCCCAGGGAATCGATGCCGGCGCTACCTTAGGCGAGATCCTGACTATGTACACCCACCAGATCGATGCACATTACTATCAGGGCATCAGCAACGTACAGGACGGCGTGGAACTCCGCCCGTATAAAGAACGCTACCACTATGAAAACGTCACGGCAGAGACCATAGCAGCCAATGAGGCGTCCGGAGAGCGGGTAGTGTATATCGTGGACTCCGGACAGAGAGAGCTGTTCGATCCGGAGAAGTATGAGATCACTTCTATCTATGACCGGTTTTATGTGGTAAAAGACCGATCGAAATCTTAATTTTTTGTGGATTCTTATGTGAAAATTGCTTTTTACTTCCCTACGTGGTACAATAAAATGAATTATGACTATTTTTATATGTACCGAGAGGGAAGTAAGAAGATGAAGCAGAATTTCTTGAAAATACCCATTAACAGAATCCTTGCACTGATCCTGTTAGATATTATGTCTATCGTTGTGGCATCCTTTGCCGCATTATATATCCGCTTTGATTTCAGCTTCGAGGGCATCCCTCAGGAATATCTGATCAAATTTGAAAATATTATTGTCTACAATATCATACTGACATTGGTCTTCTTCGCATTGTGGAAGCTGTACAAAAGTGTATGGCGCTATGCCAGTGCGACAGAATTGCTAAATATCGTATTTGCTACCACCTGTGCAAGCATAGCACAGATGATCCTGTGCCATATCCTGCACCAGAAGATGCCGCGTAGCTATTATGTCCTATATTGGTTTCTGCTGTTCGGAATGACATGTGCTATCCGCTTCAGCTACCGGATCCTGCGTTTGATCAATTCCAAGCGGACGGAACTCAGGACGAAGAAGGACGGCAGCAATGTCATGCTTATCGGCGCGGGTGCAGCGGCAAATGCTATCTTAAAAGAAATTGAGACCAGTCGATACTTGAATCTAAATCCTAAATGCATTATCGATGATAATCAGGGATGCCATGGAAAATTCCTGCGTGGCGTGCCTATTGTCGGTGGCAGAGACAGGATCGCAGATGCCGTGGGACAGTACAATGTGGACGAGATCATCTTCGCCATTCCCTCTGCTAATACGCATGTGAAGAAGGAAATTCTGGATATCTGTAAAGAGACCGGATGTAAAATGCGTACCCTTCCGGGCATGTATCAGTTACTCAACGGAGATGTCTCCGTAGCAAAATTAAAAGAGGTGGAGATCGAAGATCTCTTAGGAAGAGATCCGATAGAGATCAATACGGAAGAAGTCCTGAACTATGTGAAGGATAAGGTCATACTGGTCACCGGTGGTGGCGGATCCATCGGCAGCGAGCTGTGCCGGCAGATCGCCGGTCATCAGCCGAAACAGCTGATCATCGTCGATATCTATGAGAACAATGCCTATGCGATCCAACAGGAGCTGATCCGTAAGTATCCGACACTGGATCTGGTCGTGCTCATCGCTTCCGTACGTAATACGGAACGCATCGAGGATATCTTCCGCAGGTACCGTCCGAACATCGTCTACCATGCGGCAGCACATAAGCACGTGCCCCTCATGGAGGTCAGTCCCAATGAGGCGATCAAGAATAATGTCTTCGGAACCTTGCGTACCGCACAGGCAGCGGACAAGTACGGTGTGGAGAAATTCGTACTGATCTCCACGGATAAGGCTGTGAATCCGACGAATGTCATGGGTGCCTCCAAGAGAATGTGCGAGATGGTGATCCAGATGATGAACCGACAGTCGCAGACGAACTTCGTAGCAGTCAGATTCGGTAATGTACTCGGCAGTAACGGCAGCGTCATTCCCCTGTTCAAGAAACAGATCGCGGAAGGCGGTCCTGTTACAGTAACGGATCCTAACATTATCCGTTACTTTATGACCATACCGGAGGCGGTATCGCTGGTACTGCAGGCAGGAGCCTATGCCAGAGGCGGAGAGATCTTCGTCCTGGATATGGGAGAGCCGGTGAAGATCGTAGACCTGGCGACGAACCTGATCAAGCTGTCCGGATATAAGCCGGGAGAAGATATCGAGATCAAATTCACCGGACTGCGTCCCGGAGAGAAGATGTACGAGGAACTCCTCATGAGCGAAGAGGGACTGAAGAAGACTGCCAATAAGATGATCTACATCGGCAAACCCATCGAATTCGATGATGAAGTGTTTAAAAAGCAACTGGACAAGATCTATCAGGATGCCTATGCGGAGACGGATCGGATCCGTGAGGATATTAAGGAGATCGTACCGACGTATCAGATTGAAAAGTAGTATAGAACAAAATTAAAAGAGAAAATCATATTGAATCATAGTATTCAAAGGAAAGAGGATGATTGTCAATGGTTCCGTTTGATAAAAAAGTGTGGCTTAGTTCACCAACCATGCATGGCTTGGAATTAAAATATGTTACAGAAGCGTATGAGACAAATTGGATGTCAACAGTAGGCGAGAATATTAACGAAGCAGAACGCCTTTCATGCGAAAAGATAGGATGTAAATATGCAGTGGCACTATCCTGTGGAACAGCAGCACTTCATATGGCAATTAAACTTGCCGGAGTAAAACCCGGGGACAAGGTGTTTTGCACTGATATGACATTTGGCGCTACAGTGAATCCTATCGTATACGAAAAAGGTATTCCTGTTTTTATTGACACTGAGTATGACACATGGAATATGGATCCTGTGGCTTTAGAGCAGGCATTTCGAATATATCCGGATACAAAAGTGGTAGTGACTGCCCATTTATACGGAACTCCAGGAAAAATCGATGAATTGCTGGAAATCTGTAATAGACATGGCGCAATTATGATAGAAGATGCAGCAGAATCTCTTGGAGCAACCTATCGTGGAAAACAGACGGGATCTTTTGGAAAATATAGTGCGATATCATTTAACGGAAATAAGATTATTACAGGTTCTTCCGGAGGAATGTTGCTCACAGACAATGCAGAGGCAGCAGATAAGGTTCGCAAATGGTCTACGCAGGCTAGAGAGAATGCACCTTGGTATCAACATGAAGAAATCGGATACAATTATCGCATGAGTAATGTGATTGCCGGAATAGTGCGCGGACAGTATCCTTATCTGGAAGAACATATTGCACAGAAAAAAGAAATATATGAGAGATATCATGATGCTTTTAAAGATTTGCCAGTGTCTATGAATCCCTATGCGAAAGAAGTGTCGGAACCTAATTTCTGGCTTTCATGCCTCTTGATTAATGAAGAGGCTATGTGTAGACAGGTTCGTGGCGAAAAAGAGGCACTTTATATTAGTGAACCCGGAAAGACATGTCCGACAGAAATACTGGAGACATTGCTTCAATATAATGCAGAAGGCAGACCGATATGGAAACCTATGCATATGCAGCCGATATATCGTAATCATCCATTTGTAACCAGAGAGGGAAATGGAAGGGCAAAGACTAATGCCTATATAAATGGTGGTGAAAGAGGAAAAGATGGCAAACCGTTGGATGTAGGCATGGATATTTTCCAAAGAGGATTGTGCTTGCCATCTGATAATAAAATGACTCGAGAACAGCAGGATAAAATTATTGATATTGTTAAAAGATGTTTTGAATAGAGGTAAATGTGAAAAAGCAAGGTATATATGCGACTTGTATTAAAAGAGTTCTTGATTTTATATTGTCAGTGGTGGCGTTAATTATTCTGTCTCCTGTTTTTGCAATATTAATTGTGACAGGAACAATAGCAATGAGAGGAAACCCCTTTTTTACACAACTAAGGCCGGGAAAGAATGAAAAAATATTTAAGATGGTTAAGTTTCGCACAATGTCGAACAAACGAGATTCAGAAGGAAAATTACTTCCTGACGATCAGCGATTGAATTATTATGGCAAGATATTGAGAGGTACCAGTTTGGATGAATTGCCGGAACTGTGGAATATTGTGAAAGGGGATCTGTCAATTGTAGGACCTCGTCCTCAACTTGTTCGAGATATGGTATTCATGGACGCGAATCAACGACGCAGACATAGTGTTCGTCAGGGGTTGACTGGATTGGCCCAGATAAATGGCAGAAATAATATTTCGTGGGAAGAAAAATTAAAATGGGATTTGAAATATATTGATGCAGGAATTACTTTAAAAGAAGACATAAGGATTGTTATTAAGACATTTGGTAAGGTTTTTACAAGATCTGATATATCGACAGATGGAATGGAAACGGCAGAAGATTATGGAGATTATCTTTTGAGAACTCAAAAAGTGGATCAGGAGACGTATGATTTTAGACAAAAAGAAGCGCAAAAAATTATACGAGGAGAACTGTGATGGAAATAGCAGGATGGTATTACTATAATCATGCAATGATTCCTTCTGTAGCACCGCATGAAGTTGCCAATCTAGAGCCAATTAAAAATGGTGGGTTTTGGAAAATGAAAGATTGCAAGCCGCTATTGGCTCGTTGGACTTCTGAATATGACTGTGGATATGACACTAACTGGTGGTATGTAATCAAGGATAGCAGATTTGATATTTCGGAATTAAAAGCTAAAAGAAGATATGAAATCACCAAAGGAATTAAGAACTTTGATGTGAAAAAGATTGATCCGGTAAAATATGCAGATGAAATTTGCAGTGTTTATAAGGAGGCTCTCAACGGATATCCTTTACGCTATCGCCCGGCGTTTGATGAGAGCAAATTCAAAAGAAATATCTATGATGAATGGAAGACGAAATGTATATATGGCGGATTTGATCGGAAAGATGGAAAACTATGTGGATATGCACTATTAACGATACACGAAAATTATGTGTCGTTTAATGTATTGAAGACAAATCCCTCTTGTGAAAAAAGAGGCATAAATGCTGCAATGGTGAACGGAATTCTCGACGAATTTAATGATAAGCTCTGCAGAGAGTTTTATCTATGTGACGGAGAGAGGAATATTGCGCATGAGACGGACTTTCAAAATTATTTGGAAAAATATTTTGGCTTTCGTAAGGCTTATTGTACTTTAAACGTGACATATAGACCGATTGTTGCAATAGCGGTAAAAATATTATATCCGTTTAGAAAAATATTTAAAAATTTTGAATGCAATGGATTGATGCACAACATTGTTTCGGTACTCTATATGGAAGAATTGAACCGGAATGCTTGGAAAGGAAGAAAATAGCGTGCAGGAATTAGTTTCAATTGTGATGCCGGCCTACAATGTCGGAGATTATATTGATGAGTCTATCAGAAGCGTACAAGCACAAACCTATACAAACTGGGAGTTGTTAATTGTAGATGACTGTTCTACAGACGATACCGTGGACAAAATTAAAGCGTTCATGGGTGATACGCGGATAAAAGTGTTGCAAAATGAGAGAAATAGCGGTGCTGCTATTTCCAGAAATTATGCACTTAGAGAAGCGAGCGGAAAATGGGTGGCCTTTTTGGATGCAGATGACGTGTGGCTCCCTGAAAAGCTGGAACAACAATTGACATTCATGATTCAGAATGGCTATAAGTTTTGTTATACGGATTATAGGATCCGATTGAATGGAGAGTGGAAACCATACATTAATACAGGCCCGAATGTTGTGACAAAAAGAAAATTGTATAATTATTGCTATTTTTCCACGATTACGGTAATGTACGACCGAGAATATGTTGGATTAGTTCAAATAGCAGATTTGAAGAAGAACAATGATTATGCGATGTGGTTTCAAATTATTGAAAAAACGCCATGCTACAGATTACCTCTTTGCTTGTCATATTATTATAAGCATGATCATTCCGTTTCCAGTGGAAGTAAATGGAAATTGATAAAATATCATTATATCATGTACAGAAAAGCACTCGGAAAAGGGAAATGTGTCTCAGCACTACTGACAGTGAATAATTTGTTTTGGGGTGTTCTGAAAAAAATAACCTATAGAAAAAAGGTGGAAAATGACAATGAAAACATTATTTGAGAAAATAGTTAACAAAGAAGAGAGCATTTCTTTAGTTGGATTAGGGTATGTTGGAATGCCTATTGCAGTTGCTTTTGCCAAAAAAGTTAATGTTATCGGTTTTGATCTTAATGCAGCAAAAATCGATTTATATAAGGCAGGAATTGATCCGACACATGAAGTGGGGGATGACGCAATTAAGAAAACATCAGTGCATTTTACGGCCGATGAAACTGAACTACAAAAAGCAAAATTCCATATCGTTGCAGTGCCTACTCCGGTAAACCAAGATCATACCCCAGATTTGTCGCCTGTAGAAGGAGCATCTAGAATTCTGGGAAGAAATCTGACCAAGGGTTCTATCGTTGTTTTTGAATCTACCGTATATCCGGGGGTGACAGAGGATGTGTGTGTGCCTATTCTTGAACAAGAATCAGGATTGAAATGCGGTGTGGACTTTAAGATAGGTTATTCTCCTGAACGCATTAACCCAGGGGATAAAGTGCATCGCCTGGAAAATATTCGTAAAATTGTATCTGGCATGGACGAACAAACATTGACAGAAATCAAAAATGTCTATGATCTTGTGATTGAAGTCGGAACGTATCCTGTATCTACTATTAAAACAGCAGAAGCAATTAAAGTGGTGGAAAACAGCCAGCGAGACATTAATATTGCATTTATGAATGAGTTGGCAATGGTATTTGACCGTATGGGAATTGATACCAATGAAGTAGTTGACGGAATGAACACCAAATGGAATGCGCTTGGTTTTCGGCCCGGACTCGTGGGCGGACATTGCATTGGTGTAGATCCATATTATTTTACGTATGAGGCAGAAAAATTAGGCTACCATAGTCAGATAATCTTATCCGGCCGTAAAGTGAATGACGGCATGGGCAGCTTCGTTGCAGATGCGACCATTAAACAATTGGTTCTGGCTGGAAAAGCACCAAAAGAATGCAAAATTGTAATTATGGGAATGACATTTAAGGAAAATTGTCCGGATATTAGAAATAGTAAAGTAGATGACATTATTAAAAGACTTAACGAATATGATATTACGCCAATTGTGGTCGATCCTTGGGCAAATCCTAAAGAAGCAGAAAAAGAATATGGTATCATTCTTACAGAGATGACAAATGTCTCGGATGCAGACTGCCTTATATTAGCTGTTTCACACGATGAATTTGTGAAGCTTACCTGGGAGCAGATTGGCAAAATGTATAAAGAAGAGGTTCCGATAAAAGAAAGAGTATTGATTGATGTCAAAGGAATTAAGAATCTGAAAGAAGCCAGAGCACAAGGATATCGATACTGGAGGTTGTAATTTTATGGCAAATGATAAATTGTCCTTTGAGATATTGATGAGTTGTATGTATCAAAAGGACTTTTCACTTGTGAAACAATCCAATATTACCACCGATGTATTGATGATAAACCAGTGTGATGAAGAGGCAGCTTATGAAGAAATAAGGGATGGAAGACATCACAGGATGATATGTAATAAGCAGAGAGGGTTATCGAGAAGCCGAAATCTGGCATTGGAAAATTCAAATGCGGATATTGTTCTGTTTGCAGATAATGATGAAGAATTCGTGGACGATATCGAAAAAGTGGTGTTGACAGCGTTTCAAGAACTGGATGCGGATATTATTGCATTTGATTTACGCAACTACGAGAAAGGTCTGAAGAAAGAAATTCATAAATTGCATCTTTTAGAAACCTTGAAAGTATCGTCATTGCAAATTGCCTGCAAAAGAGATGCAATCAAACGCACAGGGATATGTTTTGATATCAATTTGGGTGCAGGAACTCCGAATGGCGGAGGAGAGGAAAATAAATTTTTGTGGGATGCCTATAAAGCCGGATTAAAAATATATTATTATCCGGACTACGTTGCAACTTTGAATAGTGGTGAATCTACCTGGTTTGAAGGATTTACAAAAGACTATTTTTTTAAACGAGGTAAAGTGACATCATATTACATGGGAACAGCATGGGCTTTTATTTATGCCATGTATTTTGTGTTTACAAAATATCATCGTTATAGGGAAAACTGCAGTTTTCAAGAAGCATTTTGCGCGATACTGAGAGGAATAAAGAGTGAAAAGAACTTTAGTGATAGCTAATGCATGCTTCTCAAAAGAAGGAGCAAATGGAAGAACATTGGAAAACTTGTTCTCCGGAGCAAATAAAGAAAAGCTTGCACAATTTTTTGTATATGGGAATCCTGACTTTCAGATATGCGGCCGTTATTATCAAATTAGTGATCAGGATGCTTTGAAGGCAGTTTTCCCTTTCGCGGGGACGAATGGAAAAGTTACGGAAAAAGAAGACACTAAGGACAGCAAGGTGGAGAGGACTCAGCAGAAAGCGGTTGAAAAACTGCCTCATAAGACCCCTTTTAAGGCATTTGCCAGAGAGTGTGCATGGAAACTATCTGAGTGGAACAGAGATTTTTTTTGGAAATGGCTGGAGGATTTTGAACCACAGGTTGTTTTTTTGTTTATAGCAAACAATACTTTTCTGATTAGATTAGCGATGCAGGTTGCAAATAAATATAAAATTCCTATTGTAATATATACTACCGAAGGATATAACTTTATGGACTTCAATTACTTTACTAATAGACCATCTATCATGTATCGTTTGTATTATTTGTGGTTATCCAAAGCTTATAGAGATATTGCCGGGTATATAAAATGCGGATTTTTTAATAATACTTTGTTAAGAGATGATTATCAGCGAATGTATGGTTATCCGTGTCAATGTATCATGAACAGCTCTTCCATAGATTATGTAGTCAATACGAAAGTAGTACCATATCAGGATATGCAAATTGCTTATTTGGGAAATCTTGGACTGGGAAGACATAAGGCATTGATAGAAGTTGCACAGGCACTTCAAGAAATTGATGAACGTTTACATTTGGATGTATATGGAATGGCACCGGATGAAACCGTAGTCAGCGAGATGCGGGAATGCATAGGAATCAGGTATTATGGACTGATACCTTACGAGGAAGTTGTGAAGGTGATTCATAACAGTAATTTATTAGTGCATGCAGAACTGAATGACCCGATTGTTACACGTGATCTTAAATATGCATTTTCTACAAAAATTGCAGATTCTGTTTGCAGTGGAACGCCTTTTTTTGTATATGCTAATGCATCACTTGCAGAGACTGTTTTCCTACGTGAAACGGAGTGTGCTTTTATTGTAAATGATCAAAAAGATTTAAAACAAGTGTTGCTTCAAGCACTTCAGGATGAAGATGCCAGAAAAGCGGTTGTTGCAAAAGCAGGATATGTTAGAGAAAAGTATATGACAGGAAATTCTGCGCTAATGCAGAGCCTTAGTTAGGGGTTAAAATGAAGGTTTTACAAGTTAACTGTGTATATGGAGTAGGCAGCACCGGAAAGATTACAGCAGAAATACATTCCGGATTACAGAAAAATGGGATTGATTCTATTGTATGTTATGGAAGAGGAGAAAGCACTGAGCAGATCGGAGTCTATAAGACTTGCGGTGAACTCTATTCAAAAATCAATCATTTTTATGCTAAATTGCGAGGACAGTTATATGGAGGCTGTTTCTTGTCTACCGATAAGCTGATTGCTATTATAAAACGCGAAAAACCGGATGTAGTACATCTGCAATGTATCAATGGATATTTTGTGAATATTTTCAAACTCCTTGGCTGGTTGAAAAAAAATCATATTAAAACAGTGCTGACCTTACATGCGGAATTTATGTATACAGCTAATTGTGGGCATGCCAGAGAATGCGAACGGTGGAAAACAGGTTGTGGAAAATGTCCTCAATTAAAAACTGACCTGGGATCTTTTGGAATCGACGGAACACATAGTTCTTGGAAAAAAATGAACAGAGCCTTTCGGGGATTTCAAAAAAACCTTATCGTAGTTTCCGTGTCTCCTTGGCTAAAGATGCGCGCCATGCAGTCCCCTTTTTTAAATGATAAGAAACAATGTGTTGTTATGAACGGCTTGGATACATCCGTATTTTCCCCACGGCTGGTTGAGACGTTACGACAACAACATGATTCTTCTAAAAAGACGATATTGTATGTTACAACAACATTAACGGAGAAGGAAAATGATTTAAAGGGCGGCCATTATGTACTAAAACTTGCAGAACAACTGAAAAAGGAAAATGTATGTATTTTAGTAGCCGGATATTATGATAAAACCATTCATATTCCATCCAACATGGTGATGTTGGGACGTCTTGATAATCAGGACACATTGGCACAGTATTATTCTATGGCAAACCTGACGATACTGACAAGCAAAAGAGAAACTTTTTCCATGGTGGTAGCAGAGAGTCTGTGCTGCGGCACTCCAGTGGTAGGATTCCAGGCAGGAGGACCGGAAAGCATTGCACTGCCGGAATATAGTGAATTTGTGGAGCAGGGAGATATTGTGGCTCTTAAAAAAGCAGTTCTTCATATGCTCTCTCAAAAGATAGAGAGAAAAGAAGTGGCAAAATCAGCAGAAAACGTATATTCGGGAGAAAGAATGGTTAGGGAATATGTGCGAATATATGAGGAACTAGTGGAGGAAAAGAATGGATAAAATAAGCGTTATAGTGCCCGTTTGGAATGCTCATGATTACCTTGGAAGATGTGTAGAGAGTATAATAGATCAAACTTATAAAAATCTGGAAATACTATTGGTTGATGACGGAAGCAGCGATGATTCCCTGGCAATATGTAACAGATATGCAGAGAAAGATACGCGGATAAAAGTGTTCCATAAAGAAAATGGAGGACAAGCCAGTGCCAGAAATTATGCCTTGGAATATGCTACAGGTGAATATATAGGGTTTGTGGATAATGATGATTGGATATTTCCTACGATGTATGAACGTCTACATCAATTGATGGTGCAATACCAGGCCGATGTAGGAAGATGTGATGATATGCAGGGGGTAATAGAGGAGACTGTCGACAAGGAGAAAGCACAAATAAGAGTAACCGAAGCACCCCAATTTTTTGATCTTCTATATCAAGACATTTGGGGCGGACATGTTACAGACCGATTATTTCGTAGAGAAGTTATAGGAATTACGCGTTTCCCTTATAGCAAAACAATCGAGGATATGCGTTTTATGAGGGAAATACTACCAAGAATCAAGCGCGAAGTATCAACAAATGAAAAATTATTTTTTTATACAATAAGGGAGAATAATACATCCAAGGTATATGCACGAACTTATATTAATGCGTATGAAAGAGCAGAAGAATTTCAAAGCAGATACTGTGAAGCATTGGAAAAATATCCACAATATTGTGATTTGTTGTTATGTAAGGCGACTTCTTTTTCATGCAGCGCAATGAAGGCATTGCTGCACGAAAAAAAGAAGAATACCGCGGAATTTAAGAAAATGCATGCTTTCGTTAAGAAGTATAAAAAAGATATTTTAAAACAGGGGGGAGTACATCTTAAATACAAACTTTTTATATTGGTGGTGTAAAGTATGGAAAAATCTACGAAACAAATAAAATTGGGAGCAATTATATCGTATTTAGCGCTGACACTTAACATTGCTGCAACACTTTTGTATATGCCGTGGATGGTCTCTGTAATAGGAGAATCCAATTATGCAATGTATACGTTGGCAAACTCTTTTATTAATATATTTGTAATTGACTTTGGATTGAGTTCCGCTGTATCAAAATTTATTGCACAATACAGAGCTGAAGGAAACAGGGAAAAAGAAATACAATTTATTTCTACGGTAATAAAAGTATATATAGTGTTAGATATTGCAATTCTGACCATTTTGACAATTCTATACTTTTTCATAGGAACAATATACAGGGGACTTACTGCAGACGAAATAAGAACATTTAAGTATTTATATATTATTGTTGCATCTTATGCAGTAGTATCATTTCCGTTTATGCCGTTATCCGGGATAATGTATGCGTATGAAAAACTAATAGAGACAAAAGTTTGTGAATTGATTCAAAAAGTTCTCAGTATAGTTATGGTAGTGGTAGCTTTATTATATCGGGCAGATGTTATATATGTGGTATTGGCGAATGTTATATCTGCACTACTTGTAATCATTGCAAAGTATTGTATAGTAAAAAAAGGCACACCGTTAAGAGTAAAACTTGCTTCTGCCAATATGAAAATGTTTAAAGAAGTAGCAATATTTACGGTGTGGATAGCTGTGCAATCATTAGCGCAGAGATGTATTTTCAATTTGGCACCTACTATATTAGGAATTGTGGCTACCAGTAGTGACATAGCTGTATTTGCTCCGGCAACCAGTATAGAAGGTTACTTTGCTACAATAGCATCTGCAATTAATGGTTTTTTTGTTATGCGAATCACCCAATATATTGTATCAGGTGACAAAGAGCAATTGTATCAACTGCTGTTAAAAGTCGGAAAATTTCAGGTATTACTACTGGGATGGATTTACATTGGGTTTGTTTGTGTTGGGGAAGAATTTATGTGTGCCTGGATGGGAGAAGCGTACAAAATGGCATGGCCATGTGCTCTGCTTGTTATGATTCCTGATATACTTATTTTTTCAGAACAAGTTGCCAATACAGCTGCAATAGCGAGCAATCTTGTAAAACAACAGGCAGGCGGATATGTTCTTATGGCAGCAATATGTGTGCTGACTTCCTTCCCGCTGAGCGCAAAATTTGGAGCGGTAGGGGCAGCAGCCGCAATTGCGCTTGCATATATGACTCTTTTCATATATAACAATATTTTATATAGCGTAAAAATGCAGTTAGATATGCGAAAATTCATTAGGAAGTGCTATGGAAAATTAATTTTGCCGATGGCATTAGCGACGGCAATAGGGTATTTTGTATGCAACCATATCATATTGATAAGCGGATGGAAAGGTGTTATTATTAAAGCGATTATTGTTTCTGTATTGTATTTTGCGGTGATGTCGATAACAGCTGGTGAAGAACGCCGGTTTATTGTAGAAATTGTAAAAAAGAAACGGAAGCTATGAGAGGGTATGAATTGTGCTAAAAAGAATATGTAATTTTGTTAATACAAGAAAAATAATACGTAAGGCTAATAAAGAAGGCAGTAGTATTTGCAGACAAACAGGTATTGATAAAAATACATTTTTCGAAGGAAGAAATGTTACATATAAGGGTAGCGCCTGCCCGGGGTGTTTTATGGGGTACGCCTCCTATATAGGTACGAATACAAAACTGTCAAACACATATATAGGACGTTACAGCAGTATTGCAGCAGATGTCAGTATCATATTTGGAAACCATCCGTCACGGGATTTTGTTTCTACGCATAATGCATTTTGTTTTAAAGACGGATATAGCGTATGCTATACAAATGAAGAACATTATTTTGGTCAAAGTGAAATTGTACCTTATGCGGATGCAGAGAATAAAAGATATTGCGTCATTGGGAATGATGTGTGGATTGGCAAGGGTGTCAAGCTTAAATGCGGAGTGACCATAGGGGATGGAGCAATTATCGGAGCATATGCAGTTGTGACAAAAGATGTACCACCATATGCAATTGTGGGTGGAGTGCCGGCTAAACT
>ERZ860264.712-NODE-712-length-28180-cov-6.042631_pt1 | contig 28180 bp, 26 predicted proteins | sample MGYA00509980_ERZ860264 | MGnify/ENA primary metagenome ERZ860264 (study PRJEB30046, sample SAMN00715212) | human gut metagenome | study: EMG produced TPA metagenomics assembly of the A metagenome-wide association study of gut microbiota in type 2... | reverse complement strand
CTGACTTTTCTGTCTGTCGCAGTCTGTCAATGTCCTCTCGCGTCCCGGTCAAGCCCTGGGGCCTGTCCCGTTTTGCGAGTGCAAAGTTACGCCCTTTTCCCGAACTGACAAAATATTTTCGCGATTATTTTATGAACTTTTTTACAATACGCTGATTGTCAGCATTATATTTTTTCAGGAAAATTCGGGCTATTCTGAAGATGCCAATACAAATTTAGAATTGGAAATAGATGAAGGGCGCGACTTCAGCACTCATATATGTAATTACAAATTGTATTACTATCAGGAATATCAAGAATTTTACAATCCATGGGGAGCGGATAAAAGCCATCTTGGCTTTCCCGGCCCAGGCGGCAGGAATAGCGTGACCGACTATAAGGACGAACATCATTACACACCAAACCGGCTGGGCGTCAAAGAATTGTGGTAAATGTGATATGCGGAAATTTATGAATATACTGTGAAGGATAGTAATAGCATCACCTACACTCTCGGCTCGGAACAGAGTCATTGAAGCAGCTATGAAGCAGAAAGTAATGCACCAGAAGACAGCCTTGGTAAACCAGTTATCAGGGATTTTATCAAGCCAGGGTCTGCACAATTTATGTATGGCAAGACCGATACCGTGCATCGCACCCCAATAAATGAACTTCCAGGCCGCCCCATGCCAAAGTCCCCCAAGGAGCATAGTCAGAAAATTATTGACATAAGTACGCACTTTACCCTTGCGGTTACCGCCGAGAGGTATGTAGATGTAGTCTCTGAGCCATGTGGAGAGAGAAATATGCCAGCGGTGCCAAAACTCGGAAACGTTGCGGCTCTTGTAGGGGAAATCGAAATTGACCGCAAGGCGGAAGCCCATAATCAACGCAATACCGATAGCCATGTCTGAGTATCCGGAGAAATCGCAATATATCTGGAATGTATATCCGAGTACTCCCATCAGAGACTGGAGACCCAGGAACCCTTCGGCACCGGGATATTGGAACACGCCGTCGTTGTACTGGGCTATGTAGTCGGCAATAATGGCTTTCTTGACTATGCCTATAATAATAAGCCAAAGGCCGGCCCATATATCGACACCGGTAGGTTTGCGATTCTTCCTTATCTGCGGAATGAAGTAGTCCGCACGAACAATAGGGCCGGCCACAAGCGCAGGAAAGAAAGAGAGGAAAAAGAAATAGTCAAGCCAACTGTCGGTAGGAGCCAACCGGCCTCTGTATACATCGACCACGTATGATATGGACTGGAAGGTGTAGAAAGAGATACCGACAGGCAAAATAATGTCCATCGGCTGATAGTTGTTAATTACTATCTGATTCCATATTTCGCCAAAGAAGTTAATATACTTAAAGTATGAGAGGACCGATAGAGACATACAGATTGAAATCCACATCAGTGTCTTTCTTTTCCACTTCACATCAGTGCGCGCAATCAGGCGCGAGACAGTCCAATCTATTATAGAAGTCGCCAAGAGCAACAGGAAGAAGACACCACTGGATTTGTAGTAGAAATAGAGGCTGAACGCCGATACGAACACCACCATGCGCAGCCGGTTGCCTCTGAGTGCCGCAAAGACAGGCAGAAAAATAAGAAACACAAGCCAAAAGAGCCCGCTGGAGAAAATCATCGGCGCCCCCGGGTCGTAGACGAGCATTTTGCCTATATTGGACAGAGCCGTAAGAAACTGGTCAATCATACTTGTAAAGAAGCTGTTAAATGCGCCGTCGCCGTCAGTGCATGGGCTTGAGATAAATAATATTGGTATCTTTAATCTTGGTGTGGGAGATGGAGTCTACAGGAAATTTCATACGGATAGGATGCGCGGATTTCGGCATCCAGCGTGCCAGCGAGTCCACCTGATAAGCAGCCGCACCGACTGTGGGATGCACCTTGTCTCCCCTGCGTTCCAGCGTAAGGCCGTCCGAGCGGAAAAAAGTACCGGCAGGGAGGTTGGCGCCTAACATATCGCTATACTTGTCGGAAGCGCCGTTCTTCAGCGACGGCGGCCCTATCCATATGAAAGGTATATCACCGATTACAGACAGGATTTTCTTGACATTAGGTACAAGTGTCTCGGGATTGCCATATCCGGACTCGTTGCCTCCGAGGGAAACGAATATGTAATCCGGATGAAATTCCTGTATATAATGGGCCAATGTGTCGGTCTTCGCCCATATTTTAGTGCCTGAGCTATCCCAGTTTACAGTATGTATCTCATGGCCGTTCTGGCGAGCGTACGCAGCCAAACGGATTGCTATATTCTGAGTCATCGAGTCACCGAAAATAAGGAATGTCTTTGGCAATGTATCCACCTCATTATGCTGAGCCGCAGTCTTTTTCTCGGCCTGCAGCTTCACTATTTCCTCCTCCTGCTTCACCTCCTCGGTGGTCTTGTACTCACCTATAAGGTTATCGGCAATAGGGGCTTTCTTGATTTTGACTCCGAAAACCTCAATGTCATCCATGAAAGCGACAATGGTAATTATCAAGAGTGAAAAAGCAAGCAAAATCCATAGCCCTGTATATCTTGACTTCATAGCTGAAGAATTACGTGCATGAAAAAGTTAAAAACAGGTACAAAATTAGTACTTTCGCACGAGGCAGCAAAGTAAAAGACACAAAAAAACGCCAATCCCCGACACAAAAATCATGCTATGAAATCAAGTTTTACAATACGTATAAAAACTATATGCGCAAGCACCTACACATAAACCGCGCTCCCCTTGAAAATATAAGTCAAATTCCCTGAAATTATATACATTATGGTTCAGTCAAGATTTACAACCGTGATTCCGGCTCCTCCGAAACGGACATCTTCATCGTGGAATGATACTACATCCGGATGCGTTTGCAAATAGCGGCGTATGGCAAGGCGTAAGGCTCCGGTACCGGTACCGTGCAGAATACGGACTCGCGAAATGGCAAACTGTATGGCATCGTCAAGGAAATAAGCCACGGCTTGAATGGCTTCGTCGGCCCTCATGCCGCGCAGGTCTATTTCCTGTCTGAATCCGAGCTGACGCTTGCGGCTGTCGTCAGTAGTGGAACGGGATATCGAGGCCGTCTGTGTAGCGGCAGACCGGACGGGTTTCACCGCTCGTGTCAGTCTGCCGAGTGCGACACGGGTGCGCATCGCCCCGAAAGCCACCTCTGCCTCCTTGCCACTTATAGAAAGCACACATCCCGCCATCCCGTCTTTGGACATACGTACATAGTCGCCGACACATATCGGCTGCCTGGTCTCAGCAGAGGGTTTATCCGGTTCCGCCTTTTTCTTAACTTTCGGCAACTTGGGCAAGCCTTCTATTTTCACCTCCTTATCAGCCGGACGGGACAATTTCTTCTTGTACTCGTCCAATTCCTGACGTACCTTCTTGGTGCGCTCTTTTTCCGCCTGCGAGGTGCGTATTTCCATAATCGTACGTTCCAGACGTGCATTGGAATCGGCAAGGAGCTCGGCAGCCTCGCGACGTGCATCCTCTAAAATCTCGCGTTTCTTCTCCTTCAGCGCGTCCCCTTGCTCCTGCAACCTGGCCATCAGGGATTCCAATTTAGCCTCCTTTTCCTTGACGGCCTGACGCTTATTCGCCCAGTAGCGGCGGTCGCGGGCAATATCAAGGAGGTATTTATCCATGTTCACATAGTCCGAGCCAACTATATCGCGAGCATCCTCAATCACCTGATGAGGAAGGCCGATTTTGTTGGCAATCTCAAGGGCAAAGGAACTTCCCGGATTTCCTATAGACAGTCTGAAGAGAGGATTCATGTGCTGCCTGTCGTAAAGCATGGCACCGTTCACGAACCCGGGCTCATTGTCTGCAAATGTCTTAAGATTCTGATAGTGAGTGGTGATGATACCCATCACCTTAGCCTGGTTCAGCTGTACAAGTATAGCCTGCGCCAAGGCTCCTCCTATCTGAGGCTCCGTGCCGGTTCCCATCTCGTCGATAAGAATGAAAGTACGAGGAGTGGCACGCTGCATGAACACCTTCATGTTGCGGAGGTGAGAACTATATGTACTCAGGTCGTTCTCAATAGACTGCTCATCGCCAATGTCAATAAGAATATTAGAAAACACGCAAGCGTGAGAGTTGGCGTGCATGGTCGGGAGCAGACCGCATTGCAGCATATATTGGACTATACCGGCAGTCTTGAGGCATACAGACTTACCGCCGGCATTGGGACCGGAAATAATGAGTATCCGGTTTTTGGCATCAAGACGCAATGACAGCGGCACCACTTCCCTACCCTGTGCCTTCAGCGACATGGACAGCACGGGATGGACAGCACCGTACCAATCCAGCTCCGGAGCTTTCTCAAGCACCGGCATACAAGCATCGAACTCTTTGGCGAACAGAGCCTTGGCACGAATAAAGTCATAAATGCCGAGCATACGATAGCTGGCAAGCATATCCGGCACGTCAGGGCGCAAGGAATCCGCCACTTCCACCAGAATACGATGTATCTCACGCTTTTCCTGTTCGCGTAACTCCCTAAGGCGGTTGGATGCTTCCACCACCTCGGCCGGTTCTATGTAAGAGGTCTTTCCAGTTGCGCTCTCATCGTGTACGATTCCAGGGATACGGCGCTTCATGGCTGCGCTGACAGGTATTACCAGACGTCCGTCCCGCACGGAGGGTGCGGCATCCTTATCAAGCAATCCTTCGGCGACACACCGGCTTACCACACGTTGCATAATCGAAGAGAGGGACGCTGAGGATGCTGTAATCTTCCCCCTTACCTCGCTAAGCTCGAGAGAGGCGTTGTCTGCGATTTCGCCGAATTTATTCACTACCTTGTCAATGGCCGCGATTACCAAGGGAAAAACCTCCATTTCTGAGAAAAGGGAGGCCAATGTGGGCGCAAGGGGCGAACCGGAATCGTCAGTACGACTGAAAAAGTCTCGAATACGGTTGACAGTATCCAGCGACATCCGCAGCCTGTACAGCTCCTGAGGGGTAAGGAAAGACCCTTCTGTCTGTATTTCCTTAAGGCGTCCAGTGATGTCGTATATGTTGTCCACGGGCAGTTCAAGCCCACGCACAAGCAGGGCAAGCATCTCCGCAGTCTGTGTGAGCAAGCGCTTCACAGTGTCAAAAGAGTCTGAAAAAGACATACTCCTGCAACGGGCCTGCCCCAGAGGACTCAGGCAATAGTCGTTAAGGAGGGCACGTATGGTATCAAAGCCTATTTTACTTTCAAAACCGGCCGGATATATCATAATCAATTAAAGTGAAATAGTTCATACCGGCAAGGCAAGCATCGGTAAATTGCTGTCAAACACCACGCGATGCGCCATGCCCGGATTAAACAGACGGGCAAAAATATTTTTCTTCTTGTTCGGGACCACAATCAGCTTTATTCCTTCTCCGGCAGCCCATGGTTCAAGCTGTTCGCGGAACACGGGTGCATCAGCCACAAAGCTGTCAAATTCACATTGCGGATAATTCTGTCTGAAATATCGGAGCAGCGAGCGCAAGCGCCCCGTGGATTTGCTGCCGGATTTGTCAGCCACCGGGACAAGAGTGATATGCAGAGGCATATCGTTGAATAGCCGTATGTACATATCCATGGCCAGCAAATCATTCTGGTCTATGTTGCAGAAAAAGACCGAGCGTGTCAGTCTGTCCAAAAGTTCGTAATCAGTACCGGCAGGCCATGTAAGCACACTCACCCTGCAACTGTCCACCACCTCGGCGGTGACGCTGCCTATCAGTTCGCGAGAACGTTTGTCGGCATTACGGGTAGACATCACCACAAGTTCGGGAGGAGTCTGACGTGTGAAGGAAAGTATCGCTTCTTCAGGCATACCCTCGTTGAGCAACGTGGAATACCTGATAGCGGGCAACAAGCCGTCAGCCATCATTGCATCCAACCTGGCGCAAAACCGCTTCATCTCGTATCGGGCACTGCTCTCCAGGCTTTTCCGAGCCTCCGCATCACGCACATCAAGCGTAAAACTGTCGGTACTTGAAAGCGAGCTGTCGAAATAAGGGGTGGCGTAGACATGAAGAATTACAGGATGCAATTTCAGCGCTTGCGCGAAGTCAAAGGCTACCCTGCAAGCCTCGAGACTCGTGTCCGAAAAATCAACAGGCACAAGCATCTTGTTCTGTACGCCCTCAAATTCCATCTCAATGGCAGAGGGAGACAATGAGGCCGAGCTCTCTACGATTGTCAGGGCCTTTGGAAGCTCATCCTGCGGTATGCGCACACGTATGCCGCAAGCAGGTTCAGGGTTGGCAATATTGACATTCTCCAACTGCACGGGGATTCCATGTTTCTCCAACAGCTTTTTAAGAGCCGATGCAAAAGAATATGTATGTATTGCAAGAGTGACGTAATTCCGTTCCATATCTTTAGAGGCTGTTTAAAAATAAAAAGCGGGAAGAGGCATGAAAGTTCACACCGTAATTCCCGCTTTTGAATTTTCACGAAGGTTTTTCAGTCCTTCTTGTTTTGCTCCTCGAGGATGGCGACAGCCATATCGTAGATAGTAGTGTCATCAAGTACAACAATGCCACCGTCGGGACCCGGCTCAATGTGTAAACCGGCATTCTTGCCAAACTGATAATTCACACCACCGAAGTAGTTACGTACAGTCTGCACAGTGCAGTTGAGTTCGTTGGCAATGCGGTGGGTGGCTCCATCGGGCAAAGCGTCTTTGATGCGACGCAACTCGTTGAATGATATGGTCTTGCTCATGATAATAAATTTTATGAGGTTGATAAATAATTCTTTTGATTTGCTAATTTACATACATTTCGCCAAATCTACAAGTTTTTCAGTAATATTTTTTAATGTTATTCAGCATCATTTGCTTATATCGCTAATAATTAAGCATATAGCAAACACTTATTCGCCAAGCTGCGGAACGGTGACTACAGCCACATCCGAAGAGGGAATCCAACCGCTGTATTCAGCGTTCAGATATACCTGAGTCCACTGAGTCCCGTCGGCACCTTTTTTCACACTCATCACCTTGAAACGTGTGCCGGCGCTGAGGGGTGTGCCCACCGTTTTGGACGCCTCGTCAGGCTCAAGCATCAGGGAGGACTCAGCGGCCATAAGCACACATACATCTTTTGACAGGGCGTGACGCTTGGAGACCACTGAGCAGACTATGCACAGGGCGCACAACAGGAGCATGGCTCCGCCGCCGAAGAACCCAACCTTGCGCACCGACACCTTGGGCGAGAAAAAGTAAGCTGCACAGCATCCCACACAAAGGATGAACATAACCAGCGCCCATACAGCCCAGGTATCACTGCCGAACTGTGAGACTTTATCCCCCAAATTCTCGAAGAATGAGGGGTCAGCCGGCGTGGGGTCCATATTCTTGCCGTCGGTAAAGGTCTCGTTGGCGAGCAGCACCAGGTTGTCGGTGTAGCGGAGATTGTTGCGGGCCCGGCTATCGGAGGGGTCTATGCGAAGCGCTTTCTCGTAATTGAGGACCGCTCCCCCCTGATTTCCGCTCTTGGCGTAAGCGTTGCCGAGGTTATAGAAAAGCTCTGTACTCACACCCTTGGTGTCGCGCTCCTCCTCCCAGATGCGTATTGCCGTCTTGTAGTCTCCGGCCTGGTACGCCTCGGCGGCACTCTGCGCTCGGAGGCCGGCAGAGCTGCATAAGCACAGCACCAAAATAGTGAGATATATACGAATTGAGGACTTCATTGCTTATCTGTTTTGGGTTGGGTTGTCTACTTTATTTATCTCGTTCTCCAGGGAGTCAATCAGGCGCGAAGCCTTGTCGTAGACACTTTGCATATCCATGTCGGCGGAGGAGCCGTACTTGGCAAACTCACAATCGTCTATAAACTCAATTGTCTCTTTTGCGACCTCCGGGGAGACTCCGATTTTGGAAAGCTCCGCAGAAATGTTCTGACGCGAGAGGTCAGAAGTAGGAATGCCGAGTTTGTCGCTAAGATAGCCCCATAGCGCCTTCAGCGTCTCGTCGTAGAAGAGGTCTTTATCGTTGCGTTTCATGGCATTGGCAGCCTCGCGCAGGCGTCGGCGTGCCACACTGTTGGCGCGGCGCAACTTCAGCTTGTCGGGGTCGGAAAGGAGAGCCAAATGCCGGCGATAGAGGGCAAGCGAGATAAGCATGGCCACAACCGGCAATATGTAGAGCAACCAATAGACAACATTTCCCAAATAGAAGGAATAGTCTGCGGAGAGCTCACCTGTTTCCTGAAGCTCCGAGTCCAAAGTCAGGTTCTCGTCCTCGTCCGCGCCGGATGTCTGCGAGCCTTGCGCCACATTGAGCTTGACCGCCTTGGTCTTTCGGGTGTACCACTCCCCGGTCTTCGTATTGAAGAATGTGAATGTCACGGAGGGTATTTCAAAATCTCCCGTCTTGGATGGGAGTATGTAGCAGTCGAGGGTGATTGTAGCATCCACGCCCCCTGTGATAACAGTCTTGGAGATGTTGGACTCTGTCTTTATGAGCTTGAAGCCATCCGGCAGAAGTGATGCAAAATCGGTTGGCATAGACACGAAGGCGGGGTTACCCATACCTTTGACAGTGAAGCTGACCTTTCCGGCCTCACCGGTGCGGAACTGTTTGGTCAGCACATTCATGCTCACGTTGTATTCTCCCACGCCATTCACATCTTTGTTTGTATCCATACCCGGCAAGTCGCGCACATTCAGCTGCACGTCGTTGATTTTGACAGGAAGTTCATCAAACACGCTCAGGGGGATGGTAGCCGTACTACCCTTGAGAGTGGTAGTACCGGACTTTGAGGGATAGACTACAAAAGAATACAACCGGAATGTCTTGTAAGTCTTGCCGTTTACGACAGCCTCACCCATATTGTGACGGGTATTCTCGGGCAACTGCTCAAAGGTGCAGTTGTCAAACTTGGGCAGGTTCACATCCGGGAATCTGGAGATATTTACGCGCGTGTATAATGTGAGGTCGTAAATCACACCCTGCTGTATGTAGGGAGATTTGTCCGACACCGATGCGCGGATAAAAACGTCATCGTTCTCTACCGGACCGTTGAAAGACTGAGAGACAGGAGTCTGGCTCGCGGCTCCGGCAGAAGAACCCGAGACGGTGTATTCCACTACATTGGATTTGACTCCTCCGGCACTCACCGGACCGAACCTGTAGTGACCCGGTCGCTCGGCCCGTGCCAATATCTGTATCTCCTTGTAGGAAACCACACGTGCGTTGCCCCGACTGTCACTCGTCACCGAAGTATAGGAGCTGCTTTCCTGTACACCGAGCATGGCGCAACCGGGTATGTCGCGGGAAAGGGAGATATTGCCGTTAACTCCCTGTGCGGTGACTTTAATCATAAATTGCTGGCCTGTACGCACCTCCCGGTCGCAAGACAGTTTTATGCTTGCGGCTTGTAAACACGGAATGTATGCAAATGCCAGCAAGAGCTGCAATATCAGTATTGTCTTGAGTCGCATGGGTTGGGTTATATTACACGATATAAAAGTGGATTCAACAAGTAGTTACCAGCCTCTGGAGTGTCTGTTGGGGTTACCTATAGTGAAGTTTTTGCGCGTCTGGTTCTCCTTGTCCGTACTGCGTTTCAGGATACGGTCGGCGGCCTGGTTGTTCATGTCCTGTTTCTGCTGCTGAGGCTGCTGTCGGGGATTCTGATTTTGATTTTTGTCTTTATCCTTGTTATTGTCTTGATTCCGGTCTTTATCCTTGTTTTTATCCTTATCCTGGTCTTTATTCTTGTCTTTGTTCTTGTTCTGGTTCTGCTGCTGTTTGGGCAAGTTCTGCTGGGCTATGCGCAGATTTCGACGGGCCTTGTCATCCTTTGGATTAAGACGCAACGCATTCTTGTAGTATTGGATGGCGTCCTCATACTTTTTGTCTGAGAAACTGAGGTTGCCCCGGTTGTAATTGGCACGGGCGGCAAGGCTCGGATTGTCCGAAGTATGTTTTGCCACGGATTCAAAGTCCTTGCTTGCCTGTTCCAGCATCCGGGCTTTGTCCTGAGCCTTGTCTGCCGGAAGCCCGTTGGCTATCTGGGTTGTAGCCAATGCCTTGTTGAACAGGGCCGTCAGATTCGAAGGATTTATCTTCAGGGCTTCGTTATAGTCCGTCAGTGCCTTTTGGTAATCTTTGGCCCGGTAGGCCTCGTTTCCCCGGACTATAGACTTGCGCTCCTGACGGGCGTTCATATCCAACGCATGGATGGAAGTGATAGCGAACAGACACAATATTATAGTTATGAATCTTCTCATTTCTTTTCCTCCTTCTTGAAGAATGTAACCTTGCGAAGCAGGTCGTTTTTACGATTGACCATAAAGCAGTCGGCCACGAGAGCCAACAAGGCGAGTACAGCGAAATAGATGAAAAGCTCGTCGTGCAGCGCCAGCATATTCCCGGCCAAAGCAGAACGTTTCACTTCCTTGAGCTGCTTCTGTACAGTTGGCAAGGCGTTGCCGGAGGAAGCATTGACATAGACACCGCCGCCGGCCTTTGCTATCTGTTTGCCCAGGTCCTCGTTCAGCTTAGTATGTACCACTTCGCCGTTGTCGTCGGTAAACACACCCTGTGGAGTGTTGATTACTGCTCCTTTCGGGGAGCCTACACCCACTACATCTATCTGCACGTTTTTCTCACGAGCGCGTTTCACTGCCGCCATCACGGCATCCTCGTCGTCAAGGTCCTCCACGTCGGTAAGGATTACCATCGCTTTCCCCACGTTTTTGTCGGGAGTGAACGAACCTAAAGCGGTGTCTATGGCATCGGCGATATTGGTACCCTGGGCGGTGACCTGGTTAGGGTCAATCATTCCGAGGAAGCTCCTTACGGATGCGTAATCTGATGAAACCGGGATGAGCTGATAGGCATCCTGCGCGAACACCACCAGGCCCACACGGTCGTTGCCCATGGTCTCCACCATCCGCTCAAGCATCAGTTTCGCGGCATCGATACGGGAAGAGCCATCCGGATTGTCGGAAGCGGATGCAAGCATCGAATTGCTCACGTCCACAACCGCCATGACCTCGATACCCTCGCGGTTGGCACTCTGCTGTACCAGACCACCCCAAGGGCGGGCAAATGCTATGAGAAGCATGCCTAAGGCAAAAAGGCGCAAGCCTATACGTATGCCGGGTTTGTATCTGGAGACGTCAGGCATCAGCGGTGCCAGCACTTCCGGACGACCGAATTTCCTGAGACGCGCCTTGCGGCTGCGACGCGCGCTCCAATACAGGAGCCACACCAGCGGCACGGCTATAAGCGACATCAATAATATGGGATATGCAAATGTCAGCATTTTTGTTCTGTTAAGGAATACGTCTGAGCCATGTGTACCGGAATATGAGGGAGAGGAGCAGCAGCACAATAGCCGCACCTATCCAGGGCATAAAGTCGTCCTGCCAGCGCACATAGTTGTCCGCATCTATCTTGGTTTTTTCCAACTTGTCTATCTCTTTGAATATCTGTTGGAGACTTTCCTTGTCGGTGGCCCTGTAATATTTGCCGCCTGTGGTTTTGGCTATATGGGTAAGGGTTTCCTCATCCAGGTCGTATGCCGCTCCCACATTCAGATAGGAGCTGTAAGGGTCCTGTGAAATGTCCGAACCTATACCGATGGTATAGACCTTCACCCCTTTCTGCTTGGCTATGTCGGCAGCCATCAGAGGGTCAACCTCGCCGGCATTGTTGGAACCATCGGTCAGCAAGATTACGCTCTTTGACACAGCCTTGCCGCCAAGCACACGGTTAATGGCGCTCACCAGGCCGTCTCCTATGGCCGTACCGTTGCCCAGCACACCTATGTTCAGCATACGGATTGTGTTCAGCACAGTGGCACGGTCAGTGGTGAGCGGCATATAAGTTAGACTTTCTCCGGCAAAAGCGACAATGCCTATATTGTCGTTCTCGCGGTGTCTGACAAAGTCGGATGCTATCTCACGGGAGGCCTCGAATCGGTTGGGCACGAAATCGTTGGTCTGCATACTGCCGGACACGTCCATGGCTATGACAATGTCGGTACCCTCAATCTGGGAATGAACGCTGTCATCGTGTTTCTGCGGACGACAGATGGCGACTATTATGCAACCTATGGCCAGGAGTCTCAGTACGAAGCACCACGTCATCATACGTGTACGCCAGGTACCCCTGTAAGATGCCAGGGCTGAAAGGGTGGACACCTCAAGAGTGGGGTCGGAACTCTTACGACGCCTGACGTAATTTATGATTACGGGTACATAAATCAGAAACAGGAGCAGGAGCCAGGGATGTTTTAGCATCATCGTTGACCCTCCTTTCCGGACTTATGCGGTTTCTTACGCCTGTCAGCCATTCGCCGAGTCTGTTTGCCGGAAGCAGCCGATTTCTCGCCGTTGGCTTTGGCGGTTTCCCTGGCCAGCGCCTCTTCCTCCGGAGTGGGACGTGTGTTCTGCACGAACTCGCGCACGATGGAGAAGGCCTCCTCGTTCTCCCCGGGCATGGAAGCTCCCTTGGCGAACTTAATGAAGTCCGCCAGTTCCAGCAGTCTGCGCAACTCACCTTTATATGTAACCAGTTTCGCATTGTCGGAGACCGCTTCAAGGAACTGGGTGGTGGTCATCTCCGGAGCAGCTACGCCGAAACGACGGCTGAGGTAGCGGCGCAGGATGTCTGTCAACTCAATGAAATACCGCTCGTTCTCCCCTTTTTGCCATAGCTGCCTGGCACTCAACTGCGCGAGAGCAGCCATCGCCTCTTCGTAAGGAGGCACTGTAACTTTGGGCTTGGGCGTATTCTTGCGGGATTTGAGCATCTTGCGGAGCAGGAATACCAACGCTGCAAGCAGGACGAGACCGGCCAAAATGGCCCACCAGTAATTGAGGAGCCAGTCAGGCAATTTGTCTGTCCAGGAGCCGGGGGCCGGCTCGGCCACATCCGTGAGGTCGGAAATTTTGTCGTTGGCCTTGGCGCTCACAGGCACCACCTTCAGGTCGAAGGGGTTGCTGCGTACAGTGTCTGCGCCGGTGACAAATTCAATGCCGGGCACGTGGTAATAGCCGGAGTCGAATACCTGTATAGGTATGTGATAATTAATACTTGTGGAGCCGTCAGCCAGACGTGTGGTATCGGTAGTAAACGACTTCGAGAGTTCAATAGTGTCACCGAGCAGAGTGGCATAAGGCCTGGGGTCAGAGTCGGTGAGCAGCGGGAAATACCCTGAACGGCCTTCCGGCTTTACCACCGATAGGTTTAGACGGGTAGTCTGCCCCATCAAGAGTGTGGCGGAGTCAAGACTCGCCTTCACCCGCACCGGAGGAGTCGCGGCCGCAGCCTTTCCGAAACTCAAAGCCAACAGCGACACCAGACAGGTTCTCGATATATATCTGCAAATTACGTTCATCGTAAAACACTTTATCAGAGGTCCTCAGCCTCTACGTTTGAACAGCGCGAGCAACGCCTTGACAAAATCCTCGTCCGTAGAGATGGAGGCTATGTCCACACCGCTCTTCACAGTAATTTGAGTGAGCCGTTGCTGACGGTCATACCAGGCGCGATTGTACTCCTGACGCACCTTTTGGGAAGAGGTGTCGATCCACATTGTCTGTCCCGTCTCCGAGTCGCGCATTTTCACAAGCCCGACATCGGGCAACTGAGCATCGCGCTTATCGTAGACCTGAACGGCTACCAGGTCATGCTTGCGGTTTGCCATGGCCATAGACCGCGAGTAGTCATGGTCATCTATAAAGTCGGAAATCAGGAACGCAGTGCAACGCTTCTTCACCACATTGGTCATATACTCCAGTGCCAGATTAATATCTGTATGTTTTCCTTCCGGTTCAAAGCCAAGTATCTCGCGTATAATCAGCAGTATATGCTTGCGCCCTTTCTTCGGAGGTATAAATTTCTCCACCTTGTCGGAGAAGAAAATCACGCCCACCTTGTCGTTGTTCTGGATAGAGGAAAAAGCAAGGGTAGCGGCTATTTCAGCCATCACCTCTTTTTTCTCCGGACCCAAAGCGCCGAAATTACGGCTGCCGGACACATCTATCAGGAGCATAAGGGTGAGTTCGCGCTCTTCCTCATAGACTTTCACGAAAGGCCTGTTGTGCCTTGCCGTGACATTCCAGTCTATGTCGCGTATGTCATCGCCGTACTGGTATTCCCTGACCTCGGAGAATATAACGCCTCGCCCCTTGAACGCGGTGTGGTATTCACCGGCGAAGATGTTCTGCGAGAGCCCACGGCTCTTGATTTCAATCTTGCGTATTTTCTTAAGGAGCTCGTTTGAATCCATAGTTGAAAAATCAGGGAACCTGAACGGCGTCAAGGATATCTGTAATCACATCGTCAGCGGTGATATTATTGGCTTCGGCCTCGTAAGTCAGGCCGATACGGTGGCGCAGCACATCATGGCAGACAGAACGCACGTCCTCGGGAATGACATAACCGCGTCCACGCAGATAAGCGTATGCACGGGAGGCCAGCGCAAGGCTTATGGATGCTCGGGGGGAAGCGCCGAAGTCAATAATTCCGGCCAGGCTCTTCAGCCCGTACTTTGAGGGTTCGCGAGTGGCGAATACGATGCTTACTATATAATCCTCTATCTTCTGGTCTATGTATATGCGGGCACATATCTTCTGTGCCTCCTCTATGTCGGAGGTGTCGAGCAGGGGTTGTACGGGAGTCTGCCCGCCACTGATGTTCATGCGTATAATCTGTTTCTCTTCCTGGGGTGTGGGATAACCTATAACCACCTTAAGGAGGAAACGGTCCATCTGAGCCTCCGGCAGCGGGTAAGTGCCCTCCTGTTCGATAGGGTTCTGAGTCGCCATCACCAGGAAAGGACGCGGCAAGGCAAAAGTGTCATCGCCGATAGTGACCTGTCGCTCCTGCATTGCCTCAAGCAGGGCACTCTGCACCTTGGCCGGAGCTCGGTTTATCTCATCGGCTAAAACGAAGTTGGCGAACACGGGACCTTTCTTAATCTCGAACTTCTCGTTCTTGACACTGTAAATCATAGTGCCGGTGACATCGGCGGGAAGCAAGTCGGGGGTAAACTGTATGCGGCTGTACTTGGCGTCTACAAGCTGCGCGAGGGTCTTGATAGCGAGGGTCTTGGCCAAACCGGGCACACCCTCCAGAAGGACATGGCCGTTGCACAGGAGCGCCACCAACAAGGAGTCAACCAGATGCTTCTGGCCGACAATGCGCTGATTCATACCTTCCGTGATGCGGTTAATGAAATCGCTGTTGCGGGCTATCACCTCGTTCAACTCACGGACATTTACTGATTCATTCATCTTGAGAGCGATTTATATGCTGGTTTAATTGTCTTTATATTAAAGGCGCAAGGGCCTTGATTTGTTCTTAGCGGGCACAAAATTACGAATAATCCGCCTGCCTGAGAAATCATTAGTGTTAAAGAAACTTTAGTATTTACAAAAGTGTTAAAAACGCCCCGACTTTTCAGCGGAGCGTTTGATTTTCACATACTTTCCAAGGGTAAAGACCTATTTTGCGCCGGATTCGGAATTATTGTCGCTAAAAGCATTCCAACCTTGCGCCTTGAGCTGGAACTCCTGACCGTCGCGGGAAATCAGCGCGCATCCGGCTTCCGGGCGGGTAACATAGCCTATCACCTTTACGCCCTCCATCCTGGAGACAGCGTCATGCTCAGTGAGCGGGACCGTGAAGAGGAGTTCATAATCCTCGCCGCCGTTAAGAGCGGCAGTGACTAGATTCATGTTCAGCTCCTCGGCCATTATCGCCGTCTGGTAGTCGATAGGTATCTTGTCCTCATAGACACGGCAACCTACGCCGGACTCCTTGCATATATGCAGCAGCTCGCTGGAAAGACCGTCGCTCACATCCATCATCGACGTGGGCTTGACGCCAGCCTTGCGCAGCGCCTCCACAATGTCGCGTCGGGCCTCCGGCTTAAGCTGACGCTCCAGGATATACTTTCCCGGCAAAATCCGGTTGGAAATCCTTCCCGGTACCGGCAGCCACACGATTCTCTCTCTCAAGCAATTGCAGACCCATGTAGGCCGCACCGAGGTCTCCGCTGACACATATAAGGTCGGTAGGCTTCGCGCCCGAGCGATACACAATGTCTTTTTCATCCGCATCGCCAAGACATGTTATGCTGATTACCAGACCTGTGGCCGAGGCGGATGTATCACCTCCCACCAGGTCGACGCCATAAATATCACAGGCCAGACGGATACCGCCGTATAATTCCTGCAGATGCTCTACTGTAAAGCGCGAGGAGGCACCGAGGCTGACCGTAATCTGACGCGGTGTGCCGTTCATGGCATATATATCGCTGAAGTTCACCACCGCAGCCTTGTAACCGAGATGCTTCAAGGGCACATAACGGAGGTCGAAATGTATCCCCTCAAGGAGCAGGTCGGTGGTGACAAGCACACGTTTGTCCCCATAGTCGAGAACGGCGGCATCATCACCTACCCCTTTTTTGCTTGACGCATTGCGCAAAGGAAAATCCTCGGTGAGCCTGGAGATAAGTCCGAACTCGCCGAGGGTTGATATTTCTGTTTCTTTGTTTTCCATTCTTTCCGATACTTTATGAAGGCGGAATGAGCTGTTCAAAGACGAGCGACCATCTCCTTCATTATTTCAGTCATGAAAGGCTGTGCCTTCAGAGCTGCTTTCTGCACCTCCTCGTGGGTAGGCACTTCGCGAATCTCCTTGCCCCCGAGGTCGGTGATTACACTCACTCCAAAAACACGCATACCCGCATGGTTGGCGACTATCACCTCAGGCACTGTACTCATACCCACCGCATCGCCACCTATAATGCGGAAATACTCATACTCAGCCGGGGTCTCGAAAGTGGGACCGGGGGTACCTACATACACGCCGTGCATCACACGTATACCCTTCTCCGCCGCTATCTTGTCCGCCATCTCGATAAGTCTGTGGCTATAAGCCTCGGTCATGGCCGGAAAACGGGTGCCCAGCTCCTCGTAGTTCCTGCCGCGCAAAGGGTTCTCAGGGAAGAGGTTTATATGGTCTGTGATAATCATTATGTCGCCAACCTTGAATTCAGGATTCATACCGCCGGCGGCATTGCTTACAAACAGGGTGTCCACACCAAGATGACGCATGACGCGAACAGGGAAAGTGACCTGTTTCATGTCATAGCCCTCATAGTAGTGGAAACGTCCTTGCATTGCCATCACATATTTTTCGCCCAGATAGCCGAAAATGAGTTTTCCGCTGTGACCCTCGACCGTGGATACGGGCATCTCGGGAATTTCGCCATAAGGGATTTCCTTAACGATTTTTATATGGTCCACAAGCTGGCCAAGACCTGTTCCGAGTATGATTCCGGTCTTGGGCAACATCTCTACGCGCTCGCTTATATAAGCAGCGGCTTTTCTGATTTTTTCCAACATACTGTTCAAATTATTAGGGGAAAGCCGGGACAGACGGTCCTGCGGATTCCGCCGGGTTAATATACATTATCTACCTGAAAGCCAGACACTTCCACATCAAACGAAGCCTGCGTGTAGTTGCTTCGCTCCTTTATTCTTCCTCAGCGTCAGGTTCAGTCTGGGAAGGAAGCTGAGGCTGCGGGGTGGCATTAATGGCCTGTCTGAGGGCGCCGATGAGGTCCGAGTCTCCGAGGCCCTCTAATGTATCAACGCTTATGGGCAGGTAAAAGATGTATGGTTTCAGATTTTCCGGGAAATATGGATTATTGGCCAGTCGCACAGCGTCCTTCTCGGTAGTGATAATCAGTTTGCGAGCCCCTTTGAGGTTCTCGTATGCCTCTGCTATCGCCTCCAGGTCTTCGCGGGTAAAGTCGTGGTGGTCGGCAAAGTGTTTCACCTTCACACGCACCTGATAGCCTTTGAAGTGTCTCACAAATGGGCGCGGATTGGCTATACCGGTCAACAACAACGCCGCATCGTTGTGGGTAAGCTGGTCAAGATATACGGTATAGCGAGCCTCCCTGTCGAATACAGGAGTCAGTTCCCCGTACCTGACCGTAGAGAAGAACAGCTTCTGGAATGCCCAAAGGTCCAGCTTCTTCTTAATCACACGCATATCAATGGGTTTGGTGTCCGCCGGCACCTTAGTCACGACCACGATATCGGCACGTTCCATTGAACGGCGTGGTTCGCGCAGACGACCCAAAGGGAGCAGCTTATCCTCATACACCGGCCGGTTATAATCCACCAATAGGAGATGCACCTTAGGCTGGATTTTGCGGTGCTGGAAACCGTCGTCCAGTATCACAAGGTTTATATTCGGGTCAATTTCCAATAGCGCGCGTATTCCCTTGGCCCGGTTTTCGCACACAGCCACCTTAATCCGGTTGCCGTATTTCCTGTAAATCTGATATGGCTCGTCGCCGATGGAATCCGGAGTGCTGTGGGAAGACGCGAGTACAAACCCCTTTGTCCTGCGTTTATAGCCACGACTTACCACCGCTATGTTATAGACCGAAGCCAGGTACTCCACAATGTATTCCACATGGGGTGTCTTACCTGTACCTCCCACTGTGAGATTACCCACCGAGACTACCGGGATGTCAAAGCTCGCTGAGCTGAATACCCCCCAGTCATATAACTTGTTACGCAGGTACACGACACCTCCGTAAAGCCACGAAGATGGAGTGAGTACATAGGAAATCATACGGTCTTTGAGGGATTTCTCGGTCTGAGCCATGGGAATCGAGGTGTTAGAGGCTGTTTAAAATCTGATACTTATAGGAGCGGTCTCGGTGCGGATAAGGTAAGGACTGCGCAGACCCTGCAAGAGCGAGCGTGCCTGCTCCGCATAAGTCTCCACATCGCCACATGTGAAAAGCCGGACTATGGATGCCACTTCGGATGTGCCGTTCTGCAAGGACGCCATAAAAGCGGCAAGCGACATTTCCACCATCGGATAAGGTACTGTATTGTAGTCGCCCTCCTTAAGTTTGGCTTGCTTGGCCGCATACTTTATTGCGGAGTCCAGACCGCCCAACTCATCCACCAGGCCATATTTCTTGGCGAGTGCGGCAGGCAGCGGACGCCCATCGGCAATCTCCTTGATTTTGCCGACATCCATCTTACGCCCGTCGGCGCAACGCTTTACAAACAGTTCGTAACCGTCCTCGACCATGCGCTGCATGGCTGCTTCCTGCTGTGGGTCCATCGGGTCAAAAATGTCGGGGAACTGTCCGGCCGGGTTTGTAGCCACAGTCACGGAATTTATACCCAACTTTTCCATAAGCCCGTGTATGTTGGGAATAAGCCCGAAAATTCCGATGGACCCGGTCACGCACATAGGGTTGGCGAAAATGCGGTCGGCGCCACAAGAAATGTAATATCCGCCGCTGGCGGCATAGTCACCCATGGATACCACAAAAGGCTTCCCTGTTTTCTTGAAAGTCTCAAGTGCCTCCCATATCTGCTCGCTGCCGAAAGCCGAACCGCCGGGAGAATTGACACGCAGGACCAGAGCCTTTACATTTTCATTCTCCTTGAGTTTAAGTATATCCTTCACCAGCTTCTCGGAGTCGATGCCCGAACCGCCGGCTATGTCATCAATGCCTCCACAGGCATAAAGCACAGCCACCTGATTATTATCCTCATAAGAGGGGACCGGGGCGAACAGGGCAAGCTGCTCAGGATAAATGCGTCCTTCCAGCTCCGGCTCCTGACCTACGGCACTTGCCAGTCTCTCTTCAAAGGCGTGACGGTATTCCAGACGGTCAACGAGTCTGGCATCAAGCACATACTTCGCAGGACGCTGGGACACATATTCCACATTTATAAGGCTGTCCATAAGAGCGGGAGTCACCGCCGGGCGGGACTTGTCTATATCTGTGCGTATCTGACTCCACAAGGTATTCAGAAGTGTCATGTTCTGTTCGCGGGCCACATTGCTCATCGTGTCCAAAGTGTATGGCTCAACAGCCGCTTTGCCCTTGCCTACCCTCACTGCCTGAAACTGCAGACCTATCTTGTCAAAGAAATCCTTATAGAAAAGTGTCTGTCCCCCCAGACCATAGAAAGAGACGTTACCTGCCGGGTTGAGAGAAATCTCATCGGCCACTGTAGCCACGAAATAGGAACCCTGAGTCATGACATCGGCGTATGCGTACACCTTTTTGCCGGAGGTCTTGAAGTCTACCAACGCCTGGCGAAGGGCCTGCAAAGTGGCCGGAGCAGCCGAAACCGCCCCACAGTCAAGATATATCGCTTTTATGTTGTCGTTGGTCTTAGCCTCATTTATAGCAGTCGTCAACGTTTCCAGACTCAGAGGCACGGTAAAGTCATCCGAGAGTATAGAGTATACTGATATGCTTCTCGCATCGTCACGCTCTGTGACAGGGCCATTCAGCTTGATTTCAAGTACCGAATTATTGTCTAAAGACACGGAGGGACCTCCGGCCATTTTACTGACCGCAGCGACTACGAGGAGTACCGCCACAACGCCGGCCAGCACTATTGCAATCCACGTGCCTACAAAAGACGACAAGACATTCAGAAAGAATTTCTTCATTTTCTATTCTATATTTGAGGCTATGACAACCTTCACGTCAATTATTAAAATCCACAACCACATCAGGCCAAAGAGGCTATCACCTTACGTATTTCTTCAGCCAGGTGTTCGGCTTCCTCCATTGAGTGGGCCTCGCTGTAGATGCGGATAATAGGTTCGGTATTTGACTTGCGCAGATGTACCCAGCTGTCCGGGAAGTCTATCTTGACGCCGTCTATGTCTGTCAAAGCTATTTTACCCTCGGCGTATGCGGGGTCGGCCATATATTTTTCCTTTACGGTCTTAAGCAGCTTGTCCACATTGATTTCAGGGGTAAGCTGTATTTTGTTTTTAGCAATGGCGTACTGCGGGTAACCGGCTTTAAGCTCGCTCACTTTTTTGCCGCTCTCCGCCAGCAGGGTCAAGAACAGAGCCACGCCCACCAAAGCATCGCGACCGTAGTGGCTTTCCGGATAAATCACTCCGCCATTTCCCTCGCCGCCGATTACAGCGCCGGTCTCTTTCATGCGGGTCACGACATTTACTTCGCCTACGGCAGCAGCGTTGTACTCGCAGCCGGGATGGATGGCTGTCATATCGCGCAGGGCACGGGATGAACTGAGGTTGCTCACTGTATTGCCGGGAGTGTGAGAAAGCACATAATCGGCCACCGCCACAAGGGTATACTCCTCCACAAACATCTCGCCGTTTTCCATCACAATGGCCAGACGGTCCACATCCGGGTCTACGACAAAACCCACATCCGCAACGCCCTGCTTCATCAAATCGGAAATCTGGGTAAGGTTCTCCGGTATAGGCTCGGGAGTGTGTGCGAAATGCCCGTGAGGCTCACAGTTCAACTCGATTACATTCTTGACGCCCAGCGCTTTAAGCAACTGCGGAATAACAATTCCGCCCACTGAGTTCACAGCATCGACTGCCACAGTGAGGTTGGCCTCGGCTATCGCCTCGCGGTTCACCAAAGGCAGTGAAAGCACTTTCTCTATATGGCGCCGAGTATAAGTCTCATTTTTGTACAGGTGTCCGAGTTCGGTCACTTCAGCGTATGAATAATCGCCGGTTTCGGCCAGTGCCAGCACCTTCTTACCCTCGGCATCGTTAAGGAACTCGCCATTCTCGTTGAGCAGCTTAAGGGCGTTCCACTGCATAGGGTTATGGCTGGCGGTCAGTATGATACCGCCGCAAGCGCCCTCTTCCGTGACAGCGATTTCAGTGGTGGGAGTGGATGCAAGACCTATGTTCACCACATCAAAGCCCATGGCCATAAGTGCGCCGCACACCAGGGAGTCAACCATTTGTCCGGAGATACGCGCATCCCGTCCCACAACGATAGTATTGGATGTCCTGGTAGTGTTCTCGCGTATGAATGAAGCGTATGCGGATGTAAATTTCACGATATCAACGGCGCTGAGACCGTCGCCGGGGCGGCCGCCGATGGTGCCGCGTATGCCGGATATAGACTTAATAAGTGACATATCTGTTTGTTTCTAATTATCTTTTTATCAATAGTTTGCCGGGAAATAACGCACATTGTAGAGATAAGCCTGACAAGCGCCCATCTCGCTCTGAACGCCGTAATAGGAACGGATTACAATATTCACTTCGCAATCAATGCCCAGGTATCGCAAAGGCGTCTGGATTCCGCTGCCCCATGCTATAGTGGAGGGCAACTCCAAATTGTCGAAACGGAAGCTGCAGGCATTGTCGGCGCCCACACTGCCTGCGTTACCGGTAGGCTGAGGGTTGAGGCCATCGTACATTTCCTGTATATTGGTACGCATATAGCGGAAATAAATCTGCTGGTCTTTTTTTGCCTTGTTCTTCAAATCTCCGGTCTTCAGCACCTGCATATAGACATATCCTTCCTCATCCATGCGGTAATAGGGAGCATCCTTACCTACCTCGAACACGCTGTCCTCAGGAACAGAGCTGACTATTTCATGTTGGGCCATGAACCAGTTTACAGCCTTTTCCTCAGTGCGGAGAAGCTCGGAATAGCTCTTGCTCTTGCTGCAGGCAGAGATGCCTGTCAGCATCAGGAGCGCTCCAAACATCAGGGTCAGGGAACAGTATTTTTTCATCTTGTATTTTTCGTATTAAAAATTAGTCAATTAAACGTATAGCCTTGCTCTTTAAGCCGCTCGGCAGCCCTTCGGCTCTCAGTATCGTACTCGGGAAGCACAGACTCCAGGTATTTGATGCAGTCGGCCACATTGCCGTCGAAATCGCCGCCGGCAGCCTGTATGTGCCCCCCTCCGCCAAAGTGTTCCGAGCAAATCTTGCTCACCGGGAATGAGCCGAGGCTGCGCATGGAGAGACGCACCTTTTCCTTCTCCTGGCGCATGAAGATGGCGTATATGGTGCCGCGCAGCTCAAGCGCCTGGTTTACGAGTCCTTCCGTGTCCCCCTTTTCGTAACGGTAACGTTCCAGGTCCTCCTCAGTCAGCCATACGACAGCGGCGCGATGCTTGGGGTACACCTTCAGGCGTTCACAAAGAGCGAAGGCATTTAGCTTCATCGCGTTCTCGCTCTTCGTCTCCATGGTCTCACGCAGAATCAGGCGTTTGTTCACGCCCAAGGCCAACAGCTCCTTCATTATGTCGTATAAGTCAAGGTGACGGGTATTGACACTCAGATTGCGGGTGTCCGTTATGATGCCTGTACAAAGACAAGTGGCGGCATCCGTGCAGTCGGACAGCTCGTTGAAAATACCGATACCGCAGAGCAGTCTGAATACGAGTTCGCAAGTACTCGACATTTCCGGATAGCTGACGGTCAAGTCCGCAAAGTTCTCCGGGCCCTCGTGATGGTCTATCACGACCCGCTTGGCGCCGGACTCGGCAAACACCGTTTCCAGTCCGCTCAGGCGCGAGGGTGTATTGAAGTCACAGCATATTATCAGGTCCGCCTCTTTAATAAGGCGGGTCCCGTATTCCTCATATTTAGAAAAAGGCACCACATCGCGGTATCCGGGCAGGAACTCAAGCACGCGCGGCGGCGTGTCCGGAGTCACCACATGGGCCTGTACCTTACGGGCACGCAACAGGTGCATCAGCGCGAGCGTACTGCCTATGGCATCGCCGTCAGGGCGCACATGGCAGGTGAGCACCACTCGTTTGGCATTGTCTAAAAGCGGGCGCAGATGCCGGATATGTGTTTCTTTAATCAAATTATCAATCATCTGTATTTCAATACATTGCAAGGTCTCGACGAACCATGTCGGCTCATCGAGGACAATTCAATTGACAAAGTTAGCTAAAAAATCCCGAAAAAGCCGTAACTTTGTGATGTTTTTTAACCGCAAATATATATGCACACCAGAGAAGAGAAATTAGAGGCATTCGGCAGGCTTCTTGACGTGCTTGACACTCTGAGAGTAAAATGCCCTTGGGATGCCAAACAGACCAACGATTCACTGAGGTCAAATACAATTGAAGAGGTGTACGAACTCGTGGACGCCCTCATAAAGGATGAACCCGCCGATATAAAAAAAGAGTTGGGCGATGTCCTGCTTCATGTATGCTTCTATGCCAAGATAGCTTCGGAGAAAGGACAATTCGATATTGCCGATGTCTGCGACGCCCTCTGCGACAAACTGATTTTCCGTCACCCCCATATTTACGGGAACGTCCAGGCCGATGACGCGGAACAGGTGAAACGCAACTGGGAGGAAATCAAACTGAAAGAGAAAGGTGGCAACAAGACCGTTCTGGCAGGTGTGCCCGCTGCTCTCCCCTCGCTGATTAAGGCTTCCCGTATTCAGGAAAAGGCCCGCAACGTAGGCTTTGATTGGGAAGAGCCCTCACAGGTGTGGGACAAGGTGCGCGAAGAAGCCGCCGAGGTGGAGACGGAAATCAGGAACGGCAACAACGCAGGACTTGAGAATGAGTTCGGAGACCTTTTGTTCGCCGTGGTCAATGCCGCTCGCCTGCATGGAGTGAACCCGGACAATGCCCTGGAGCATACCAACCGCAAGTTCATAGACCGCTTCAACTACATGGAGGCCCGTTGCCACGAGCTGGACAAGTCTCTGAAAGAGATGAGCCTTGAGGAAATGGATGCTATCTGGGAAGAGGCAAAGAAAGTCCTTAAAAACTGAGCGATGAAACTCTGTATCACCGAGAAACCGAGCGTAGGACGCGACATAGCCCAGATACTCGGAGCCACCTCGCGCCACGACGGTTACTACGAGGGCAACGGCTACCGGGTGACCTGGACTTTCGGGCACCTCTGCTGTCTCAAGGAGCCACATGACTACTCCCCCCTCTGGAAGCGATGGAGCCTGAGCGCGCTGCCTATGATTCCCCCTAAGTTCGCGATAAAGGTGATACCGCAGGAGAGCATCGAGCGACAGTTCAAGGTCATAGAGAGGCTGATTCAGGAGTGCGACGAGGTAATAAACTGCGGCGATGCCGGTCAGGAGGGTGAACTGATTCAGCGCTGGGTGATGCAGAAAGCCGGATGCAGAAAGCCTGTCAAGCGTCTCTGGATTTCCTCGCTCACCGACGAATCCATACGCGAGGGTTTTGAGCATCTGCGTCCCGAAAACGAACTCCAGCCCCTTTATATCGCCGGCCTATGCCGTGCGATAGGTGACTGGATTTTAGGCATGAACGCCACTCGTCTCTATACATTGAAGTACGCTGAGTCCGGACAGGTCCTCTCCATAGGGCGCGTGCAGACCCCGACCCTGGCATTGGTGGTGAATCGTCAGCTTGAAATCGAGGATTTTGTGCCTGTGGACACATGGGAGTTGCGCACCCTTTACCGCGATACCACTTTCACCGCCACCCTCAAACCGTTCAAGACTCCGGAAGAAGGACAAAAAGTGCTGGACAGCATCAAAGAGCTGCCGCTATCCATAAACAAAGTGACCCACAAACCCGGCAAAGAAGCGCCTCCGAAACTCTTTGACCTCACAAGCCTGCAGGTGGAGTGCAATAAAAAATTCGGAATGAGCGCAGACACCACCCTACGCACCATCCAAAGCCTATATGAGAAAAAGCTGACCACTTACCCGCGTGTGGACACCACCTACCTCACTGACGACGTCTATCCCAAATGCGGTAAAATCCTGAATTCCCTAAGGGACTATCAGGACCTGCTGCAGAACATACGTGGAAAACGCCTGAGAAAAAGCAAAAAGGTGTTCGACAACAGCAAAGTGACCGACCACCACGCCATAATTCCCACAGGCATCCCCCTTCCCTCTGACCTCACGGATTTTGAGAAGAATGTTTTCCACACCATAGCCCGGCGGTTTGTAAGTGCCTTTTTCCCCGACTGCACCTTCGAACAGACTAATGTGGAAGCCTCCGCCGGAAAGGTAAACTTCAAAGTGGGCGGAAAAGTAATCAAAGACCCGGGGTGGAGAATCGTTTACGCCAAGGAGTCTGCCACAGACCGGAATGTTCAGAACAACGAGGAGAAGACGCTTCCCGCTTTTGCCGAAGGAGAGAGTGGTCCTCACGCACCCTTGCTTGCCAAGAAGACTTCGCAGCCTCCCAAGTATTTCACTGAAGGCACCCTGCTCAAAGCAATGGAGACAGCCGGGAACTTAGTCGAGGATGAAGAGCTGCGGGAGTCGCTTAAGGCCAATGGAATAGGACGTCCCTCCACCCGAGCGGCGATTATCGAGATTCTCTACAAGCGTGGCTACATCCGTCGCGAGCGCAAAAGTATCCGCGCCACTCAGGCCGGCATTGACCTGATTTCCCTTATTAAGGAAGACCTGCTGAAAAGCGCGAAACTCACCGGTATATGGGAAAATCGCCTGCGCCGCATAGAGCAGGGCCAATACGATGCCTCCGAGTTCATAGCCGCTCAGAAAAAGATGATTTCCGAAATTGTCTATTCCGTCCTCTCGGACAACAATCCACGGCGTATAAGTGTTACACAACAGAAGGAGAGTCCCAGAGCTGCCAAAAACAAACAGGCTGAAAATCCAGGAACCTCCTCGGAATAAATGTCATTTATAGCAGCACACATACTCAGCGTCAATACATCTTATGCACTGCAGCTCACAGCTGTAGCAATTATATTGTTGGGCTGTCTGCTTTGGCTGACCGTATCAATAAAAAAACACTTCAAGTCAAAAGGCGGTACCGCATCATGCAGCGGATGTGCCCTCGCATCCGCCTGCAATAAGGTTTCAGCGCGCAACCGCGTACTGAATGATTCCCCGAAATCGGAGAAAGACGGAACATTCAATTAAGAATGATGGAGAGGTCGTTTTGAATTTCAATCTCGCCTGATTCGCGTAGAGTCTCAAGTTCTGATGTCAAGGTCTCGATACTTAGGTTGAGCATATCGCTCAGGTCGGCGCGTGTTGTGGCTATGCACGCCTGCGTGGTATGACGTTCAAGTAGCCCCATACGTATTGATTCAACCCAGCCCTTTACCGACATTTCTTTTAGGTCACGCAATGCCGACATGGCGCGTTGCGCATTGTAACTCAGGTAATTGAGAATATTAAGAAGATAGATGTTATCCGCCCTCAGCAATTCGAAATATTGGTCCTTGCGTATCTGCATATAGCTGACCTCTTCTGTGCTGACCACACTCGTAGGATAACGTGTGTGCATACCGAATAGATAGACAGGGCTTATGACCGCCCCCGGACCGCTCACATAACTCAGCGACGCTTTTCCTCCGGCCAGACTCATATAAGTGCGGATGTGGCCGGATATCACGAATTTCAAGTCCGTACAATCGTTATCCTCTTCGACCAAGATGGCTCCGGGAGGGCACTTTACAAACTCGACATTGGTCTTTTCAAGGAAAGAGGATATCAAGGCCGGCGTAGTTCCCTTGAACAGCGGCAATTCCTGTATTGTTTCGTACATTGTAGGCATAGTCTTCAAATATTAATCGGAAGAAAACGGCCACGCAGTGCGGCTCAACATCATTGGAAAAACGTTGTGTTTTCTAAACGCAAAAATATAAAATTTTCCTTAACCGACAAAATAGGAACAGCCAAAAACGCCCGTTTCAAGCCACATCTCGCCGTTTTTCAACACTCATGCCCACCTCGGAACCGTCCATGACATAATATAAGAATAACCCGTCTCCGGAACTCCGGCGACGGGTTATTCGTTTTACCGACTGATTGTTTTTATATCAGACTTTTGGAATGGGTATATGCGGCTACTATCTGCCCTATGTACATGGTGTGGAGGTCCGAGGCGCCCTTCGGATACCAACGTGGCATGACCGACTTGTCAAAGAAATCAGACTCATCCATATTCTGGGCGTATGCCACACGGCATACGAGTGTCAGAGTAGCTTCCTCATATCCCACGTCGCCTGTCGGCAGAGGTATCGGCGTCAGTCCGGAATCGTGCATCTTGTCCATTTCCCTGCCGCTCTTGGAGCCGAGTAAGGAGAGCTGCTTCTTGTATTTTTCAGGAAAGAAGGTAAGCGTGTACGTGTGTGTCTCGTCTATCCACTTCTTGGTGTAGCGTGTGGGACGGATTACGCATAAAGCGGCGGGGAAGCCCCAGATGAAGCCCGCAAAGCCCCACGAAGCCGTCATCATATTGAACGAGTCAATCGTGCCGCTGGTTACGAGCATCCACTTGTTGCCAATCATGTCTATCAACTTGCCGTCCACATCGGTCGGATTTATCTGTTTCAGTGTCATAGCTTTATAAGTATTAAGAGGCTGTTTAAAAATAAACGTTAATTATGGGTCGGAATCGCGACTTGGATTCTGTCATG